>MTKZ01003239.1_pt1 | contig 12543 bp, 7 predicted proteins | sample 1042781 | NCBI WGS metagenome assembly MTKZ01 (sample SAMN06212207, study PRJNA360539) | anaerobic digester metagenome | biome: Wastewater treatment plant; material: sludge; isolation source: anaerobic digester fed with sludge from wastewater treatment plant | place: Denmark: WWTP Viborg ...
CCCGTCTTTCCGCCTTCTGAGCCTCCGGGTTCACCGGCGGCTTCCCCGCAAACTTAGGCGGGATTTCGATCATCGCCTTATTGATCAGAACCGCCACGGGGTTGAGGTCGCTGGCATAGCTATCGAGGCCAAGCCTCTGCGCCTCGAGCGGCAGCGCCCCGCCCCCGGCGAACGGATCGTGGAAAGCAGGCAGCTTCTTGCGGTCAAACAGCTCTTTGGCCCGCGGATGGTCGGCGTTCTCGGCGCAGGCCCGCCGCCAGCTCGCCCAGATCTCGTCGCGGGCCGCCTGAAGCACGGCCTCGTTGGTCGTGTTTTCCCAAAGTACCAAATTTTCGATTATTTTGAAAAGCCGCCGGCGCTCCTTCTCCTGCTTCTGCTCAGTCGGGAAGAGGTCCGGGTAAGCCGACGGATCGTCCACCATCTGGGCGAAAATCACGGCCCGGGCCGCGGCCAACGGGCGACGAGCCCACCACAAGTGCAAGGTGCTCGGGTGCCCGTGGCGGATGGACTTCTCGCGCGCGGAGGCTTTATTGATGCTTTCGAGCGGAAGGGCGACTTCGATGAGCTTCTTTGCGTGTTTCATATTACGCCTTTTAGATTAATGTTCCGCAATGGTTCCCAAAGAAAATCATTGCAGGACAAGCCTTTACGCTTATGATTGCGTCGGAATTGCGTTTTCATTGCGTGGAATTGCGTTTTATCCCAGCATTCCCATATGGAGCCGCCGAAGCCTTGGATCGGATGATTTCGGCCCAAAATCGGATGATAATCGGACGATTCTGTTGATCGCTTATCCTCATAAAATCGACCTTTTCTCAACCCGTCATAAGGTTGACATATACGGGAATCTGGTTGACGATTAGTTGACGATTTCCCGTGTCTCTTCAGGCGGCGGCATTCGGATGGATTCACACCGATTCGCAGAAGTCCAACCCAAATCATGCCGTATAACCTATTGATAAATAATATTTTAAATCTTTGGATTGAGTCATGATTGGGTCGAATTGGGTTTTGAGCCGGGAAACCATCGCCCGGCCCTAGTTGCCCCTCGCACTTCGACTCGTCTCTCCGCCTTCAGTTCGCGCAATAGCGTTTGGATCTGATTGCGGCTCAGGGTTGGGAGTACCTCCTGAAGTTCACCCAGCGTACTTCCCGCTGGTGTCGATTCCTTAATATGTTTGATTAGAAGGGACTTATTTGTTTCTCGATCGAGTCCCTTGCGATGCGTATACGCCCCAGGGTGACCAAGCGCCCGATAGAAGCGGCCTGATAATAGGTATCGAGTGCCTCGGCCATGGCCAATACGCTCGATCACCCCTTGTTCGAGAAGCATCGGAAGGCGCAGGGCGAGTAGGGCAGGAACTGGCTTCTCTCGATGAATAAGATCGATGACGAGAAAATCCTCGGTTGTGAACGATGCTAGCCTCTCTCTCCCGATCTCCTCAAGAAACCGGAGAAATTCGGGATCCGTTATCTCGCCATGAAGAGTAATCCAGACCGAATGCTCACTGGTATGCGTAAAGTCGGGAAGCAGTTTGCTCTGTCGTATACACTCTCGATAAATGAGGTCAAATCCTTGACCGGCCCTCTCGACAAGGCCGCACCGAGCAAGCACCTCCGCAATTCTCCGGTTGCGAGGATTTTGCTCCCAAAGCAGATTTTCTTGATTGATCCCAACCGGGAAGCCACCTGGGCTGACAATTTCGAGCCTCCTTGGAAACTGTCGTATAAAGACGGAACCGCCCAAGCGATAGTCGCGGTGGCTCACAGCGTTCAGCACAGCCTCACGAACAGCTCGTTCCTGAAAAGTAGGTACATCCCAGACGAAAAGTCCCTGCTGGAAGTGCTGAAGGTCGTTTCGCAAATTGACCAACCGCCAGATCTCATCAAGCACCGACAGAAATCCGCAGCGAAATTCATGCCGATCTGGCGCGGGCCCCGGCATCTCGTTGGCTCGGTATTCGAACACAATCTCGGCCTGCCCAAGATGTCTGCCTAGAGCTTCGGAAGTGCCAAGCAGGATGAGGGCCGCGAAGGTCAACTCTCCGCTAGTCGTGAGCTCGGCATCTGCAAGGAGCCGCTCGACCGGCCGCGTCAGTAGGTCCTGGCCGGGGACTTTGCGATCCCAGAGTCGACGCAGGAAATCAATTGCCACGGGATCCAGATCGTCGAGACGAGCGCCAGGGCATCGCTCTGCCGAAAAGTCCGGACCAGTCTCGCCGTGGATACGGCGAAGCTGATCGTCAGACATAGGAACCAGCGCATCGCCGGCTCGCATCCAGAATGAACCCTTATATTGCCAGGCAGTTCCAGAGAGACGAGATGGCACTCGCAGAAGCAGCACTCGCTTGCCGTCATGGCGATGCTCTTCGACCGCGATCTGCTGATGAAGCCGCTCATACAATCCAGCTTCAGTGCGCCCGGGTTCTTTAAAAGCCTGTGTTCCGACGATCTTCCGCGGTCTTTGATCAGTGACGCCAAGGACGATGGTCCCACCACCCTCATTGGCGATAGCAACGCAATACTTTACGAGATCCTCAAAGTGGAAACCACTGGCGGCTGATTTGAACTCGATCCCGGGTCCCTCGGGCATTTCGAGATATGCAAGCAAATCGATAAGAGAAGTCATCGCAGATCCTCCGACCGTTCCAACAATTCGGCAAAATNNATGTCCTCTAGCTTCATGCTACGCAAAATACTACGAAGCCGGCTACGCCGTCCAGCTTCGCAGAAGCCTCCGCAGCCATTGGACCGGAACGTGTATGATCGTCATTCACCGCGGCTCCTCCGCCCGTTCCAGCAGTTCGGCGAAATCATAGTTGACGCTGGTCACCCCGAAGTCCGGCTCTCTCCGGAAAGGCCGGCGCAGGTAGCGGACTCGGTGGCGGCCGCCGTCTAAAAATTCGACCATCGCGAGAATGAAGTCCTCCGGCTTGTTGAGGCTCGTCAGAATCTCGTTTTTCGTCACGGTCACGACATCCGCGCCGGTCACGCGCCCCTTCACCTCGATAAAACGCAACCGGCCTTTGTTCGGGCCGGAGACGACACGGCTTTCAATGTCATAGCCGAGCTTATCGAACTCCCGGTCGGAAGGATCGTAACCCAAGACGCGTTCGACATCCATCACGATGGCACGGGCGCGGGCGGCGGAAGCCTGGGTGTCGACGAGTCCCGCCGGGGCGGCCGAAGCGCGTCCGGTCATCGCAGCGACAAGACCGAACGGCACGATGACGAGTCCGCCTTGGACGACCGGGGGCAGCGCCGAAAGCTGGGCCTCGCGGCTTAACTCGGCCAGGCGGTGCTCGAGACGGACTTGGAGATCATCCGCTCTCCGACGGGCCTCCTGTGAATTGAGCCGTGCACCCGCCTTGCCGGCTTGCTCCTGAAGCTTGAGCTGCTCGGCCCGGTTATCCCAGTAGGAAATCTCCTTGATCAGACGATCCTTCACCGCGGCGCGGGTTTTCTCGACCCAGGCAAGGCGCCGGCCGCGCACCTCGGCCATGTGTTCGGGAACCACCTGGGCGATGGCATACTCCTGCGCCTTTTGTTCCAGATCTCGCGAGATCCAGGCGCACTCGGGATGAGCTAGCAATTCGCCGGCGCTTGGTTCGCTATCGGCGAGAGGCCGGTAATCCAAGTAGGGCGCATACTGTGGATGGAAAATCCCCCCCTCGGCGTCCATCTCGACATAGAGCATGCGCCGCGAGATCGTTCGGCGCTCTCCCGACGGGAGAAAGCTCGCATCCCGGATGGCGTGTTCAAGAGTGAAAAGAACGCGCGGCTTCATGCCCGGGTCGCGTTCATCGACCAGCACCGTGCCGCGTTTGAGGAGATCGCGGTGACGCTCAAGCGTCAGGTCAAGCGCGGCATCGAGCAGCGGATGACCCGGGCAGACGAAAGCCGCCAACGGCTGGCCCGGGGGAGCGATCAGTTCCTTCTCGAAAGCGACGCGCTCGTATCTCGCCAGCACGGGATCGCCCGTCCCGATTTGACGATCGCGATTACGCACAAGCGCCGGCACGTGAGTAATCTCGTAACGGCGCGGCTCGCGCTGGCGGACGGTTCCTCCCAGCCGTTTGAAAGCTTCGAGAAAGAACGATTCGATATAATGCGGCTGGAGGCGGCGGGCCTCGGCACGTTCCATGTCTTCTCGGATGCCGGCGACGCGGCTCGAATCCATCGCGTCATGGGCCAAAGCGCGTTCTTCGATGAGGCCTTCAAGGTGCGGACGGTCCACTCCGTTTTCGATGGCGCGCGTGAGGCGGGCGCGGACCTCGGGCTCATCCCCGTAGCGGATCGCCTCGATTAAAAGATCACGAAGCGGCCGGCCCTCGAATTGGAGCTTGCCGAGCACATCAAACACCTGTCCGCCCAACGCCCGGCGCGCCTCTTCGAGCTTCTCCAGGAGCCGCCGGTAGACATCCCCCTCGCGCGTCTCTTCAGCCACAAGATTCCATAAATGGCACACTTCGGTTTGGCCGATGCGATGAATGCGGCCGAAACGCTGTTCGAGCCGGTTGGGATTCCACGGCAGGTCGCAGTTCACCATCAGGTGGGCTCGCTGCAAGTTGATCCCTTCCCCGGCTGCGTCGGTTGCGAGCAGCACTTGAACCTCCGGGTCGTGGAGGAATTTTTCCTGGGCCTTGCGCCGCTCCTCGCGTCCCATGCCGCCGTGTATCAAGACGATCGACTGCGGCCGGCCGAGAAGCGAGCCGATCCGATGCACAAGGTACATGAGCGTATCGCGGTGTTCGGTGAAGAGAACCAGCTTCTGGCGCGGTGAAGGGATGGGTTTCGGGATCGTGCCGGCGCCGTATGGCGCCGGCGGATCGTCGATCCGTCGACCCAATCCCGCCGGGGTGAAGATCTCGCCAAGCAGATTCGAAAGCTCCCGCCACTTGGTATCCTGTCCACTGCGGCGCACATCGGCCGCGAGGGCTTCGAGCCGGCCGAGAGTAATGATCTCCGCCTTCAATTCGGCGACCGTCGCGGCCGCCGTGGCCTGGTCGAGGATCTCTTCCTCGGCGGCCTCAATCTCATTCTCGGGGGCTTCCTCGAGATCTTCGACGTCATCGGAGTCCAGCACGGGCTCCGTCAGAGCCGGTTCGGGCGCCGCGGCTCCGCGTTGAAGAAGCTCCAACTCCCGCAGCCGTTTCTCCAGCCGCTCGCGTCTCCGGCGCAGCGACTGATAGATCGCTTCCGGCGATGAGGCCAATCGCCGCTGCAAAACGGTGAGAGCGAATCCCACCGTCCCTGCTCGTTTGTCGTTCTGGAGTGCTTCGGCTCGATTAAACTCCTCACGCACATACTCTGTCACTTCCTTATAGAGCCGGGCTTCGGCCTTGGAGAGCTTATACGGAACGGTATAGGCGATGCGCTCGGGAAAAAGAGGCGTCCCGTCAAACTTCAAGAGGTGTTCCTTCACCATGCGGCGCATCAAATCGGATACATCAACCTGATGGACGCCGTCGCGGAACTTGCCCTCGAACCGGTCTCCGTCAAGCAGCGCCAGGAAGAGCTGGAAGTCCTCCTCCTTGCCGTTGTGCGGCGTCGCGGTCATCAGGAGGAAGTGGCGCGTAAGACCGGAGAGGATCTGCCCCAGCCGGTAGCGCTTCGTATACTTGATCTCTCCTCCAAAAAAGGTCGCCGAAAGCTTGTGGGCCTCGTCGCAGACGATCAGGTCATAGCGGCAGTCGGGGGCACCAAGCTTGTGCTGCACATCTTCATTTCGCGACAGCTTGTCCAGCCGGGCAATCGCAAGATCGTTCTCAAAGAACCAGTTGCCGGTGCGGGCGGCTTCGAGTTTGTCATTGGTAAGGATCTCGAAAGGCAGGTGGAAGCGGCGGTGCATTTCATCCTGCCACTGCTCAGCCAGGCTGCCGGGGCAGACGATGAGACAGCGCTCGAGATCGCCGCGCGCGATTAATTCCTTGATGAAGAGACCCGCCATGATCGTTTTTCCCGCGCCTGGGTCGTCCGCCAGCAGGAAGCGCAGCGGTTGCCGAGGCAACATCGCCTCATAGACGGCGGTGATCTGGTGCGGGAGCGGTTCGACCAGAGACGTGTGCACCGCGAGCACGGGATCGAAGAGATGCGCCAAGCGGATGCGGTGGGCTTCCGAGACGAGGCGAAAGAGCTCTCCATCGCCGTCGAAGCTCCACGGCCGCCCCATCTTAACGATTTCAAGACGCGGTTCGTCGTGCCGGTAAAGGATCTCGTCGGCGACCCGGCCGTCCAGGCCGCGATACACGAGAGTCAAAGCGTCCGATCCGTGCCAGGCTACGCTGACAACGGTAACCGGAGTGTCGGGAAGGATGCCGCGGACAGTCGCGTTCGGTTGAAGATCTTCGAGAGTCAATCGGATTCCCCTAACCGTAATAGAAGCCCACCTTAATTGTCACGGCGGGGCAAATCCTTGACCCGCTCTTAATAAGTTTATCACCTGCATAGTGAGAAATCGAGGGTTTGCCATCCATTCTATAGGTCAGCTCATCGCCTGGTTATCCGGCATCTCAATAACGCTTCGCTATCCTCGCACAGGATGTTTCACTTTTATTCCCTTGAGAGATGGCTCCCTATACGACGTGCCAAGATCGCCCATATGTTGCACCGAGAAAACGTCCCTCGACAAAATACCGAGATCGCCTGCTTCATCATTCGCGGCTAAGGCCGGTAAACGGGGCGGTCGAGCTTTTCCGCCTCGCGCTGGGCGATCAGGCGGGCCGCCCGGCGTTTCATGACGGCCGCCGTCCGGACGGTGTTGACATGGGCATCGGTCGTCTCGGCCGGATCCCGGGAGTAGCCTCCGGCCAGCAGAATCACGAGGGGGATTTTCCGCAGAAGAGCCCCCTCCATGATGATCCGGTCGCGGCTCAGCAACCCGGCTTTCGTCACGGCCAGGCCGCCCAGCTGATCGCCGGCCAGCGGATCAGCCCCGGCCAGGTAGAAAACGATGTCCGGCGGGAATTCCTCGTAGATCTTCGGGAAGTGGCGCCGCACCGCTTCCAAATAGGCCCGGTCTCCGTCTCCCGACCACAGCCCGACATCCAGGGTCCCGGTCATTTTTTCCGAAGGGTAGATGTCCATTTGATGGATGGAGAACGTGAAAACGTCCTCCCGCTTTTCGAAGATCGCGGCCGTCCCGTTGCCCTGGTGGACGTCGCAGTCGACGATCATCACCCGGCCGACCCGGCCCTCCCGCTGGAGCTTCTCAACGGCGACCGCCGTGTCGTTGAGAAGGCAGAATCCCTCGCCGTGGTCGGCGAAAGCATGATGGAATCCTCCGCCGAGATGGATGCAAAGCCCGTCGTCGAGCGCCCGCTCGGCCGCCAGAACCGTGCCGCCGACGTTCAACCGGAAAAAGGAGATCAGCTCGGCGGAAAACGGCAATTCCAGCGCCTGGATCTCGTCCTTCGACAGGCTTCCGGTCTGAAGCTTGCGGAGATATTTCAGCGAATGAACGAGCTGAAGATCCTCGAAGGAAGCCGGCTCGGGCTTGAGGAAGTTTTCCCTTCGGGCGCCCAAGGCGGCGAGCCGCTCATGGACCATCCGGTATTTCCTCACCGGGAAGATATGTTTCCCGGTATTCAGCATCCAGTATTCCTCGTGGTACACGAACTTGAAGGGAAAACGGCGGCCGAAAAGAACTTCAAGAAGGCCCATGGCGGAAGGCAAAGCATATCATAGGGGTTCCCCCTGAGAGAAACCCTTTTCTCCCCGCTTTTTCGGATAGGCCATCCCTCTCGACCCGCGGATACAAGGACGGCTTTCGGCGAAATCATGGACGAACACGTCAGCCCCGAGGCACAATCGACTGAAATGACCTGATATTTTTTCTTTGGTACTCCGCTCTTTCTTTTTAACGCCGGCGAGAGCCCCATAGATGTCTGAAATGTGATATAATAAACACTAATTCCGCCTGAATCCGGCGCCAGGGAGATTAAGGAGATAACGTGAGCGATTTTCGCATCGATCGTCACCCCATCCTCACTCCAAGCCCCGCGGAAAAAGTCGCCATGACCTGGAAAGGCCGTCCAATTTCCGCCCGGGCCGGAGAAACCATCGCCGCCGCCCTTTTCGCCAACGGCGAGCGCGTCTTCAGCTACCATCCCAAGGATCGGGCTCCGCAGGGCATTTTTTGCGCCAACGGCCAGTGCGCCCAGTGCCTCGTCCTGGCCGACGGCCTGCCGGTCAAGGCTTGCATGGAGCTGGTCCGTCCCGGCTTGAAGCTCGAACCGGTGGACGGGCTTCCCGTCCTCCCGCCTGTTTCAAGCCCGGTCCGCCTTTCTCCCATCGAGGAAATCTCCGTCCCCGTTCTCATCATCGGCGGCGGCCCGGCCGGCTTGTCGGCCGCGATCGAATTCGGCAAGCGCGGCGTTTCCGCTCTTCTCATCGACGACAAGCACCGCCTCGGCGGCAAGCTTGTCCTCCAGACCCACCGGTTCTTCGGCTCCTATAACGCAGTGTTCGCCGGAACCCGCGGCATCGACATCGCCGCCAAGCTCGAAAACGAGCTCCGGACTTATCCCAGTGTCCGGATCTGGCTTCAGAGCACCGCTCTGGCCGTCTACAGCGACAAGAAAGTCGGCATCCTCAGGGATGGGAAGCGCTACGTCCAGGTGAATCCGGAAGTCCTTCTCGTCGCCTCGGGAGCCCGGGAAAAATCCCTGGCCTTCCCCGGCAACACCCTTCCCGGCGTTTACGGCGCCGGCGCCTTCCAGACGCTCGTCAACCGGGACCTGGTCCGCTCCGCCGGCCGCCTGTTCATCGTCGGCGGCGGGAACGTCGGCCTGATCGCCGGATACCACGCCCTGCAGGCCGGCATCCCCGTCGTCGGGCTGGTCGAAGCCCTCCCTGAATGCAGCGGCTACAAGGTCCACAAGGACAAGCTCCGGCGCTTCGGCGTCCCGATTTACACCTCCCACACCGTCGTGAGCGCCAACGGGACGGACGGCGTCCAGTCCGTGACGATCGCCGCCCTCGACAAGGATTGGAAGGCCGTTCCCGGCTCGGAGAAATCCTTCGCCTGCGACACGCTTCTGATCGCCATCGGCCTCGACCCGGTCGATGAGTTCTACGACAAAGCCCGGGAGTTCGGCCTGCCCGTCTACGCGGCCGGCGACGCCGAGGAGATCGCCGAGGCTTCGGCCGCGATTTTCTCGGGAAAGATCCGCGGCCTGGAAATCCTCAAGGCCATGGGCCGGAACGACGGCGGGATCTCCCCGGACTGGTACGCAACGGCCGATATCTTGAAGTCCCGGCCGGGGAAAACCGTTCCCGAGGCTCCGCCCGAAGGGGAGACGGGCGTTTTTCCGGTCCTTCACTGCGTCCAGGAAATTCCCTGCGATCCGTGCACAACGGTCTGTCCGCGCGACTTGATCCACATCCATTCGGGCGACATCCGCGGCCTGCCGGCCTTTGAAGCCCTCGACCCGGCCCGGGCCTGCACCGGCTGCGAAAAATGCGTCACGATCTGTCCCGGCCTGGCCATCGTTCTCGTCGATTACCGCAAGGATCCCGCCTCTCCGACCGTCACGATCCCGTATGAATTTCTCAAGGATGGGATCGACGTCGGCGACCGGGTCCGCATCCTGGACACCGAGGCCGCCGACCTGGGGGAGGTCGAGGTCGTCGGCGTCCGTTCGATCAAAGCCAACGACCGAACGGTTCTGGTCAAGGTCCGGGCTCCGGCGGCCGTCGCCAAGAGGATCGCCGGCATCCGCGTCCAGGATCCGGCCGCCGGCAAGCCCTTGGACCGCGTCGTCGAGCGGACGGCCGACGACGTCATCGTCTGCCGCTGCGAGCGGGTTGCGGCCGGAGAGATCCGGGCCCTCATCCGGGAGGGATTCCGTGACATCAGCGCCATCAAGGCGGTGAGCCGGGCGGGGATGGGCGCCTGCGGGGCCAAGACTTGCACGGCTCTCATCCACCGCTTATTCCGGGAGGAGGGCGTTCCGGAAAAGGAGATCATCGACCAGTCGAAGCGGCCGCTGTTCATGGAGGTCCCGCTGGGAACCTTCGCCGGCAGCGAGCCGGGGCCGGTCCGGGAAGGAGGCGATCGTGGCCGCTATTAAGTCCTCCGCGGACGTCATCATCATCGGCTCGGGCAGCGTCGGAACGCCGGCCGCCCTGGCCATGNNCCTGGCCATGGCCGAAAGCGGCCTCCGCGTCCTCGTCATCGACCGGATGCCCAGCGTCGGCCAAGGATCGAACAAGGGGGCCATCGGCGGAATCCGGGCGACCCACTCCGACCCGGCCAAAATCCGCCTCTGCCTGCGCTCGCTTGAGATTTTCTCGACCTGGCGGGATCGCCGCGGCGACGACATCGAATGGCGCAAGTGCGGATACATGTTCGTCGCCTACCGCCGCCAGGAGGAAAAGGCTCTCAAGGAGCTTCTGGTCACCCAGAAGGCGTTCGGCCTGAACATCGATTGGCTCGACCGGAAGGCGATGCTTGAAATCGTCCCCGATCTCAATCCCGAGGGCCTGATCGGCGGAACGTATTCGCCCGACGACGGGAGCGCCTCTCCCCTCCTTTCGGCTCATGCCTTCTGGCGGGCGGCAAAAAAAGCGGGGGCGATGTTCCGCTTCGGCGAAACCGTCACCGGCCTGATTATGGAAAATGGAGCCGTCCGCGGAGTCCGGACGAACAAGGGCGAATATGCCGCCGAGATCGTGGTCAACGCGGCCGGCGGCTGGGCGGACGAGGTCGGGCGCATGGCCGGTCTCGACCTTCCGGTCAAACCAGACGCCCACGAGGGAGCCGTGACCGAGCCGGTCGCCCCGTTCCTCCATCCGATGATCGTCGACATCCGCCCGACCGACAGCTCGGTCAATTATTATTTCTACCAGCATGCCACCGGCCAGATCATGTTCTGCATCACCCCGAATCCCAGCATCTGGGGCCTGGAAAAGCGCGAAACCAGCACGTTCCTGCCCATGGTCGCCCACCGGATGGTCAATCTGATCCCCCGGCTTCAGAACCTGCGCGTCCGGCGGACATGGCGCAACGTCTACCCGATGACGCCCGACGGCTTTCCCCTCGTCGGCTGGGCCCGGGAAGTCAAGGGACTGCTGCTGGCGGAGGGGATGTGCGGGCAGGGATTCATGCTCGGTCCCGGCCTGGGAGAGCTTCTGGCCCGCATCGTCCGCAACGATCTGCCGGCCAAGGACCGGGAAATCCTGGCCCTGCTCTCGCCCTACCGCACGTTCGAAGGCCGGGAAAAACTGCAATAACCGTCCGGTTCCGCTGTGTTCTCATCCGGCCCGCGCCGGGACGTTGCCGAAACCGCCTCCCGGCTTTATAATGGGCGTACTTTCCAGAAAGGAGAGCGCCGGATGAAACGACTTCCCGCCGTCCTCGCCCCGGCCCTTATCGCGATCGCCTCGGCCGGATGCGTCATGGCCCCGCGGATCAACCTCGATCGCTTCGGAACCATCGGTTTCATCGGCTTCGACACCCGGGCCGAGGGAAACATCGACGAGTACGCCAACCAGGTTTTTCTCGAAGTCCTGCTCCGGTCCCAGCCCGGAACCAGGATCATCGATCTCGGCCCGGCGGCGACGGTTTTGCGCGGATCGAGGTCGCCCGTTCCCACGCCGGAAATCCTGGCCGATCTCCGGAGCCGCTACAACGTCGATGCCGTGCTGACCGGGATCCTCGACGTCTCCAAGGCCCGGCCGCGGGTGGAACTGGGAGCCATTCTTCTCGGTTCGATCCGGGCTTCCGTCGACATGGACGCCTTCATGTCCGCCCGGCTGATGGACACCCATGACGGGACGACGTTCTGGATGGACTCGGCCCGGGTCCGGATGGACATCGCCGATCTCAGCGTCCTGAAAAACGGGCAGGTGATGTTCGACGCCCGGGATCCCGAGCGGGCTTACGGCCGCCTCGTCCGCGAGCTCGTCCTCCGGACGACTCGTGATTTCCGATGACCTTCACCTTCGCTCATAACAACATCAATGTTTTCGACCTGGAGCGGAGCCTGGCCTTCTACAAGGAAGCCCTCGGGCTTGGGGAAGTCCGCCGGATCGCCGCCGAGGACGGGAGCTTCCTCATCGTCTATCTCGGCGACGGCCGGAGCGCCCACCGCCTCGAATTGACCTGGCTTCAAGACCGGACGGAAAAATACGACCTGGGAGACAACGAAATCCACCTCGCTTTTCGGACGGACCATTACGCCGAGGCGCTCAAGCGCCACAAGGAGATGGGCGTCGTCTGCTACGAAAATCCGGCGATGGGGATTTACTTCATCGAGGACCCGGACGGCTACTGGATCGAGATCCTGCCGGAAAGCCGGGGCTGATCAATCGTCTTCCGGAAAATCCGCCCGGCGAGTCACCGGATCAGGTGAAAGGCGGTCTGCCGGACGTCGAGAAAGCGCGATCCCGTCCGGTCGAAGACGGCGTCCTGCTCGAGGGCGATCCGGACGTCCGTCCCGCCCCACTCCGGGACCGAAGCTGTGACGTTGAGCTCGATCGAATACACCGTGTCGGCGAACAGCGGGTAATCTCCGTCCCCCGGGACGCCGTTCTGCTTGT
>MTKZ01028375.1_pt1 | contig 12542 bp, 10 predicted proteins | sample 1042781 | NCBI WGS metagenome assembly MTKZ01 (sample SAMN06212207, study PRJNA360539) | anaerobic digester metagenome | biome: Wastewater treatment plant; material: sludge; isolation source: anaerobic digester fed with sludge from wastewater treatment plant | place: Denmark: WWTP Viborg ...
AGCAGGATTTTTACACCAAAGATTACCTGGTCGCCAAAAATATCGTTATTCAATTTATGAAAGAGACGGCCAATGTTGACGAGCATAAACATCTTTTGTACCAAACTACCGGCGAAGGAAAAGCAATTGTTTTTCAGGACGGCAAGGCGATTGTCGGCAAGTGGATTAAAAAAGACCGGACAAGCCGGACCCGTTTTGTTGACAGTTTGGGAAAAGAAATTCAATTCAACCGCGGCCAAATTTGGTTGGAGATTGTTCCGACAACTTCAAAAGTCAGTTATTGAGGTTGTTGTTTATAACTTATTTTGATGGAGGCAAACCGCCTCCGGCTGCCCGACGAGAATGTTAAAAGATTTAATCATTTCAAAAGTTCGGGTAAAACTTCTGGAAATATTTTTTGCCCGGCCGAACGAGATTTACCACGTCAGGGATTTGGTCAGAAAAACCGAAGAGGAAATTAATGCGGTCAGAAGAGAACTTGCCCATATGGAGCAGGCGGGAATGGTTAAAAAAGAACCCCGCGGTAACCGGCTTTATTACTGGTTTAACAAAAACTATCTTTTTTATCCGGAACTGGCTTCAATAATGGCCAAAACTACCGGTCTGGGCAACGAAATCCTGAAAAACAAGAATAAAATCGGCCGGTTGAACTTTGTCATGTTTTCCGGAAAATTTGTCGGCAAGGCGGAAAGAAAACCGAATGAGGTTGATATCCTGGTTGTCGGAGAAGTTGTTATTCCGGAGTTGGCTGCCCTGATTAAAGCCGAAGAAAGCCGGACGCAAAAAGAAATTAATTATACGGTTATGACCCAGGAAGAGTTTTTGTTTCGGAAAAGAAGAAGAGATCCTTTTTTGATGGATGTTTTGGGTGGGAGCAGAGTCATGATTTACGGAGAAGAAAGCGATTTGGTCAGTTAGCCGAATTTTAACTTCTTGCTTATGAAAAGAAAAAATAATTTGTTTTGGCTGGTAATTTTTTTGACCGGTCTGGCAATTTTCATTGACCTGCCCGAAGAATTTAAGTTAAAAGGTCGCGTCGGAAGTAGGGAAATTAATTGGCAACTGAAAAAACCCGAATTTAAATTTAAAATCGGCTCAAAAGAATTTAAAAAGGATTTAAAAATTGTCCAGGGTCTGGATTTACAGGGAGGAACCCATCTGGTTTTTGAGGCCCAAATGCAGTCCGTTCCCGAAACAGAAAAAGCAACGGCCTTGGAAGCGGCGAAAGTTAATATTGAAAGAAGAATCAACTATTTCGGAGTCAGCGAGCCGTTGATTCAAACGGCAAAAGTCGGTGATTCCCACCGGATCGTGGTGGAGATTGCCGGCGTAAAGGATATTAACCAGGCAATTGATTTGGTCGGGAAAACGGCCCAATTGGAATTTTGGGAAGAAAACCCGGATCAGGAAGCGGCCAGCAAAAGCGGCGAGCTTTTTTTAAAAACAGACCTTACTGGCAAAGATTTAACCCGTTCCTCTGTTCAATTTGATCAACAAACCGGTCAGCCGGTTGTCAGTTTGGAGTTTTCCGCTGAGGGAGGAAACAAGTTTGAAAAAATTACAGAAAGAAATATCGGCAAGATCGTGGCGATTTTTTTGGACGGGATGCCGGTTTCCACTCCGCGGGTAGAGGAAAAAATTACCGGCGGAAGCGCAGTTATCCGGGGAGAATTTGACGTTAACGAAGCGAAAAAACTTTCAATTCAATTAAACGCCGGCGCCTTGCCGGTTCCGATAAAAATTATTGAACAAAAAAACATCGGCGCGACCTTGGGAGAAGAATCGATTCGGAAAAGTATTACCGCCGGCTTGGTCGGGATTCTCTTGGTTATTCTTTTTATGTGGCTGGTTTATGGTCGGTTGGGAATTTTAGCCAATCTTGCCTTGATCATTTACGGTCTTTGGACCCTGGCTTTGTATAAAATTATTCCCATTACCTTGTCCTTGCCGGGAATTGCCGGCTTTTTGCTTTCCATCGGGATGGCAGTTGATCCCAATATTCTGGTTTTTGAAAGAATGAAAGAAGAAACCAGGTCGGGCAAACCTTTGCCGGTCGCCATGGAATTGGGCTTTGGCCGGGCTTGGGATTCAATCCGAGACGCCAATATCACCACTTTAATTACCGCTTTTATCTTATACAATCCTTTTAATTGGGGTTTTTTGAATAACTCGGGAATGGTCAGGGGATTTTCCCTGACCTTGGTTTTGGGAACAGCCCTTTCTTTGTTTACGGGAATTGTGGTGACAAGGACGTTAATAAGAGTATTCTATAGAGGTTAGAGGACAGAGCAAGAGGGAAGAGAAAATTTATTTTTGCTCTATTCTCTTTTACTCTTTCGCTCTAAAGTATGAACTTTATGCGTTTTAAATGGTTTTACTTTTTGCTTTCGGCAATCGTAATTTTACCGGGATTTTTTTCCCTGGTTAAATACGGGCTAAGGCCTTCGGTTGATTTTACCGGCGGCAGTGTTTGGGAATTGAAATTTAAAGAGACGGCAATAGAAGATAAACGGGCGGTTATTGATAAGGTTGTAAAGGAAAGCAAGGTGGAAGTTAATTCTCTGCAGTTTTTTGGAGAAAAGCAGATTTTAGTTAAGATGAAACCCGTAACCAAAGAAGATGTTTCTTCGGCCAAGGCCGTCTTGGCAAAAGAGCTGGAAGAAATGCCGGAAGAAATTCGTTTTGAGGTTGTCGGCCCGGTTTTGGGAGGCGAATTGGTCAAAAAGACGATTACGGCCGTTATTTTGGCCTCGGCGGTGATTTTGATATATATTGCCTGGCAGTTTAAGGATTTGATGTTTGGCGCCTGTGCGGTTTTGGGTATGTTTCATGACACTTTGGTTATTTTGGGAATATTCAGCCTTTTGGGGCATTATTCTGGAGTGGAGATTGATACCTTATTTGTGACCGCAATGCTGACGATTCTTTCTTTTTCCGTTCACGATACTGTTGTCGTTTATGACCGGATCCGCGAATCCCAGAAAAGGTATCCGAAGGTTCCTTTTGCCGAACTGGTAAACAAGGCGGTAACGGAGACATTGCCCCGTTCTATCAATAATTCAATGACTATCATTTTTATGTTGATTGCCCTTTGGCTTTTGGGAGGAGAAACAATCAAATGGTTTGCTTTTGCTCTCTTGGTGGGAACCGTTTCGGGAACTTATTCCTCAACTTTTACTTCGGCTCCTTTATTGGTGGTTTGGCAACAAATAAGATCCCGCAGAAATTAATTACTTGAAGTTTTAACTTCTTTTAGAAGGACCGATCGTTGATTTTTTATTTCTCCTTTTTCCACTTTTTCAAAAATTTGGTTTAAAATTTGTCCGACTTGCTTACCCGGTTTAAGACCGAGAATTTTCATTACGTCATAGCCGTCTATTTTTAAATCGGAAACGGAAAAAGGCTGTTTTTGAACTTCAATTAATCTTTGCTTGAATTTTTCCAAGCGCCAGGAAGTTTCCCTTGCGCCGCCGCCGAGACGGTCGCCGATACGCAGATCCAACATGTTCTGTAAATTTTCCTTGCCGACATTGCGGATGAATCTTCGGATAGCCGAATCGGTCTGTCTTTCGTCGCAGGTAAATTGGTGCCAACGGACCAAGTTTGTCAGTTTTTCCTTTTCCGTCTTGGAAAATTTGAGACGGTCGGCCAGATTTTCGGCCAGGCGGGCACCCGCCATTTCGTGGTTGTAAAAAGTCCGGTTTTCGCCCTCGCCGCGGACGACTACCGGCTTACCGATATCGTGGATTAAAGTGGCCAGCCTGACAACCGGATCTTTGCTCGGGCAATACTTTAAAGAAAGCAAGGAATGATTCCAAACATCATAAAGATGGTGGCCTTTTTGGGCCATGCCGTAGCCCTTAATCAATTCGGGAATAATATAGGCAAGTAAGCCGGAGGTCATCAGGAGGGTTATTCCCTCGCTGGGATAATCGCTGGCCAATATTTTAAAAAGTTCTTCTCTGACTCTTTCCCGGGAAATTTTGTTTAGCAAAGAAGCGTTTTCTTTTATACCGCGGAAAGTATTATCTTCAATAACAAAGCCAAGCTGGGAAGCCAGCCGAACGGCCCTTAACATTCTTAAAGCATCTTCGGCAAATCTTTCGCTCGGGTTGCCGACAGCCCGGACAATTTTGTTTTTTAAATCTTCAAGTCCGCCGAATAAGTCAATTAATTCAAATTCTTCTTCTTTTTGTTTCTTTCCAATGACAATGGCACTGATAGTAAATTCCCGGCGTTGTAAATCTTCTTCCAGGCTTTTGCCCCAAAAAACTTGGTCCGGATGGCGACTGTCGGAATAACCTCTTTCGCCGCGGTAAGTGGTAATTTCGTATTTTTCTTCCTTTTTACCTCTTTTGACAATTAAACCGACGGTACCGAAACGGTTGTCGTAAAAACTGTCTGGGAAAAGAGTTTGGATTACTTCCGGATGGGCGTTCGTCGTAAAATCACAATTAATCGGGATTTTATTAACCAGAATGTTTCTGACGCCGCCGCCGACCAGATAAATTTCATAACCGGCTTTTGTAAATTTTTCAAAAACCATCCTGACTTCCGGAGGAATTTTTTGAGCATTTTTGACTGGAAGAATGGTGCGCATGCTGCTAAAATTATAGCACTTTAATGAATTAAAGGATTAACGGATTAAAAAATTAAAAGATTAACAAATTAAAATATTAACGGATTAACGAAATAACAAGATAACGATTTAATTTATGAACTGGAAAATTATAAATGAACGGAAACCAGGAAACGGGAGAGCGAAGACGGAAGAAATAATTGAGATTCTCCTTAAAAATCGTGGCCTGAAAACCCGGAAGCAAATTGATGAGTTTTTATCTCCGATTGAACCGGAAGAATTAACGGCCAAAGACTTTGGCCTTAAACCGGAAGAAATTAAAAAGGCGGTCAAAAGGATTAAAAAAGCGATTAAAGAGACGGAACAAATTATTGTTTACGGCGATTACGACGCCGACGGAATTTGCGCCACGGCCATATTGTGGGAAACCCTCTACCGCTTGACCAAAAAGGCCCTGCCTTATATTCCCGAAAGATTTGGCGAGGGCTACGGGTTTAACGAAGAGTCTTTAAACAAATTAAAAGAAAAATATCCCGATTTGAAGTTGATAATTGCCGTTGATCACGGAATTACGGAGGCAAAGAAAATTAAATACGCAAAATCATTGGGAATTGAAGTTATTGTTTGCGATCACCATCAGCTCGGGAGCGAAATACCCGATTGCGCGGCGGTTATTCATACCGAAAAAGTTTGCGCCGCGGCGATTGCTTGGTATTTGACCAAAGAACTGGAAAAATCCGGATTGAAAACCCAAAACGATTTGGACTTAGTGGCTATTGCCACCATCGCCGATTTACAGCCATTGATTGGAGTCAACCGGAATTTGGTTAAATTCGGATTGAAGGCGGTTAACGAAACCAAAAGATGCGGTTTGTTGGCGATCTTTGCCGAGGCGGGTTTAAAAGTTGGGGAAATCANNGTTTGTACTTCAAAACCGGACCAGGCGAGCAACCTGGCTTTAAAATTGGGTCAAACCAATCGGGAGCGCCAATTACTGACCGAAAAAACGGTCTTGGAAGCCAAAAAGATTTTAAAGGAAGAAAAAATGGGAAAATTGATTTTTTTAAGTTCCGAAAACTTTTTCGAAGGGATTATCGGTTTGGCTGCCGGAAAATTGACGGATGAATTTTCCCGACCGGCGATTGTGGTTTCCCGCGGCGAAGTTTATTCCAAAGCTTCGGCCAGGTCCGTTAGCGGCTTTAACATTATTGAGGCGATTAGGGCACAGTCGGATTTATTGGTTGATGCCGGCGGTCATCCGATGGCGGCCGGTTTTACCGTTGAAACAAACAAATTGGAAATTTTAAAGTCCAGATTGGAGGAATTGGCCGAAAAAGAATTGGCTGAATCGGACTTATTGAAAATTATCAAAATTGATTTGGAATTGGAACTGGCGGATCTGGATCATGAATTATTCCGGGAAATCGGCAAATTGGCTCCTTTTGGTTTCGGCAATCCCGAGCCGGTTTTTGCGACCAGAAACGTAATCGTCGTTGACCCTCGGGTTGTCGGCAGCGAAGGAAAACACCTGAAGCTTGGTGTTTTTTCTTCTTCATCCCCGGCTTCCGGTTATCGGCCGCCGATTTTTAACGCAATTGCTTTTAATCAAGGTCATCTTTTATCCCGGTTGTCACCAAATCGGCCGGTGGATATTGCCTATACTCTTCAAATTAACCGCTGGAACGGCGAGGAAAAATTGGAATTAAAAATAAAAGATATTTTATGGAAAAGCGTTTAAACAAATTAATTGCCAAAATAAAAAAATACAATTCCCGGGCGGATTTTGAATTAATCAGGAAAGCTTACGAGTTTGCGACAATCGCTCATGCCAATCAAAAGCGTCTTCNNCGAAGTGACCAAAGAAGAATTGGAGAAGGAATTTGGAGCGGAAGTCGCTTTATTGGTAGACGGAGTCAGTAAGGTCGGCCTTCTTAAATTAAGAGGAGAAAGACAAGCGGAGTTTGTGGAAAATTTAAGAAAGATGATATTGGTAATGGCTAAGGATTTGCGGGTGGTTTTTATCAAATTGGCAGACAGCTTGCACAATTTGCGGACTCTCCGATATTTGCCGGAGGAAAAACAATTCAGAATTGCCAAGGAAACTTTGGAAGTTTATGCGCCTTTGGCCGACGGGATGCAAATAGGCAAGCTAAAAGGAGAATTGGAGGATTTGGCTTTTCCTTATGTTTATCCGGAAGAATACCGATGGTTGATTGAGACGGCTAAGCCTTTTTTAAAAAAAAGAGAAAGCGATTTGCGCGAGGCGATTAATTTATTGCAACAAAGCCTTTTAGACGAAAGGATTAAAGCGGAAGTTCACGGCCGGCCCAAACACCTTTATAGTCTTTACCGGAAGCTGCTCCGGCCGGAAATCGATCGGGAAATCGGGAAAATTCACGATTTGATTGCCGTCAGAATTCTGGTTAAATCGGTTCGCGATTGCTATGCTTCTTTGGGAGTGGTTCATAAAATTTGGCGGCCGGTTCCCCATGAGGGAATTTCCGATTTTATCGCCCAGCCGAAACCGAACGGTTACCGCTCAATTCACACAAAAGTTTTCGGTCCAAACGGAAGAATTATTGAAGTTCAAATAAGGACTTTTCAGATGCACGAAGAGGCGGAGAACGGAATTGCCGCCCATTGGCATTTTTCCGAAAAAAAAGAACAGGGAATCTCCGACGAAAAAGTCCAGAAGGGATTTTTTGCCCCGAATGATAAGTTGGCCTGGGTTAAGGAATTGGTCAATTGGCACCGGGAAATAGTTGATTCCAGCGAATTTCTTGACTCGCTAAAATTTGATGCTCTTGCTCATCGGATTTATGTCTTTTCTCCCAAGGGTGATGTTTACGATTTGCCTTTGGGCGCGACTCCGGTTGATTTTGCTTTTGCCGTTCATACGGAATTAGGCCGAGAAGTTGACGGCGCCCGCATTAACGACAAGTTGGTTTCTCTTGCCACTAAACTTAAAAACGGAGACGTGGTGGAAATTATCAACAAAAAACAAAGTCATCCTTCGGAGAGATGGTTGGAATTTGTCGTTACCACTTCCGCCAAACGGGAAATTTTAAAATATTTAAGGAAAAAGGTATAATTGTTGTTATCGGCAAATTTTAATTTTTTGCCGAAAATTTTATGACCAGGACACTAATTAAGGAAACGCCGGAAAAAATCGGCGAAGAGGTTCTTTTAAGAGGCTGGATTAACCGTTGCCGCGATCACGGAAAAATAATTTTTGTTGATTTGCGCGACCGGACGGGAATAATTCAGGTTGTCGGCGGCCAAGAGCTTAAGGATTTGCGTCCGGAATGGGTAGCGGAAATTAAAGGCCAGGTCAATTTAAGGCCGGAAAAAATGATTAATCCCGACTTGCCGACCGGAAAAGTAGAGTTGGAATTAAAGGAAATAAAAATCTTGGCGAAAGCGGAACCATTGCCTTTTGATATTGGCACCGAAGACCTTAATTTGGAGTTGCCGACTTTGCTTGATTTTCGGGGATTGACTTTGCGTCACCCGAAAGTAAAGGCAATTTTTAAAGTTCAGGAAGAAATTATTGATTCTTTCTGCCGGACTTTGAAATCCCAGGGTTTTACCGAGTTTCAGGCTCCGACAATCGTTCCGACGGCAACTGAAGGCGGCTCGGAGATTTTCCCCATAAAATATTTTGGCAAAACTGCTTACCCCCGTCAAAGCCCCCAGCTTTATAAGCAAATTATGGTTGGGGTTTACGAACGGGTTTTTAGCGTGGCCAGGGCTTATCGCGCGGAACCTTCGGTAACGACCCGTCATTTATGCGAATATATCAGTCTTGACGCGGAAATGGGTTTCATCGAGTCTTATGAGGAGATTATGGAGACAGTGGAATCGGTTTTTAAAAATTTCTTTATCGATTTAAAGGAAAAATGTCCGGACGAGTTGGCACTTTTTAAAACTTCGCTGCCTAAAGTCGGAGAGAAAATTCCCCGGATTAAAATGAGAGAGGCCCAGGAAATAATTTTTCAAAGGACCGGCCGCGATAACCGGAGAGAGCCGGATTTGATGCCGGATGACGAAAAAGAAATCTGCAAATGGGCAGAGGAAGAGAGGGGTTCCGAGTTGGTTTTTGTGACTCACTTTCCGACGAAAAAGCGGCCCTTTTATACCTATCCTGATCCGGAAGATCCCGATTATACCTTGAGTTTTGACTTAATCGGCAAGGGTTTGGAATGGGTTACCGGCGGTCAAAGAATTAACGATCCGGAAAAGCTAAAGGAAAACATTATCTCCAGAGGTAATCGCTTGGAAGACTTTAAACTTTATTTACAGGCGTTTGATTACGGAATGCCGCCGGAGGGAGGTTTTGCTTTAGGTGCGGAAAGAATCACGATGATGCTTCTCGGATTAAGTAACGTCAGACAGGCGAGTCTTTTTCCCCGAGATATGGAGCGGATTGATTTCCGGCTTTCGGATTTAAAAGAAAAAAAGCCGGCAAAACAATAACAGCCCATGTCAAAAAAAGTTTTTTTCTCCGGTTCAAAAGTAGTGTCTCTTTATTTATTTTTGTTTTTATTGTTGGCGGCTGGGTTTTTATTGCCGCTTTTTTTTAATAAAACAATTTCTTCCTTAAAGACAGCGGAGATATCCTTGCCGCCGCCGGCCGCCTATCCGGAGAATTTTACCGGACGGCCGCTTTCTTTTTTAACCGCCCGATCGGCAGTGGCGATTGATATTGATTCAGGGACTGTTTTATGGGAAAAAGATGCTCAGGTGGCAACTTCGCCGGCTTCAACAACCAAAATGATGACTGCCTTGGTGGTTTTGGAAAATTATCGGTTGGACCAGGTTATTGAAGTCGCCGATTTGGGTTTTGTGGAAGGACAAAAAATGAAATTGGTCCCGGGCGAGAAAATTTCCGTGGAAGATTTATTGTATGGCTTGCTGGTTTCTTCGGCCAACGACGCGGCAATCGCTTTTGCCAAAAATTTTCCCAACGGCGAAAGGGGATTTGTTTGGGCGATGAATCAAAAAGCCAATGAGCTGGGTCTGTTAAAAACCAATTTTACCAATCCGGTGGGCTATGACGAACCGGATCATTATTCAACCGCTTCTGATTTAACCAGATTGGCGATTGAGGCGATGAAAAACCCAACGATTGCCAGGATGGTAGCGACAAAGGAGATAACGGTCAGCGATCTTTCCGGAAAAATTCTCCACCCGATGAGCAATATAAATTTACTGGTTGGGAATTTACCCGGCGTCAAAGGCGTTAAAACCGGCTGGACCCAGGAAGCGGGCGAATGTTTGGTTACCTTGGTGGAACGGGACAATCGGCGGATAATGATCTCTCTTTTGGGAAGTTCCGATCGCTTTGCGGAAACAAAAGCGCTGGTGGAATGGATTTTTGAGAATTTTACCTGGGAAGAATTTACTCCGTAATTTCGTTTGTTAAAGCGGGGACGTAAGCGACAAAATCCCGATCGCCTTCAAAAACGAAAACCGGTTGCAGGTAATTGGTTTCTTCCGGCGGATCAAAATAGGCCAGATAAATATTGCGGATAACAACCTGGCCGTCGTAATTTTGGCCGAAGTTGGCTAAAAAGGCTTGGTTATTTTTTAATTCCTGCCAGGCCTGATCGGTTGTTTTTAAAGGATAAGAGCAGACGTGCGATTCGTCAATCGGAAAATGAGTGAAATTTACTTCAATAATCCGTTTTTGTTTTTCCGGTGATCCGGAAATTAAAACGGAAACCAGAGATTTCAGCGGGTCGGGAGAAACAATTTTTAAATCCTCCAGATTTTTACGGTAAAAGTTGACCAGAGCAAAATCGGCTTCGGCGGAAGCAAGGGCCGGGTCGACTCTTTCCAAATTGGGCGGACTGAATTTGAAAAACAGAACTTTTTGGGTTCCGACTGCCAAATCGGCGCTTAAAGACTCCGCTTTTTGCAAAAAGTTTTTGGCTTCGGAAATTGCCTGATTTTCACCCGGAGCATTTTTTGTTCCCGCTAAAGTAAAGTCGTTTTGGTAGTCGTAAAAAAGAGAGAAGTTTTTGGTGATAATATTGGTTTTTAGGCTGGTATAAGGAAGCCCCTCGGTTTTGTAAAAATAATTGTATTCGTCGGTTTTTTCCGGTTCGCCGGAAAAGCCCAATTGCTTTGCCCAGGTACGCGATCTTTCCTGGGAAAAAAGATTAATCGTTTGCCGGGGCATAAAATAGACGTTCGCGACGTTGGCATATTGGGGTAGCTTGTTTTCAATTGTTTCCAGCCTGGGATAAAAAGGCGGATTAGTGCCTTTGTCGGGAAATTTAATGGCCGGGATTTTACCGAAACAGGCTGTCGGCGCCGGCGGCGGTGCCGGATGGGTTTTTTTCCAATAGCCGACACTAAGGGAAAAGATTAATCGGAGAATTAAAAAAACCAATAAAGATATGGTTCCGTATTTTAAAACTTTTCTGGTATAGTAAGCGGTTTCGGTTAAGCTGGCCATTCTCTTTTGAGTATATGAAGGCTTGGTGGTAAAATCAAGGAAATAAACAACATTTTGCTATTTTATTAGCTTGTCGACTCAATTGATTATGAAAGAAATAAGAACCAGATTTGCTCCCAGTCCGACCGGTTTTTTACATATCGGCGGCCTAAGGACGGCTTTATATTCTTACGCTTTTGCCAAAAATAAAAAAGGCAGTTTTATTTTAAGAATTGAAGATACGGACCGAAGCCGTTACGTTCCCGGAGCAACGGAGAAAGTTTATGAAATATTAAAAATCTTCGGTTTATCTTGGGACGAAGGTCCTTTGGTTAACGGTCCTTTTGCTCCTTATGTCCAATCGGAGAGGGTTAAAACCGGAGTTTATCAAAAATACGCGGAAAAATTGGTTAACGAAGGTCATGCCTATTATTGTTTTTGCCCGGCGAAAGCCAAAGAAGAAATTGAGGAAACCCACCGCCGGAAAATTGTTGAATTGCGTGATCCTTGCCGGAATTTGTCTTTATCCCAGGCAAGAGAAAAAATCAATTCCGGGCAAAAGCCGGCGATCCGGTTACGGGTTCCCGAAAACGAAACTATTTCTTATCGCGATTTTGTTGTCGGTAAGGAAATCTCCTGGAATTCAAAAGATATTGACGAAGTGATGTTGCTTAAATCGGACGGCTTCCCGACCTATCATTTGGGGGTAGTTGTTGACGATACCGAGATGAAGATAACCCATATTCTTCGCGGTCACGATTGGTTACCGAGCACACCGGTCCATTTGCTTCTTTACAAATATTTTGAGGCGGCCTTGCCGGAAATAGGCCATTTAACCGATATCCTGGATCCCCAGGGCGGTAAGCTTTCAAAAAGAAAAGGGAGCGTTGCCTGTGAGGAATTTTTGGCCGACGGTTATTTACCGGAAGCGATTCTTAATTTTATTATGTTGCTCGGTTGGGCGCCAAAAGACAACCGCGAACTTTTTACTCTTGAAGAATTCGTCAAACTTTTTGATAAGGGTGATTTACAGACCGCCAATCCGATTTTCAACCGCGAGAAATTGGATTGGTTTAACGGAATGTATATCAGAAAAACCGAAGACGCAAAACTCACAACTCAAATCTTTCAGTTCTTTGGCGGAAAGCATACGCAAGACCGGATAGAAAAGATTTTGCCTTTGGTCAAAGACAGGATGGTTAAATTTTCCGATTTTGAGATTTTGGCGGCGCCGCTTTTGGGTGCCTGCCCCGCAATTGATAAAAATTGTTTGCCTTCCGTAAAAAAAGAACATCTTGAAAAAACAATTCTTGTTTTGGATAATCTTTCTTCTTGGGAGTTGACCCAGATTAATGAAAAACTGGCCGCTTTAATTAAAGAAAGCGGTTGGAAAACCGGCGATTTTTACATGAGTCTTCGGGTTGCTGTTTGCGGATGCAAGGTTACGCCGCCGATTAACGAATCTTTAGTCGTCTTGGGCAAAAAAGAAACTCTTTTCCGGCTGAACCGGGCCTTAAAAAC
>MTKZ01013550.1_pt1 | contig 12539 bp, 15 predicted proteins | sample 1042781 | NCBI WGS metagenome assembly MTKZ01 (sample SAMN06212207, study PRJNA360539) | anaerobic digester metagenome | biome: Wastewater treatment plant; material: sludge; isolation source: anaerobic digester fed with sludge from wastewater treatment plant | place: Denmark: WWTP Viborg ...
CGGCCGCCCGGTGAAGATCGTTGTCGCGGATACAGGCTGCAAAACTGCGCTCCTGCCGAAGAAGCTACGCCAGCAGATGGACTATATCCCCTGGGTGAACGCCTCGGCCTACCGGAACGAGCCGATCCTGCATTCCCACGGGTCCTACTGCAAGCTCCTCGCCAGCGAGTATTTCCTCTGCCCGCAGAAGAAGGCCGACGTGGAGATCCATGGCTACCAGTGCCTCGACAGGAACGGGAGCGGAAGCAATGAGGCGATCGCGGCCGCCCTTGCCTACGCCTTCGACCAGAAGGCCGACTTCGTGAATATGAGCCTCGGCATCCACGCCGAGAACGAGCGGGCGATGCGTGCGATCATCCGCAGCATGGGTGCCGTGAACCGACTCGGGAAGGCCTGCTATGAGGAGAACGGGACGCTCATCTTTGTAGCCGCAGGGAATGAGGACGAGCGGGATGACTTCATCGGGGACGATGTTGACGCCCCTGCGATATTTAACTGGGCGATCGCCGTAGGGGCGCTGACGGACCGGGGGGCGAAGACGGACTGGTCGGGGGACGGCGCCAAGCTGGAGTTCTGCTTCGACGGGTCGGACATCTACGGCATCCAGCAGATGTCAGGGACGAGCTTCGCGACGCCGGCAGTCTGCGGTTTCGCGGCATACCTGAAGGCGTATCTGTTCGGGAACGCATACAGCGCGCGCGATATTCGCGTCGGGCTCAGGCACTACGCTGTTCACGGTGGCGCCCATATGCATGGGCCGTGGTGTCGGGAGCACGGATGGGGGAGCCTTGGCCCCTACGCCAAGATCGTGCTCGGGCATGTGGCGGAGCTGCGGAAGTCCGCGGGGATGGCTGAAACGGTCGGGATGTTCGGAGTCGGCGACCCATGCGAGATCCAGGTGCAGGATGAGCCTCAGAAGCCCCCGCTGGGCGTCCTGCCGAATGCGCTGTGGAAAGAGCTTCGCGTCATCAACCTCTCAGGCGCGATCCGCAGACGGATCTCCGCGAAGCTCACGGATGGGGAGCATGCCCATAAGCTGTGGGAGTGGCTCAACGAGCTACGGGATCTCGTGGGCGATGACCGGCAGCTATTCGGCGTCATGGCAAGGGAACTGGGGCCTGAAGGAATGAAGGAGGACGGATGAGCAAGGGCACGGGCAGGCCGGCATCGGCGAATAATGAGTTCAAGTATCTGACGCAGGTCGGACAGGCGGTGATGGAATTCACCCGCTGGTGTTCTGAGCAGCCGGGTCCCATAGCCGTAGGGAAGACGTGTAACCCAGAGGGGATCATGGGGCTCGCGCGGCGGTACTGCGAGGAGAAGGGGCTGTGAGCTGGGGCACCGTAAGAGTGAACGCTTCACCGGCCGCGCTCTTCACATTCGATCTACCGATAGTTCGTTTAAGCGGATGCAACCTGACAGCGAGGAGTACCGCTGCAAGGATCAACAAAGTTCTCGGCCCTCGCTTTGCAATTGTCAGGAAGGGGAAGGTCATAATGGCGGGGCCGGTGAGGCTTGCGATATACGGCGAGTAGGAGCGAGCTAGGAGCAATCAGGGAGCATTTTGGGGCATGGATCAGATCATCTCATGCGGCTGTGGTTGTGGGACTGTACTCCCGAGGTTTGATGCGCGGGGGCGCTTGCGCCGGTATGCCAATCATCACCACATGATAGGGAAGAAACGACCGGATAGGGCACGCCCTTTGAGCATCAACAAGAGAACCGGGAGGTGGAGGGCTCGGTTGCAGGTAGAGCCGGAGGGGATGCCCTGCGCGCTGGAACACATAGGCGGATGCGGGAAGGCACATCACATGGAGGTTCATCACAGAAACGGCAATCAGATGAACAATTCCCCAGAGAATCTTGTCGTTCTGTGTTCCAGTCACCATAAGCTGGTAGAGCATGGCAGGATCGACATTGCGAATCCGGTTATGCCTTCGTTCTACGTGAGCTCGGGCAAACGAAGATATCCGTGGCTCATCAAAAGACGATTCAGGAACGCAGGCGTTGCGGATAAAACAATGAGCGCGGGGGCTGCATGAGCGGGAAGACCCTTCGGGTAGAGTTTCTCGGGACGCTTCCAGAGCTTGGAAAAGCCATGAGGATCGGGCGGGATTGCGCGACGATCCAGATTGAAGTGCCACAGAGCGAGTATGAAAGGATGCTCCCGCTCATCCAGATGCGCGAGCAGGTCATTCGCTTCTCTGCCGAGGTTGACTTGTGAAGCTCTCCGACGAAGACAATGCCAAGAAGATCAAAGTCAAGTCGGCATATGTCCGATGGATGCCGGACGATGAAGAGCCAAAGGTCAGGGTATTGGCGCGGCAGTTTGGGGTCAACAGGAACACAATTACGCGATGGATAAAGCGCGGAAACTGGAATAAATCCAGATCAAATCATTGGGCCAAAGTAGGGCCACTGGTAGACCAGAAAAACGCATCCGCACAGGCCGATGAGATTGCCCGCTCCATTCTGATCTTCAATACGACTGACGAGATTAACCTTGAGTTGCTTCAAGGAGCGAAGTCGGACATCAAGAATGCCATGAAGATAAAGGATGCAGCCGAGCGCGCCCTCACACTCAGCCTTATTTATCAAAGGCCGGAACTTCAGCCATTTCTCGGCATTGGGGCGGTGGATAAAAGCGCAAGGGGCAAGAAGTTCATGCGAGGGGAACCAGATTCACGTTCCGAAGCGACTATTCCTCCTGGCGAAGCCGCAATCCTGAAGCGGGCGCTTGCAATACTTCCCGATGAAGATGAAGAGGGAAAAAATGAAGCATGACTTTAGGATCATTCATTGGGGGGGAGAACATCATCGCCATGAATGCAATAGGTGCGGGACACAGATCATAGAATATCTGGAGCGTGCGATTAGAAATGGTTACAGCAATAAACGCTATGAGTATGCGTTGAATAGTGAATGTCCCGGGGCAAAGATAATCATGCAAAGGATGAAGAACCAACGCCCGCCCAAAGATGTCCCATTGCGCATTAGGTGTTTTGCGGTTGATGGTGGCATCGAATTCCTCGATGCGATTTATACGTCAGGTCCGGGTGGGGTCCATTGGTTTGAAAAGTTACCTGGGCATTCCGCAATTATCCCAAGAAATGTTACTCACTGGGCTATAACAGAATGAAATCCTTCGATCGTACAGAGCAGGTACGGCGCGCCCTTCGCGATACGCTGCCCACTAATCGCGATGAGCTGCACGATCATGTGGCCGCCTTCTACCGCATAAACAAGAGGAAAGTCAAAATTCCACGAGTAGCGGTATGCCCCGGTCATCAGGCTCCATTCGATTACGTTGCCAATAGCTATTTCGGGCAGCACCGCAACGCGATCGTCTGCGCAAATAGGGGCGGAGGGAAGACGGTATGCGGTGCGATCACCAAGCATCTCCGCATGATGTTTAATCCAGGATGCGGCGTTCGTGTACTCGGCGGATCGAAGGCGCAGAGCAAGCAGATGTTCAATATCATCCGCGGATTCGATAGCGCGGGCTTCTCCGACATAGTGGACGGAGAGCCGTTAATGGAGATGACGCGCTATCGGAATGGAAGTCATATCAAGATTTTATTGCATTCCGGGACGGAAGTACGCGGCCCCCATGAGCCGGAGGTGGCTTTCGACGAGGTGGACGAGTTTAAGGAGGAGATATACAAGGCCGCCCTCGCCATCGCGCAGACGCAAGGGAAGCTCGTGGCGCGCCTTGAGCAATTCTCGACACTCCACAAACCTTATGGGCTCATGGCAGACGCAATAGAAACGGCTGAAATACCCGAAAGCAATATCGCCATCTATCGCTGGTGTGTGTGGGAGGTTGTGAAGCGATGCTGCGATACATGCAGTATCGAGCATCCGAATGAGCGATGCGCCAAACTCGCGAAGTTCGACACAACAGGGAAAGAGATACGCTTCTCAGACCTGTGCGGCTGCAAGGCCCAGCGGGCCGACGGATATTACTCACTAGATGATTTGCGCGATAAGTTCATGCAGATGCCGCTTGACACGTTCCGCGTGGAGATGCTGTGCGAGCATCCGAAGACGGACGACATGATATACCCCAGTCTTGACCTCAATTTCCACGAGCTCCCGAAGGATTATATCGACTCTAAGTCTCCGCTCCTTCTCGGATTCGACTACGGGATGAACAACAATTACGCTGTATGGGCGCGGGCGAGAAGTTGCGACGGATCGATCGTGACAGTCGGAGAACTTTATCCTCAGCGGAACATGGATTCACGTGCGTTCGCTGCTCTAGTGGCAAGCGAGCAGGAACGGCTCGGGCTCGGGGTGGGAACAGTTCTCGCAGCCTTTTTGCCACACGATGCAGGGGAACTTATATCTGCCCTCAATAGTCCCGGTATTCGTGAACGGATATTCGTCGCACCCGTGGCTGGGACACGTATCGGCATGGCGATGCATTACACAACAGGGGTCCCGCAGGAAGCCGTGGTGCTGAGGGGTTATCAGGCAATCAGGACCAGACTACAGAAACGCAGGGATGCCAATGGCGTAATAACGGCTGGGCTATTTTTCTCTCCACGCTGCCGAACGCTTATTCGGCAGATGGTGAAACTCCACAGCGATAAAACATCTACTGGGGTACTAACCGGGATGCAAGAGAAAGTGAATGACCATGGGCCGGATGCATTGAGGTATCTGGTCCATGGATGGGAAGCACAAAAGCATAACCTTCTATCGAGAGGGACGAATTCATCGCGGGTCGAATTGCTGTGAGCATCTAATACAGGAGACAAGCAAATGGGCGCAAAAAAAGAGGCTCAATCTCTCGTAGCGCAAACAGGCGAAAAGCTCACTCGTGTAGCGCTCATCACCGGCGGCCCTGACATACAGCCGACGCAGGCGATGCCGAATGACCCGTTTGAGTCGATGTACGCCAAGAACCAGGTCATCGAGCCGCTTCTCCCTCTCGGGGCACTCGTTCAGCTCCCCCTCTTCTCATCTACGCTTGCGTCGTGCGTTGACGCATACGAGGTGAATATCGAGGGGCACGGCTATCATTTTGAGTGCCTCATCACGGATAAAAAAGAGCTCGATCGGCTCAAGGACAAGCCGAGCAAGGAGGGAGAACTGTCGATCGATGACGAGCTGGAGCTCGTCGAGGAGACATTCGACTATTTCAACCCCAAGGAATCCCTGACTTCCGTGCGCCGGAAGCTTCGCAAGGACAGGGAATACACCGCAAGCTGCTACCTCGAGTGCGTGAGGAATAGAGCCGGCATGTTTGCCGGGGGGTGGCCGCTCCCTTCTCACGAGATGCGACTTCTGCCGCTCGATGACAAGCCCACTGTCATCACTTCGAGACGGCTCAAGAAGGATTGGACCTGGAAAGAGGTGCGAGAGGAAGTATATTTCCGGCGCTTCGTTCAGATCCGCGGCAGCAGGAAGGTGTACTTCAAGGAGTTCGGTGACCCGCGGAACGTGAGCGCGCGGACGGGCGAGTATCTCCCCAACTCCAGTAGGGCCGATCTGGCGACCGAAGTCATCCACCAGTGCAACTACTCGCCGGCAACGCCCTACGGCCTGCCGCGTTTCGCAGGGGCCATGCTTGCCGTCCTCGGATCGAATGAGGCGGAGAAGGTCAACTACCGGCTTTTCCTTTCGAACATGATCCCTGCGATGTGGCTGTTTGCGATGGGGGCGAAGATCGACCTTGAGAAGATACGGGAGCAGATCCGCGCGATGAGAGGAAAGCCCGACACCATGTTCAAGATCCTCATGGTGGAAGCAATCGCACAGGGCACAGGCGACGGTGCTATTGAGAAGCCCGGGATCCCGCGGCTCGACGTGAAGCCCATGACCCAGTTCCAGACGAAGGATATGCTGCACCAGCAGTATCTCAAGAGTAATGAGGAGGCGATCGCGGCTGCATTCAGGCTCCCCGCCATTTTCCGGGGCAGGAGCACGGACTACACCCGAGCGACTGCAGACACGGCCCGCCGGGTATCCGAGGAGCAGGTGTTCTCTCCGGAACGGAATGAAACAGACTTCATGATCAACCGCCTCATCCTGCCGAATATGGGGATCCGGTACTGGAAGTTCGTCTCAAACAAGCCCGAGCTTCAGGACTTTGAGGAGCAGGCGCGGATCCTCAACTACCTCGGGCAGCACGGTGGAGTGAACCCGAACATGCTCGTGAAGTTCTATAACAGGGCATTCAACGACTCCATCCCGGAGATCGCGGAACCGTGGGGAAATCAGCCGCTTCCCATCACTCTTGAGGAATTGCGTGCGCAAGGGTTCATGGGCGGTGCCGGCGGGTTCACGTTGACCGAGAAGACGAAGGATAGCGCGGCGAAGGGAATGACGAAACTGTTTCTCGATACGCTTCTCCATATCCGCGAGAATTCCCAAAAGGAGCACGCTGCATGACCAAGCGCGAGGAACAGCAGAAATACCTCCTTGGGAAAGCGGCGGTTGTTGCCGACCGGATCATCGAGTTCTCTCGCGGGAAGTATGCGTTGCCGCCTGGGTGGAAGTACGAGCGCATCGCGAACATGGTGGTCATCCGGTGCGGCTGTTGCAACAACGGCGACGGGGATCCGTTTGCGGTCCCCGTTGACCTGTTCATCGAGATGGACCTCGAGACGATCACCAGGTGGATCGAGGATTGCCGGAATGCGATTAAAGCGGGGAACGAATGATGTGCTACCTCTGCGAGCAAATAGATCGTATGGACGCCGCCGACAGGCTGCGCATCGATCAGGCCATCGACTACATCCTCTGCGGTGGCGTTGCGGTCGAGCGCGCCAAGAAGAAGGAGAAAAACCCCCTCGTCAACCGTGACCTCGTGGCGATGGAGGTGGCGCTCGCCGACCAGCTCCAGCGGATCGCGAAACTGAAGAGCAGCGAGGCCGAGAAGATCATCGCCGCCTTCCTCGACAGTGACTTCGAGGTGACGGGCGCGGCCGCGAAGGCCCTCGTTGAGCTCGTCGAGGAGCACTTCCCGAAGATCGGCGCTGCGATTGCTGAGTCTGCCGTCCCGGTGACGGAGGAGACGGCCGGAGGGATTATTAGCTTGGCGAGGAAGTACATCGGCAAGCGACCTGGTTTCGACCTTCCCGCCGACTGGACAATGACGTGGGAGCTACGGGACGCGAAGGCGCTGGAAGGGCTCGCACGTAAACCGGCACTTTGGATCGGCAACTACTACGAAGGGCCGATGATTGAGCAGGCGCGCGGGGTCATCGGCAAGGCGATGGAAGCCGGGCTCGGTCGGGACCAGACAGCGGCGCTTCTCAAAGAGGGCCTCGGGGCTGCCTTCGAGAATTACCAGTACTGGGACGTGGTGGCATCCTCGGTGAGCACCCGCGCGAGGACGTGGGCGTGTCTCTCGTCGATGAAAGAGGCGGGGTTCGAGACGTTCCGGGTACTCGCGGTTTCGGATGAACGTACCTGTGAAACTTGTTTGCTCATGGACGGTCGCGAGTTCTCCGTGGCGAAGTCGATATCCACGATGGAGAGCACATTCGGACTCGAGGATCCAGAAGCGGTAAAGGAAACGACGCCATGGCTCGGGTGGGACAAGGAGCATAAGGACGCCTACTACATGAAGGGTGGCCGTGCGAACTACATCGGGGAGCGCGGGAGCGAGAGCCTTCAGAACAGCGGGATCGGGATGCCACCTTTTCACGGGCGCTGCTACTCGGACGACACGGAGGTCTACACATCGAGGGGCTGGATGCTGTTCAAGGAACTCGAAGGGGATGAGAAGATCCTCAGCATATCGCCCGAGACGATGCGGATCGAATGGCTGCCGTTCGTCAGGTTCATCGCCTACCAGCATGTAGGGCCGATGTACCATCTGCACTCGCGGTGGTTTGATCTACTCGCCACGCCGGACCATGACCAGATTTACGGCTTACGGGACGATTACTCCGATAGGAGCAGAATCACCTGGAGGATAGCCCCCCTGAGGGAGGTCGCCAGAAGGCGGGAGTTCATGATACCGCGCACAGCCCAGTGGTCAGGCGATGATTCCTCCGTGGTGAATATCAATAGCCTCGCCATCCCCGCCGAGGCTTTCTGTCGGTTCATGGCCTACTGGCTATCGGATGGATGCGTGACGCTTCGCAGGGGCAGGACATATCAGATCGCGATTGCGAAGACTGACCCCAAGAAGTCGGAGATGGTCGCTGGTCTACGCGGCATGCCCGTCAAGGTAGACATCGGGAAGGAGAAGATTTATCTCTTCAGCGCCCAGCTCGGGAAGTACCTGATGCAGTTCGGGAAGTCGGCAGAGAAGTATATCCCCGATGAGATCAAGATGCTCTCGTCCAGGCTCATCAGGATATTCCTTGAGGCGTACAGTATAGGAGATGGATCTATTAGGCGGACGTTCTGGAAGGAGAAGGGCATTAGATCAGAGGGGCGCGTCTACTATACCACCAGCAGACGCCTCGCTGACGACCTCGGCGAACTAATCCTCAAGGTCGGCGGGCATCCGTCATTCAGGATCGAGAGGACAAAAGGGAAGCGCCAGGAATTCAAGAACGGGACCTACACCATAAACGAAGACCTTATTGTCGTCTCGTGGTGCAAGAGTAGGACGGCGCATAAGCAATGGAGCGGCAGCGGGATAAAGGTGGACGAGGTCACGTATGACGGCATGGTCTATGACGTAGAACTCCCGCGGAACCATGTGCTATGGGTCCGTCGGAACGGAAAGACGTGCTTCAGCGGGAACTGCCGTTGTCAGGTTATCGTCACCGACTGAAGGAGATCGCTATGAGCAAAGAACTGCGGAGAGAGACGAGCTTCGAGGACGAGAAGGGGAATCCCGTGAGTGAGGATGCGGCAACGACTGTCATCACCCGAACCTTCAATGTCGACGGTCGTTTGGTCTCCTCAATCATCCAGTCGGGCAGGGACTGGCGAGAGGAGAAGGCGGCCGTGGAGCGCGGCCGCTGGTGATGGGGCAAGGTGTGCCCGTATTACAGCTACTGAATACCTGGCGAAAAAGGGGAGGGGAGGAGATGACAGAGGAGAAGCAAGTGAAGGGACAGGGGGGCGAGTGTGAAGTCATCCCATTCGCTAAAGTGCAGAAGGCGGCCAGGCCCGAGACGAAGGAGGAGCGGGAGCGGAGGCTCGAGCAGATGGCCGCGCAGGTGAAGCTCAAGGAGGAATTGCGGAAGCCCGCTCGGATCTCCGACATCGTCAGGACGCGGGAGATGATCCGGGAGATCGAGAGAAGCTGCCTCGCTCAGGCCGACTGCGCGCTCCTCGGCATGGCAGTCCTCTCCATCCGTGCACGCCGTGGCATCCTCGGGAGGATCCTGAGGCGGCCCATCACGATTGACGACGTGCGGCGAGAGATCATGGCGACGCATACGCTCCGCGAGAAGTACATCGCGGAAGGCAGGGCACAGGAAGAGGCGAAGGGAAAGACCAATGCAGGGAAGAAAGCTGATCCGGCTTCTCGCGCCGCAGGGTAAGTCCGGCGGGGAGCTCATGCATTTCGGAACGCTTAATCTCGACGTGCCAGAGCAGCTCCTGGAGATCGACCTCGGGGCACTCGGCCGTTTTGAGCTTATCCCCTCACTCAGCCAGGGATGCTACAGGGATGCTGTCGCGCTGCCCGCACGGGCATATCAGCGCCCTGTTCCGTTGGATAAACGGCGCATGCGGATCCGTGACGGCCAGTTTTTCTACCAGGGCGAGTACGTTGGGCTGGTTCGTCAGGTTCTCGTGATGTATGAGGCGGCTCCCTGCGCGCCGATGATATTCCAGCCGCCCCAGGTACAGCGCCAGATCATCGAGGCGCACCGGAAAGCGGATGCGGTGGTGACGCCAGCGGGGAAACTCGAGTACAGGCCGAAGAATAAGAAGGTGTAGATATGGCGGAGATCCTCGAGGGTGACGTGCGGTGCTGGTATTGCGGGCGCACGCTCATCTACAGTGCGCGCATTGAGCGCGGCAGCATCGACTGTCCGAAATGCAGAAGATGGACGAAGATTCCGCGTCCCCAGAAGCCTGCAGTAATCGCCGCCGGGCATGGCGTTGAGGTTAGCTCCTCTCTATGAGTAATTATTTTCTTGACAGCATTACGCTGTTATGCTAAAATATACGCCGACACTTGGAGAATTGTGTCTCGATCTTTGTTACACAAGGGGAAGAGGGCATAGGCTCCAGCGGGAGATCGTAGATAGCGCCCGCGCACCCCGTGTGCTGTGAGCGTCAGTTGACGCGCGTCCGAAGGCTCGAGCGAGCCGGTTCCGTATCCCGCCAGGTTGCGGACTAGGACAAAGGCACATCTTTTCAGGCGTGAACAACGTCTGACACGATGTGCCTTTTTGTTTTCTCCGGCACTCCGTCAGGGCCCGTTGCTTCAGGTTCACGCCTGAGCGCAGCGGGCCTTTTCATTTTCGCGCGGAGCCGGAGGGGGCATGAGGAAGACAGCGCGTTTCAGAATCACAACAGTTTCGATTGTTTCGATCATCCTCGCCGCTGGCCTCGCGTCGGCGCAGACCGAGACTCCGACCCCGACCGAAACGCCGACGGTTACCCCGACTCCCACCCCTACCGCCTACGCGATGCGGTACCGGATCCCCTACGACTGGAAATACGGTGCCGCAGCCGAGCAGCATAAGATCAACCGGCAGATCGCCCACGATCTCGCGGGGATCGCTACCGCCGCCGGGTATACGCTCCCAGTGCTTTCCGAGCAATTCACCCCGACACCGACTCCGACGAGGACCATCACGCCCACACGAACCCCGACACCGACGAGAACCCCGACACCGACGGTGACGCCGTGATGCCCATGACCGACGACCAGACGGGAGACAGCATCTGATGAAGGCCAGAGAGTTCAAGAAACTCCACATCGAATTCGTGTCCCTCGTCTTCAGCCCGAAGTCACCGGCCAATCGCGAGAGTGTCATCCTGCGGGCTGATGATCCCTCACGTGCCGACTACACCCTCGAGGTGCCCATCGAGCGCTACGACGAATCTCTCGATGTCGCCTACTGCATCCTCTACGCCCCCGAGAACGTGGACACCGAGCGGACGTTCGCCCGCAGGCACGTCATTCGCGAGGCGATGGAAGGGATCATGCGTGAGAGGCGCACGCTCCACGTTGACCGGAACCACGACTACAGCGGGAATGGAGACCACGGATTCCTCTGCGAGATTTGGGAGGTCCGTGCCGGAGATCCCCTCTTCCCTGACCCGAAGAAGGTTGGAGCCTGCGCCATCGGAGTGAAGCTCACCAATGAGCAGGACAAGGCGGACGCGAAGGCCGGAAAGCTCAAGGGGGTGAGCCTGGCCGGACACGCTGTGTTGGGGTCTGAGACAGAGGTCGAATTCACGGAAAAGGAGAACGCGAAGATGGAAAAGACCGACAAGGGGGCAGCCGAACAGCCTCTTGCCGCAGCGGAGATCGGCCTCGTACGGAGGGTACTGCGCGCCGTCGGGATCGCCGGTGTCCAGCGCGGCGAATTCAACGACACGGTCGAGAGGGACCGTGTCATGCGGCTCCTCTACACGCTTCAGGAGACCGTGGACAGGATCTACAGCGACGAGGACGTGGACGACAAGATCGCGGCCATCGTCGATTCGATAAATGAGTTCACCGTCGCCGTGCAGTCTGGGTCGACGGAGAAGACGGAGAGAGCGGGGAAGGTGCTTTCGAAGAAGAACCTCGAATCACTGAAGAGCATGAGGAAATCGCTCGACGGCCTCATTGCTCAGGCTGGTGAGGAGGGTGCGGAGAAGACCGAGAAAACCAACCAGGAGGGTTCGGACATGGATCAGAAGCAGGCACAGGAGATGATCGATCGAGCGGTGCAGCCGCTTTCCGAGAAGATCGACAGGGTCATGGCGGCGCTCACAAAGGCGCCCGAGACCCCGGCCCCCGGCGCGGCAGGCGCGCAGGCGGCCCCCGGCGCGGCGGCTCCGCAGGGAGCGACCGACCCGGTGCAGAGAGTGGCTGACCTCGAGGCGAAGGTCGTGGAGCTCACGCAGAAGCTCGAGGCGCTCGGGAAGCAGCCCCCGCAGGAGCCCACCGCCGAGACGCTGAGGACGCAGATCGACGCGGCTGAGAAGCAGATCAAGGAGCAGCGGGAGCAGATCCAGCGGGCCGAGGAGCAAGTCAAGGAGCACAAGACGCGGCTCGAGAAGCTCGAGGGATCACGTCCCGCGGGCGCTGGGGTCGGCGGAGAGGGTGCCGGGCAGCCGGCGAAGCGGTCGAGCAAGGGGCTCATGTCGTCGAGCCTCTAACACTGCAGCACTCATCAACCCCGCGCAGTAGGCGGGCGAACAAGTTACAAAAGGGAGGGCGGGAAAATGGAAGGAACGCTTCTTACGGCAGCGCAGAGGTCGGAGATGGAGGCGCTGGTGGCGCGTTATACCGCCACGAGCGACATCGCCGACGGTATCAAGAACACGGAGCAGTCGAGCAAGTTCATCGACCTGATGCGCGAGCAGTCGATCGTCCCGAAGATCGCACAGCTTTACAAGATGGAGTCGAACACCCGGGACATCAACGCCATCGGGCTCGCCCCTGATCAGCT
>MTKZ01004511.1_pt1 | contig 12538 bp, 9 predicted proteins | sample 1042781 | NCBI WGS metagenome assembly MTKZ01 (sample SAMN06212207, study PRJNA360539) | anaerobic digester metagenome | biome: Wastewater treatment plant; material: sludge; isolation source: anaerobic digester fed with sludge from wastewater treatment plant | place: Denmark: WWTP Viborg ...
TTTTCCACTTCATCCATGAGTATGATAGAGTAGGGCTTTCTTCTTACCGCCTCAGTCAGGTAGCCGCCTTCCTCGTACCCGACATAGCCTGGAGGTGCGCCAATAAGGCGAGACACAGAGTGTTTTTCCATGAATTCGCTCATGTCGATTCTTACGATTGCCTGTTCATCATCAAACAAGAATTCCGCTAATGCCTTTGCAAGTTCTGTCTTGCCTACACCGGTCGGACCGAGAAACAAAAAGGATCCGAGAGGCCTGTTGGGGTCCTGAAGGCCTGCGCGTGCCCTTCTTATTGTGCTTGATACTGCTTCGATAGCCTCTTCCTGGCCGACAACACGCTGGTGGATTTTGTCCTCCATGGTAACGAGTTTTTCCATTTCACCTTCAAGCATCTTTGAGACGGGGATGCCTGTCCATTTTGAAACAACCTTTGCTATATCCTCTTTGCCAACCTCTTCGTTCAACATTTTGTCGGTCTTTTGAATCTCTAAAAGTTGATCGTTTTTAAGTTTTAGCTCATTCTCAAGTGCAGATATTGTTCCATATCTTATCTCTGCAACCTTTTCAAAATTGCCTGATCTTTCGGCCTCTTCTGCCTCAGTCCTTGCCCTGTCTATCTTTTCTTTGATTTCACCTATACCTGTTATTAGAGTCTTTTCTTTTTCCCAATGCTGTTTCTTTTCGTTTACATCTGTTTTAAGCTCATCCAAATCCTGTTCGAGCCTTACTTTTCTCTCTTTTGATGCTTCATCTTTTTCCTTTTTCAGGGCTTCTATCTCAATCTGAACCTGTATGATTTTTCTTTCTATCTCATCTATTTCAGTGGGTACACTATCTATCTCCATTCTTAATTTTGAGGCAGCTTCATCTATAAGATCGATAGCCTTATCAGGAAGGAATCTATCTGTAATGTATCTGTGTGACATTGTAGAAGCCGCTATTAAGGCAGAATCTTTTATCCTTACACCATGATGAAGTTCATACTTTTCCTTTAATCCCCTCAATATTGCGATTGTCTCCTCTACGGAAGGTTCTCCTACTTGAACCGGCTGAAATCTTCTTTCGAGTGCTGCATCCTTTTCTATGTATTTTCTGTATTCATCAATAGTCGTTGCTCCAATGCAGCGCAACTCACCCCTTGCAAGGGCAGGTTTGAGCATGTTTGATGCATCTATTGCCCCTTGTGCATTGCCAGCACCGACTATCGTATGCAATTCGTCTATAAAAAGGATAACGGTACCAGCCGCTTCGTCGATCTCTTTGAGAACCGCTTTCAGCCTGTCTTCAAATTCCCCTCTGTATTTGGCACCCGCGAGCATCGCACCAAGGTCAAGTGAAAGCACCTTTTTGTTTTTCAATGTCTCCGGTATGTCGCCGCTTATTATCCTTTGTGCCAATCCTTCTACTATGGCTGTTTTGCCTACGCCTGGTTCGCCTATAATGACTGGATTGTTTTTGGTTCTTCTTGAAAGTACCTGCATGACCCGTCTTACCTCTTCATCTCTTCCAATGACAGGGTCGAGCTTGCCTTTGCGCGCCTCTTCGGTCAAATCCCTGCAATATCTCTGCAATGCCTGATATTTTTCTTCTGGAGCCTGGTCTGTTATACGCTGGGAACCGCGCATGTCCTTTAAAACAGTATATATCTTATCCTTTGTAACCCCATAATTTTTGAGAATTCTCGAAGAAGGACAGTCCTTTATCTCGGTGATTCCGATAAGCAGATGTTCTGTGCTTACATATTCATCCTTTAAACGTTCTGCCTCGCTGAATGCTATATCGATAGACTGCTTTAGAAGAGGAGAGATATATACCTGTATTGCTCCATCTACTTGTGGCATCCTTTTGAATTCTCTTTCAAGGTCGTTTATTATGTAACTGCTGTTTGCCTCAAGCTTGTCGAGCAAAGGCTTAATAATACCTTCCTTTTGTAAAATTAGACTATATAGAAGGTGTTCGTTTTCAATCATCTGGTTTTTATTTGCTTCCGCCCGTTTTTGGGCATCTGCAATGGCCTCCTGTGCCTTGATAGTTAGTTTATCCCAATTCATTTTTCACCCCATAAAAGAATTAGCTGTTTGTCATGGATTCACGTTAAAAAATATAGGTGTTTGCCGGTGACTAAACGCTGAGATTAATATAATCACTAATCTGTTGAATGCAATTATCCATGAATCATGAATGTTTATGATTTGATATGATATTGCTTGATAATTAATTTCCAATTGCTTATAAGTAAAGATACAGATATGGAAAATGACAGGCTTCATTTATTAGTTATAATGGTATGTGTTATTGCGGCATTATGCTGTACGTGTACAAGGGAAAAAGATTTATCGTTTTCGAAAATAAAAAAGGCAGGTTACATCACATTTGGTGTAAGTTGTGGTTATCCCCCGTTCTGTTTTTATAACAACAAGAATGAATTATCCGGGTACGATATTGATGTTGCAAAAGAGATTGCAAAAAGACTGGATGTCGAATTGAAGTTGATTGATACAGAATGGAATAATATTTTCAATGGATTAAATTTAGGGGCTTACGACGGCATTGTTGCAAGTATGTCTATTACAGAAGAACGTTCATCCCTGGTAAATTTTTCTACACCTTATTACCACACCAAATCTGTTCTCGTAATTCGAGGTGATAGCAAATTTAAATCCCGTTCGGATCTTTCAGGCAAGACCATTGGAGTTGAAGAAGATACAATGTTTGAGAAAGACGCTAAATTGTTGCCGAATGTGAATATCCGTAAATTTAAGACAAGCGAACAAGCCCTTGTTGCCCTCAACAAAAATCTTCTGGATGCTGTTATTACGGATGAAATTGTGACCAATTATGTTTCCGGATCTAAAAAATATGAACTGGAAACACTGGGTGAACCTCTTCGGCGGGACAAGGTAGCAATTGCTTTTCGGAAAGCGGACCACGCACTCCTTAAGAAGGTGAATGGAGTTTTAAAGGATATGCATGACGATGGCAGCTTGAAGAAGATATCTTCAAAAATGATAAAAAATAATTATTAGTTTCGTTTGTTTGATATTAAAAATCAGAAAAAAACTAAAAGAAAATCCCGAACCACTCTTGATATAGCCTCCAGATCTCGTTACATTTTACACTCTCCCTAAAATATCTCAACAGAAGTTACAATCTCTAAATCGGTATAACCTACAGAGATATTTATCATATTTCTAATTATTCTTTTTTTACTTTTATAAAATTTGGAATTTATTTTTACTTTCTGATTTAATTATTGGTTGTTTTGAGTGTAAGTTTTTTATATGATAATATCCTCTCGAAACGCCTTTGATGCTATCTCATATTTACAGCCACCTACCTTCCACAACTTTATCAATAGCTTCGGACATAAATTGTAAATCATTGATGTTTTACATTTAAATGGTTCATAAAATTATAAAAATTCATCCAGAAAAAGTTTCAGTTTGTATTCCTTCTCGCGATTTTCCTCCCTCAATAGATCGGCTATCTTAAGAGAAATTGCTTCACGCTCTTCATCGACTAATTCCCCTGCATCAATGAAAACAAACAAATCCGACAGGTTAACCTTGAAAATCCTGCAAAGGCGCAAAAGTGTGTCGAGCGTCGGATTGACAACCCCCCGTTCAATTTTCCCATAATATCGATAGGAAAATCCGTAATTCTCGAGATCTTCTTGCTTTAAATGATTTCTTAGGCGAAGGGCTTTAAGTCTTAAACCCAAACGCTTCATCAACGTTTCTGTATCCATATGTTGGCCTCTGCATAAAACATATGTGATTTCGAAAGCCAAAAACAGACATCTAAATGTAATATTAATATTGACAATACGCTATATAAGTGGTAACGATAATCAACAATCATATCATCACAGTGCAACAGGCATGGTGTCCTTACAGACAAATATTGACAGAGGAGGGCGTTGCAATGCTGTTTGAAAACGTCGAGTTAAAAGTGGTGAAAAGATTCTTAGCTGTATCTTCAAGTGATAATCAAGTAAATCAAGTAATGAAACGGATGAGGGTGGATAAATCGCTTATAGCTTTTCGATGAGGCTAAAGAAAAGTTGTTAATTTAATATAGCGGTGATTTTCTTAAACTATGAGCATTATTCAATAAAAAATAAAAGGAGGAGTAGAAATGCTAAGAAAAGGTAGGGTTTTATCGGTTTTTGTTTGCTTTATATTTTTTGTGTGCTGCCAGTCAGGAATTGTATTCGGTGGTCCTTTCGATATGATGAAATCGAAGGGTGGTGGCGGCGGAACCGTTTCGAGAGGAGATCTGGACAATCTTTATAAGTATGTTGCAGATGCGGATAAGTTATTGCAAGATTCTATCAATATATCGAGCAAAATACTTTTAAATAAAGATGAACTTCAACAAATCGAAATGAAACAAAAAAATATTGCTGGTATACAAGATCCTAAAGAAAGGGAATCTGAAACAAGGAAGATTCAGGAAGATACAATTGCAATGACATTAAAGGCATCTGAAGATGCAGATGCAACAAAAAAGATTGGGAATCTGGATGAAAAACAAAAAGTATTGTATGGAAAATCAATATATAACCTTTTACTTGCAGGCTTGAAGGATAAGGATGCAGTTGCTCAGGCAAACCAAATGATGCAGAAAATCCAAGGTAACCCGACAGCAGCAGCCAGTTTTGCAAGTGATGTTACCAAACTTAAAGATATTGTATCGACATTGCCCTCTCAGGTAAAAAAGATAGTTAGTCTCGGGGACAGTCTAAGAAAAATTGCAAAAAGCAATAAGATTGAAGTTGCTGTACCTAACAGTGCATCAGATAAGCCACAAGATATTAATCTATAGTTAATAATTATGAAAGGGTTTAGTAGATGTGTGCTATATTCAATGCTCTCAATAATATTCCTTTTCGTCAGTGCCTGCGATAAAATAAAGGAACGAACACAGACGCAACGGGAAGGAGAGGCAAGGTTAAGCTCCAGGATAGAGTCGGAAGAGAAAATAACAGTTACAACAAAAGGCCTTACTGAGAACAAGAACTATCTCAATGAGGCCTTTTGCGGTCTCTACGGTAAACACTATACTGATGCTCTTCAAAATGCTGAGAAGGCGAAAAATGCAGAACCAAAAAATCCTGTTGTCTTGTTTGTCTATGCCCAGACGCAGTCGATGTGCGGAGATACCTTTGGCGCTTTAAAGACATTGGATGATGCATTAAGGAATGGTTTTGATAATAAAGATGTCTTAATCACTGATATACATTTGGCACCTGTAAGGAAAATGGATGCCTTTGGAGAACTCCTTAAGAGGTACGGAATGTCTTACAATAAGACAAATGTAAAGAAACAAGCTCATAAATCAGGAGAAAATGTGATAAAGGCAGGGGACGTTGAGATACGACTAAAATAAAGTTTTTAATGTTAACTAGGAGTCCGGGATGAAAAAAATGAAATTGACATTATTTGTTATTTTTCTATATGTTGCGGCAGGTTTCCTGATCCCGTCTCACATATTTGCAGTTGAGATAGAGGTTCAAGGTGAAGGAAAAGTCAAGATAACACAAGATATAAGTTCTGTCCAATACAAAGCAAAAAAAGAAGCTATCAACAAAGCCATAACTATGGCAATCAACAAAATTCTTGGTGCAGATGCGATCAACAATCCAAAAGTTCAGCAAAAATTCGATGAGATAATTTCGCAGACAAGTGTATATACGATTAGACAAACCGACACGCCCAACAGGGACGGAGATCTATATATTGTAAACACCAAGATGACTTTAGATGAAACAAAATTTAGAAAGCTTATTTCAGATATGGGGATTGCGCTTGGTACGAGTGTTGTAAGGCAGAGTGCGATTATTACAATTGTGGATGAGTTTTTCACTACGCCTTCGGATTTAAATAACCCTTCTCCTTTGAGGGAAGTTACGGTATACAAACGGGATCGGGATTCGAAATACAAAGAAGGTGAAGCTCTTTCCGCCAAAGCAAGTGATGACAGGTCATTATCCAAAAAAAATCAGGAATCAGCATCTCTTTCAGCAAAAGAGAAAGGCTCAGCTTCGTACTCTGAGAAGTCTTCCGGTAGAATATCTACTGTTGACGGGTCTGCGTCCGGCAGAGCTTCTGCCGATGCAAAATACTCTCAGAGTGCATCTGTCGATGCCAAGCATTCTCAAAAAAGCTCTCTAGATGCGGCGTCATCAAAGAGGAGTTCCCTTAATTATGGACATTTTGTAGACGCATCTTCAAGTGATCATGAGTTTTTTACCAATATTAAAGAGTATCAACCCAAGGATCCAAAAGGAACAGCGTCAAAAAATAACGCAACGCTGGCGGCTCTTCAGTCATCGTTCCAAACCTACGACATAAAGATACTTGAAAACTCGATCTTCAGGAGCAAATTTTTTGGCAATCAGGTTATCACGATAGATAAATTGGAGAATAGCGCCGACCTTGCAAACTATGCGAAATATGCGAAAACGGATGCGAAAGCCGATTTTTTTGCAATTGGCACATCCGTAATCGTAGATCGTGGAATTAATCAGAACACGAACACCAATTTCTGTGATGGTATGGTTACAGTCCGGGTCTATGCTACGACTGATTCTGAGAGTATTGCCTCTGGGGCACTGACAGAGTCAGCTTCTGGGAGTTCCCCCGACCAATGTAGGGTGACAGTAGCAAAAAAAATTGGTGAAGGTCTCGGCAGGGTAATTTCAAATAAAATTCAAGATTATTGGAAGGCTAGACAGATGTATGGAGCAGAATTTATTGTTGTACTTGTTGGTGATTTTCGACCTATGGAGAGGATACAGTTTACGGAAACGCTCAAGAAGGTTGACGGTGTTAAAGGGGTAAAGCTGAGATCGTCAGAACCGGGAAAATGTGAGTTTGTAATCACTTATGGCGGTAGCGACCCACTATCAGATGCGATATATATGCAGGCAGCATTATCGCCAATAGCAAACAAATTCAGTAACTATGATTTCGTTACAGACGGAAACCAGATTATATTTCAGCCCATTGTAGCTAAAGTTGCAACCCCTGAGAAGAAGCAACCTGCTAAAACAAAGAAGGGGAAAAGATAAATGAAAAAAGCACACTGGCTTCATATAGTGATTGTTTTTTTTGCTTTTAGTGCCTTTAGTGTCGATTTAAACGCACAGGTTAAATTCCAGATTTATCCTGTGCGTGGTGTTTTTTTGTCTGATAAGGCCCGAGAAAATACACTTTTTTCAAAGGGAATTACAACAGAATACGGTGGGGGTCTGTTTGTAGAAAGCTTTAAGAAGACCTTTCCAAACACAACCGACACCATTGATGATAGCAATAAATACAGCACTTTTGTTGCATATTTGCAAATTCCAAGGGTATCGAAGTACGAGGTGGAAAAAACGACACAACTTATCGATTTGTACCTGCCCATCACAATGAGTATTAATTTTGCAAATATGGTTACTGGCGAGTCGTTATATTCATTTTCCAAAACTCATTACGGTATACATAAGACCACCAGGGATTCAGGCACAGAATCAGAACAGAAAACAATTGAACTTTACAGGGATACATACAACGATTTGTTTGATGACATAATGAAGCTTGCAAGGGCAAATTTTAATCCTATAGCCGTTGATTTAAAGGTGAAAAAAAACTGGAACGGATACTATATTTTGGACAAGGGGGGTGAAAAAGGTATTTCAAAAGGAGATATATTGGTCGATCAATATTCGAACCAATTGTCGGTTGTATATGCATCCAGCAAATATTCAGTGGGGAAGCAGATTATAGGTGATCCAAAACCTGATTCGGCGTTTTTTAAGTACGCAAACGATTCTATTGATGCAATAAAAAAGCCGAAAGTGATGTTGCTGCTTGATAATGTAAAAAACGAAGTAAAATCTGTTACAAATAGCATTATTTATCAACTCTTCTCAAACGCTTTAGGAAAAAAAGCAACATTTTCACTTATTTTTGTAGATAAAAGTTTTTATGACGTACAAAACACAGTGAAAGGGTTGACCAAATTGCAACATGCTGTTACACAACAAAGAGAACTGCCTGATTATTTTTTAAGGCTTTATTTTCACGGTCCCTTCTACACAAACGTGCCAACGAACAAAACATATGTAAGCTATGACAATTATGCTATCATGACGTGCGGCGACTTCCTCGATAAAGACGGAAGGGTGATGTACGCAAAATGTGTCGATGATAAAATATCCGATGAGATTACAGGAAGCATCAGATATACTCAAGAAGCTAGAGAAGAGATTATTGTAAAAAATGGAATTACCAAACTCGCCAATGATTTTATAGAAAATATCAAATTCAAGCACATAGAATATGAAATAGAAGGCAGCGATAAAAATCAGGTGTTTTTCAAGGATAAATTTGGTGTACTTAATTACGGTTCGACGCTGAATTCGTTTCACAAATTGGGAAAGATTGACGGAATAGAAGGGGATGTATATGTCCCAACCTGGTCACTAAATGTGTCATTGAAGGAGGGGGATACTTTATTTGCAAATAAGATCCTGCCTTTATCCCCTGGTATGCCAGCACCTACCAAGAACGATAAGATTTTTATAGATACTATAGCAAAAGGCACCGGTGGTCTAAATGTGCTAAAGTTATGTGACAAAGGGGTAGTAATTAAGGGCGACAGCGATTCTGACGACCTTAAAAAAATTGTTCTATATGCGGTTGAAAGTGAAATTTCCAAACATCCTTTTTATGATACAAAGGAGTTTAAGAGAAGTATTGAGGAGTATACAAGCGGCAGTTATGGTTTTAGCAAGGGAATAAAGATAGAAGAAGTGAAAACAAATCGTTGTATAGAACCGATTGTAAGGCTAATAAGGCAAAGTGAATTACCCGGAGAAGTGTTTACAAACTATAAATATTCGGTTATTGCCGGACTCAAGGTGTATGAGAAGGACGCTGTGGTCTGGAAAAAAGGAATTAAGCAGTCATTTTCATTATTTGCACCAAAAGGATTTGAGAAGCCAACATTAGATTTTGAGTTAGGGCAAAAGATATTCTCCTTATTAACCAATGAAATAGTGAAAAAATATGAGTAATATATAGCTGCTGTGCGTAAAAACGAACAACGGTGGAGGCAAGTGCCTTATGAAAACTTTAAAACTTAGCATAATCTTGACTGCATTATGTATCTTCCATTATGGTTGTGCAACCTTGCCATGCTCATTGGCAAGCTTGGACGACGTGGCACCAAAACTTAATCTGAAAAATGTGTTCAACAATATCGCACAAGAGTTGTGTGGAGATGCGTGCATACATGGGAACGGGCCTTCTGTCAAGGTTTGTGCCGACACAAATGTTCTTGTCACCGATTTTGTAGATATCAGGTTCATTCAACAACCAAGACAAGGTATATTGATGGGTGATTTTATGAAGAACAGTTTGAACGGGATTTGCGGGTATAAAATATTTCAAGTTGGGTTCTCTGATTATTTTTTATTGAATAACAATGGTATGGTTGTGTTGGCAAGTGATAAGGAAAACTTAAAGCGTTTGAGTAACAATAGCACCGAATGCGTTGTCGGGACGTACGATTATGCAGGCAATAGTCTCCGAATATTTGTAAGAAAAATCAATATTTACACAGGAGAGATAACTAAGTTTGTGGCGAAAGAAATTTCTTTTACTTGTGTCGGAGAAAGCTTGGTCAGCAACGTTAATTAGCGTGTCCATATTAACCCTGGTTGTTGAACAAAGAAACATTTTATTGGCAATCTGCAAGAGGTGATAAAGAACAGATGTTTAAATATTTTGTTTCAAATAATGTTGATAGAAAAAAGAGATAGTTGTTTATTTTGGTCTTTTCGTTGAGGACGAGGAGAACAAATATGTTTTTTGATGTGCGGCTTCAAGCATTCGTGTCGAGTAACAACTGCTTTCCAATGAAATATTTATTATGCTATTTCTATCTGCGGTGATTTTAAAAAGTCCGGCGACAGGCTTTGACAATACACGTCCAGTATGCTATGAATTAGCTATGACAATTGAGTGCGATGGTAAAGTAATTGAATATAACAAACCTATTGATATATACAGGCTAATGGAACAGCTTTCCATTAATAGGGAAGTTTATCTTCCGATGGTAAACGATCGACTCGTTACGGAAGATTATCGTGCAGAAAAAGGTGATTCGGTTAAATTCATTAAGGTGGTATCAGGCGGTTGAAATGCAGGGTATGTGGTGAACCGGCAGTTATCAGTCTGAAGGCATACAGCACCGCTCTGTGTGCGCCACACTTTATATCTTTTCTTGAAAAAAGGACGCTTAACACAATAAATAAATATCGTCTTATTGAAAACGGCGAAAAACCCATTGTAGCTGTATCCGGTGGAAAAGACAGTCTTTCTGTATGGTTTATGCTTAATAAGCTCGGGTATGCTGCTGATGGCGTGTATATCAATCTCGGTATAGAAAATTATTCGGACATTTCTTTTGCAAAAATTGAGAAAATGGCAGATTTACTTATGAAGAAGGTGTATAGCTTTGACATAAAAAGATTGTCAGATAAGGGTATAGATGGGCTTGCGAAGATATTGAAAAGGGTGCCGTGTTCGGCGTGTGGTATGATAAAGCGTTACGTTATGAATAGGGTATGTATTGAGTATGGATATACAACGCTTGTTACGGGCCATAATATTGATGATGAGGCCTCTGCGCTTTTTGGTAATGTCCTGTATTGGAAAGAGGAATATCTTGGCAAAAAGAATGTGGTTTTGGAAGCCAGACATGGCCATCTTTCGAAAAAGGTGAAGCCATTTTTTTTATGCTCTGAAAGGGATATTGCTGCGTATGCTATTTTAAATAACATCGACTATATCAGGGAAGAATGCCCTTTTTCTGTTGGTGCAAAGACATTGATTTATAAAGACATGTTGAACAGACTCGAGCAGATGTCACCCGGAACAAAGATACAGTTTGTTAAAGGATATTTAAAGTCGTTTATAAAGAATAGGCAGGAAGATATTAAAAATACTGAAAACTTTTGTTCTAAATGCGGTTACCCAACATATGGCAGCATTTGTAACATGTGCAGGGTGCTTGAAAGGTTAAATATCGGAGAAGGACATATCTGTTTTGACGAATATGATCCGTCAGTCCTTGACACAACAGAAAGGTTGATGACATAATTTTGATATGGGCATGATACAAGGATTTACTGATATCATATTTAATGTATATGAGGCATTTTCTGTGGCTCTTTTTATAAAAGAGGAGGGGTGTTTAAAATGTCTTTCGTATGCATCATTCGCAAATAGTTTTGACAAAAACAGAAATATTCCTATTGAAGGGTCACTGCCTGGATGGGTTATCAAACACAATCAACCGCTTATTATCTCCAATTTTGATAAGGATGAGAGTGCCCTTGGTTACTACGGAAACACAGAAGGCATAAAATCCTTTATGGGTTTTCCAATGGAAGACAGAGGGGTTATTGTCGTTGACAGTAAAAAAAAATGGGTTTTCACTGATAAGGAAAAAAAGATCCTAAATTCGTTTGTCTTGGCGATTAATAAAGAAATTGAAAATGAAAAACGTTTCTTTGATATAGAAGAAAGGCTCGAAACCCTGAATGCAGAAAGGAGAATTTTAAACCTGTTTGATGGATTGAATCAGTCAAAAATATCTGTCAATGAGATATTCAAAGAATGTATAAACCTATCACATGCGGATTTTTGTTTTGTTGGTATTGAAAAAAACGGAAGACTGTTTATTCATGATTTAGTGGGTTTAGATATTGATTATAATGGCAAAGAATGTCCCACTGGAAGTAGCATAGCATCGGTAGTGATGGAAGGGGGGAGAGAACTCTTGCTGCCCCACAGCAGTAGATTCCTTCAAGAAAAGTCTTTATTTTTTCCTGGTGATATGTTGAATGTAAAACAATTTTTTGGATTTCCATTTTTTACAAATGATATAACATTCGGGATGATTGGTTTTGTTACTATGTCTGATAAAAATTTAAAAGAACAATCCATAGGTTTTCTAAGAAATGTTTCTACCCTGCTGTCTTTATATTATTCGTCATTATGGATGAGGGAAAACCTTGAAAAGCTTAAAGATTTTGAACCGGTAACAGATGCACTCCAATTTCCTGTTTTTCTAAAGATACTGGATAAAACCGTAAAAAGACCCGATAAGTTTTCCCTCTTGTCGATCAGACTTTCCGGTATCCATGCATGTAATGAGTTAATGGGACTAAATTTTACAAACAATTTAATAAAAAGGGTGTTTCACATAATAAAAAACTGTGTAGATTCACGTTCCTATATCTCGAGAAGAGGGGGAGGGCGGTTTTGTATATTACTAAAGGGGGATGATGTATATCAAACAAAAAACATCTTAAGGATTTTACATTACAGCATTTTAAAGTGCCTTGAGGAGGAAAAGATTGATAAATCTATATGCAATATTGAAACCGGGGTATCCTATTTCCCGGATGATGGGTTGAGCATGTGGGGCATGTTAGAAAAGACAGAAAAGGGAAAGGTTGGTATTCAAATAAAGGAGG
>MTKZ01012281.1_pt1 | contig 12536 bp, 10 predicted proteins | sample 1042781 | NCBI WGS metagenome assembly MTKZ01 (sample SAMN06212207, study PRJNA360539) | anaerobic digester metagenome | biome: Wastewater treatment plant; material: sludge; isolation source: anaerobic digester fed with sludge from wastewater treatment plant | place: Denmark: WWTP Viborg ...
GAGAGCGCTTGCGCCGTGGAATGGGAAAGCGGCGCATTTAGTATGGACCAAATGTCCGTAACGTATTCTCTGCTCCCTGATTTGCGTTGGTCTGATGACGAAGCTCTGCTGGCAGGAGACGTCGAGCTTTCTTATATGTTTGCCCAACACGCCAACTTACCAGCGGATTCTTGGGCGTTGGAACGGACGATGAGCTTCCAAGCGCAGGATGACCAAACAGTCAGGTGGCAGGGTCTGCCAGGCTTCACCACCGGCAACTTGCGGGCGTTCTTCTGGATGCCGTTGCCGGCACATTTACTGGCAGGCTTGGAAGCAGATCAAGTTGCAGCAACGCCAGCTGCGGCACAAACCCCTCCAGGCTGGGGGGCTTACCGCCTGATGGATTGGGAGCCGGGTAAAGCTCTGCACTTAGAGAAAAACCCATATTACTTTGCTGGAGGAGACGGCTTGCCTGCTTTTGACTTGCTTGATTTCCTCATCATACCGGATATTAATCAAGCGATACAAATGCTCTCCACGGGTGAGTGCAACCTGTTAGATAGCAGTTACGGGCTGGAAAACCTGGATAAGCCAGCACTTGAAACCTTAGCCCAGGCGGGAGACCTGCACATAGAGCTTCAGGAGAGCTTTGAACAGTTAGTCTTTGGGATTAACCCTGCCACGTATGATGATGGTTATTCTGTCTGGGCTGGTGATCGACCGGATTATTTTGGTGATCTGCGCGTGCGGCAGGCTGTGGCAGCCTGTCTACAGCCGGCTGCTTTGGCGAATGCCGTGCTATCGGAAAAATTCCCTGCTGAGCTGCTCCCCCCGTGGGAAGATTGGACAGCCGGCTTGGATGCGGAAACCCTCTTGGATCAAGCAGGCTGGATCGACACCGATGGCGACCCGACGACCCCGCGGGTGGCGCAAGGTATCAACGGTGTGTTTGATCTGACCCCGCTGAGCCTCAGCCTCGTGACTGGTCAGGCAGAGCTCGATCAGCAAATCGGAATGTGGATTGTGACACGCTTAGGCGATTGTGGCATAGAAGTCCATTGGCAAGCATTGCCGATTGCGGAGCTCTACGCACCGGGGCCAGAGGGCGTGCTTTTTGGCAGGCATTTCGACTTAGCGCTGGTGAGCTGGCAAACCGCTGGGCAGGACCCCTGCCGCCTGTATCAGAGCAAGGCGATCCCTTCAGCTGATAACGCATGGATTGGGACCAATTTAGCCGGTTGGGATGACCCTGCTTTTGACTTAGCTTGTGGTGAAAAACAAATGCGGCTGGCACCACCCGAATCCCAAGACCCGTGGGAGCTCCTGAAAGCCAACTTACCTGCGATTCCCTTGCTGCCGCACCCCATGGTTTGGGCAAGTTCTTCGGACGTGGTCATACCAAAAGGCGCAACCTGGCAGCAAATTGAGAAGTTTTATACTAAGGAGCAGTAGTACAGCAATTTGGATCGATTAAAATATGCAAAAAAACAGACCAACCATCAACGAATTTGCACACGGGAATATTGATCGAAATAATGATAATAATTCATTTGTTTTCTTGACAACATTCATGCCTCATGATAATATTTTTTTGCGTTAGAAGCCCTGTAGATGAAAGTAGTGTTGTCCTATTTGAAAGGAAAGCTTAGAACTTGACTAAGAGTGTGCGGAGGGCCCGATAAGCAAGTGAATAGCTATTCTGTATCACCAATCTCACGTATTTCCACTAAGGAGGAATAAGCATGAAGAATAAACTGTATTTAATACTAGGAGTCTTGGTTGTGCTAAGCATTGTTCTATCTGCATGCGTAGCTCCAACTGAAGCTCCAACTGAAGCTCCAACTGAAGCTCCGACTAAGGCTCCAACAGAAGCTCCTACGGAGGCTCCGACAGAAGCACCCACTGAAGAAACACCAGCAGGCCCTCGTCATGGTGGGTGGTTTGACAATATTGTCGTTTCTGTCGTAGATACCGACTCAGCTGTTACCCAAATCAAAGCAGGGGCGATCGATATATTTGCAGCTGGAGTTTCATCTGATAAACTTCCTGAGATCGAAGAGGCAGGATTACCATACGCTGAAAGCAATGGCCTTTACTATGAATTAACCTTCAATATGTATGGCCCAACTTTCGATAAGTCGACCGGTAAGGTGAACCCCTTCTATTTTCGAGAAGCTCGGGAAGCGATGAACTGGTTGATTGATCGAGATTATATCAACCGCGAAGTTTATAACGGTGGGGCTCTACCTAAGTTCTGGAGTATCGTCACCAACATGCCCGACTATACGCGCTATATCGAAGTTATCCGCAGATTAGAAGCAGAATATGCCTACAATCCGGAAAGAGCGCAAGAAGCTTTTGATAATGTAATGCTTGGAATCAGTGGCGTTACGAAAGAAGATGGTAAGTATATGTATCAGGGTGAACAAGTGACTTTGATCCTGATCATCCGTAACGACTCCGATAAAACGCGCATTCCTATAGGTGACTATGTTGCTAATCAATTGGAAAGTATTGGTTTTGCAACTGATCGCCAATATAAAACGTCTACTGAAGCCTCTCCGATTTGGGTCGGCGGAAATGTGGCAGATGGACTTTGGCATATTTATACTGGTGCCTGGTCAGCTACAGTTATTGACCGCGATGAAGGCGACAATTTTGAATTTTTCGACACACCCCAATCAGCTTATGGTTTTTCAAGCACCTGGCAAGCGTTCCCAACGGGTATGGATACCCGCTATGGTCAGTTAGCTGATGCATTAGCCTACAATAAGTTCAATACGCCTGAAGAGCGGGACGCCGCCATGATAGAAATGTTGGAATTGTCGTTGAAAGAATCCATCCATGTCTGGCTGATCGATGGTAAGAACTTCACACCATATAGCGATAAACTTCAAGTCACATATGACTTAGCTGCTGGTGTCGATGGTTCACAAATATGGCCATATACACTCCGCTTTAAAGATCAAGTTGGTGGGACCTTACGTTGGGGTGCTCCCGACCTGTTTGTTGATCCATGGAATCCCATTGCTGGATCTAACTGGGCATTTGACCAAGCTATTGGCCGTGCTACCTGGGCAGAAGCCTATATGTATGATCCGTATACAGGCTTGATTTGGCCACAGCGCTTTGACCGGGCTGAAATCACTGCTCAGGAAGGACTTCCAATCAGGAAGACCCTCGACTGGGTGAGTTTAGATTTCGAACCCGAAATTGTTGTGCCGGAAGATGTCTGGGCAGACTGGGATGCTGTGAATGAAACTTTCATCACCTCCGCAGAAAAACTTGAACGTGAGAAAGCTGCAGCTGCAGATGCTCTTGTCGCGGCAGAGACTGCTCTGGCAGATGCTAACGCCGCCAAAGACGCATTAGAAGCTGAAAAGGTAGCACAAACCGCGGAAGAAAAGGCAGCCTGCGAAGCCGGTATGGCCGCACTTGAAGAAGCGAAAGCTGCATTAGAAGGCTTGGCAGAAGATGCCACCGAAGAAGAAATTGCTGCAGCTGAAGCCGCCGTAGAAGAAGCTCAAGCAGCTTTGGATGCATTAATCAATTGTGTAACTCCCGAAGAAGAAGCCGCTGCTGATGAAGCAATTGTTTCTGCAGGTGCTGCAATAGAAGCGGCAACCGCTGCTAAGGAAGAGGCTGATGCCAAAGAGTATTACACAGCTAAGATTAAGAGCGTTGTGTATTACCCAGAAGATCTGTGGGATACTGTCCGATGGCATGATGGCTCGCCCCTCACCCTTGCCGATATGATCTTTGATTGGATCATCGGACTTGACATGGGTAAGGAAGGGTCTCCAATCTATGATGAGTCTTATGCACCGAATGCTGCAGCGATTTTAGCGAATTTTGAAGGATGGAAGATTGTCTCTGAGAAGCCGCTGATTATCGAAGCCTACTACACCTCAATGCAGACTGATGCAGAATTAAACATCGGCGCCTTCTGGCCCTCCTTTAGCTACGGTGAAGGTTCATGGCACGTGTTAGCTGCGGCTGCGGAAGCTGATAAAGATGATCTAGTAGCTTTTTCTGCTGATAAGGCGGATCAAGAATCTACAGAGACCAAGACTGTTGAATGGTTGAATTTGATTGGTGGACCAAGCCTTGATATTTTGACCGAAAAACTCACTGAAATGGCAGCCGAAGGGTACATCCCCTACGCAAACGTTCTCTCCGATTACATCACCCCTGAAGAGGCTACCGAACGTTACAATAATGCCATTGCTTTCTTCAAAAAGTACAACAACTACAATATCGGAACTGGTCCATATATCCTTTCACAGGTTGCCCTGACTGAAAAGGTCGGTACGTTGTCCAACAACTTTGACTTCGTCGATCCAGTCGATAAATGGGCACGCTATGGCGATCCCAAGATTGCGGAACTTGAAATTGACGGTCCAGATACTGCACCACTTGGAACTGACATCGTCTTTGATGTATACGTGACCTTTAAGGGTGAACCATATACAGCCGATGAACTTGAGCGTGTGTTTGGTTTAGTATACGATGGTACCAACACGATTAAAGCAACGATTGAAGCAGAGCTCGTCGAAGAGGGCCATTACACCATAACGGTTCCTGCGGACACTTTGGCTGAATTCGTTGCTGGTTCAAGCAAGATCGAAGTTGTGACCGTTTCTAAGGTAGTTGCTATACCTACATTCGAAACGTTTGAATTTGTTACGGTAGAGTAAGCCGCTATTGAGCTAACATATAAAAGTTTTTGACCAAGAAAGGGGCAAGGACTCCTATCCTTGCCCCTACTTGTAATCAAGGAGGTTGTTCCATGGGAACGATGGTTGAAAGCGCTAAACCGGTAGTCCAGGAAAAGAAAAATAACTCTTCAACGAGCACTTTTATAAGAGTTATCCGCTATTCTGGGGTTAGGATAGTCTCGTTGTTTGTGACAGTAGTTGTGGGTATATACCTTACGATTATGATTGCAAATATGGGTGGCTATGTTGACCAAATGATGAAAGCATCGATTCAAGAAAACGTCACGATGAGCATTGCCATGGACCCGGCTTATCGCAATATGGAACCTGCGACGAAAGCCAAATTGGCTGAAGAGCGAATTGCGAGTGAAATTGAACGATTAGGATTGGATCAACCTCTTGCGGTTAGGACGGTTCGTTACCTTAGAAACGCACTCACGCTTAATTTAGGTAGAGCCCAACATTTGACAAGTGATAGTGGATCGAGGAATGTTCGACAAATAATCATTGAGCGTCTGCCATACACACTTTTATTAATGGGTTCTTCAGAATTGGTATTATTTTTCAGCACTTTATTTTTAGCCCTTTCTCTTTCTAGGCATTATGGTAGCTTTTGGGATAAAGTTACCGTAACACTTTCGCCACTTTCGTCTATTCCCCCTTGGTTTTTTGGAATATTTTTAGTGTTGATTTTTGCTGCTGAATTAAAGATCCTACCATTTAGCGGTGTGATTGATGCTCCCATCCCACCAACTTGGATAGGTAGAACGTTAAGTATTCTTAAGCATCTGATTTTGCCAGCAGGATCACTTTTTATTAGTTCGTTTTTTATTAGCCTTTATAACTGGAGAACCTTTTTCTTGATCTATTCTAGCGAAGACTATGTCGATACAGCTAAAGCAAAGGGCTTGACTTCACGTGAAATCGAGCGACGCTATATTTTACGTCCTACGCTTCCTACTATTATTACGAGTTTTGCTCTGCTCTTGATAGGAGTTTGGACAGGCGCAATGATCACAGAAACAATTTTTAAGTGGCCAGGCTTGGGGTCAATTACTTATAGGGCGATTGGGCTTTACGATACCCCGGTGATTGTCGGAACTACAATAATATATGCTTATCTTTTAGCACTTACTGTGTTTTTGCTAGACTTTATTTACGCTTTAGTCGATCCGCGAGTAAAGGTTGGTGGTGGAGGTAGTGCACAATGAGCAAATTGAAGGAGAACCTCAAGGAATTTGCTAAATATCCCTCAGCAGTGGCAGGAACAATCATCATCGTTCTCTTGATTATCGCTGCAATTATTGTGGTTATAAAGATCCCATATGATACGGCTGTGTCCAAATGGCGTGGCGGGGAAGAAGTATGGGGCAGAAATCCCCGTAATGTTCCTCCAACTTGGTTTAACTGGTTTAGAACAGATAAACTTATTGAATCAATTGAATTAGGTTTGGAAGATGAAGGTGTCGAGGTTACGGAAGTGGTAACGGAAGGTGGAACACGCATATCGACAATTATTTTTCCATTAAATTATTATTATGCTACCTTTCCACAAGATATTGTCTTTTATTTCAACTCAAAATATGAATCTCGCCCACCCCATGTATCGATTCGAGTGGTTACACCGGATGACCGTGAGATTAGAGTGGGTAGTTTTGGAGTTCGTAATAGTTACACATATCCGATCAGCCAAGACACAAAACTAAAAAAGAATTTAGGGAATATCTCTCCTCAGATAGGGTTATTCATACAAAAAGGTGACGAGAGCCGAACAGCAGTTCAAGGAGATTATCAATTTGTTGTTGAAGCAATTAACTTTGAAGAGAATTCGACCCTTGACGTAGACTTTGTTCTGCAGGGGCAGGTGTTCGGTTGGGCGGGCACCGACCACATGCGACGTGATATTGGTTTACCACTTTTGTGGGGTATCCCGGTGGCATTGGTATTTGGTTTGTTGGCAGCAGTGGGCACCTCTGTGCTGACCATGATTTTTGCTGCGATCGGAACCTGGTATGGAGGCTGGGTTGATGGTTTGATTCAGCGCCTAACAGAAATTAATATGGTCTTGCCTTTCCTGCCAATCTTGATTATGGTTGGGACCTTTTATTCGCGCAATTTGATGACCATCTTAGGTGTTACGATTGCATTGAGTATTTTTACTGGGGGCATCAAGTCTTATCGAGCAATGTTTATGCAGATCAAAGAGTCCACCTATATTGAAGCAGCAAGAGCTTATGGGGCGTCAGACGGGCGTATTATTTCTAAATATTTGATACCTCGCATCATTCCTTTACTGCTGCCAACGCTTATTTCATCTGTGCCTGCATATGTGTTTTTAGAGGCTTCATTGGCCTTGTTAGGCGTTGGAGATCCTGTCGTCCCGACTTGGGGTAAGGTGATTAACGATGCATACGAAAATGCCGCTTTATATCGCGGACAATATTATTGGATTTTAGAGCCTGCGGTATTGTTGATGATTACCGGTTTGGCGTTCGCCATGTTAGGTTTCGCCTTAGACCGTTTATTCAACCCACGTTTAAGAGGAATGTAAAAATGACTGAAGAGAGAACCTTACTCGAAGTTCAAAACTTAAAATTATATTTCAAGACGGAGCGTGGAGATGTACAAGCAGTAGATAATGTAGATTTTACATTACCCACAAATAAAGCTGTTGTGGTAGTCGGTGAATCTGGTTGTGGTAAGAGTTCCTTAGCAAAAGCCATCTTGCGATTACTTCCACAGAATGCAGGCGAATATTCAGGACAAGTATTCCTAGATGGTAATGACATCATGAAATTGAGTGATGAGCAGTTTAGGCAAAATGTCCGTTGGGTCAAAATGTCGATGGTACCCCAGGCTGCTATGAACTCACTCAACCCTGTAATCAGGGTGGGAGAACAAGTCGCTGAACCAATAATTGCTCATGGAATAGGAGATAAGGAAAGTGCCTTAAATCAAGCCAGGGAAATGTTTCAGCATGTAGGTGTACCGATAGATTTTATTTCGCGTTATCCATTTGAGCTTTCGGGTGGAATGCGTCAGCGTGTTGCTATTGCCCAAGCCTTAGTAACCTCTCCCCAGCTGGTTATATTAGATGAACCTACATCTGCGCTGGATGTACTGACCCAAGCGAATATCATGAACTTGCTTAAAAGTATCAAGAATGAATATTCGACCAGTTTCGTTCTGATTACGCATGATATTTCGACATCAAGTGAGCTCGCTGATAGAGTGGTAGTGATGTACGCCGGACAAATCGTTGAGGTTTGCGAATCGCACCAGTTCTTTTCGAAACCATTTCACCCTTATTCTGCCAAACTGATGGCATCGGTACCCCGATTACGCAGCTCAATTGAACCAGAATTTATTACAGGTCAACCACCTTCCTTGATTAACCCACCGACAGGTTGCCGGTACGCTGACCGATGCCATATGCGATTTGAGAAATGTGTAGAAGAACCACCCACTTATCAGTTAGATGGTCACCAAGTCAAATGCTGGTTATATGAGCATGCTAATGAGGTAAAGTTAAAATGAACTACAATCCAGAAGATGAAACAGTCCAAACTTTAAATGAGAGAAACTCAAACTTGGAGAGTACTGTGCAAAACCCGACTGATGAAATACTGCTTTCCTTACAGGATTTACATGTGTGGTTCGAACTGCGGCGTTTCGGCTTTGGACATGCGGGTTACGTGCGTGCAGTAGATGGTGTTAGTTTCCAATTGTACCAAAAAGAGGCCATTGCCATCGTTGGCGAGAGTGGATGTGGCAAGTCGAGTTTGATGAAAACAATTTTAGGCATTAATATTCCGACAAAAGGTGATGTGATATTTGAAGGACGCTCACTTGCTTCCATGGATCGACGTGGGCTGCGCGAGTATCGCTCATTAGTTGGGTATGTTCAGCAGGACCCCTACGGGGCACTTCCACCTTTCATGTCCGTGCAACAGATTATGGAAGAGCCTTTAATTATTCATGGTGTAAAAGATCGAGCTGAACGTCTGGAGCGAATTCACCGTGTCTTTGAAGAAGTAAAGATGACCCCTGTTGAGGAATTTTTGCCCAAGTTCCCACACATGCTGAGCGGTGGTCAGCAACAGCGTGTAGTAATTGCGAGATCAATGATTCTGAACCCGCGTTTGTTGGTTGCTGACGAACCAGTCTCTATGTTGGATGCTTCAGTCAGGGTCGAAATTCTCAAATTGCTACGCAATTTGCAGGAAAACCACGACTTAGCTGTGATCTATATCACCCATGACTTGGCTACGGTACGTTATTTTTCAGAATATATTTTTGTCATGTATGCTGGCGAGATTATCGAAAAAGCTAAAGTAGAGGACTTAGTCTTTCGCCCAGGTCACCCGTATACCCATGCGCTGCTTGCAGCAACATCTGATCCTGATCCTAAAAATGTAGACGAGTTTCAAGATGTTCCCCCAGGTGAGCCGCCGAGCTTGGTAAATCCACCTCAAGGATGCAGATTTCATCCGCGATGCAGCAAGATGATTGCTGGAGAATGTGATGTAACCACTCCACCTGAATTTAATCTTGGAAATGGCCATTTGGTTAATTGTTGGTTGTACAAGTGAACCTTGGTAAAGTAAATCCTAAATATTTAGTATATGCCAGTGGTGTATGCCTTTTGTTGGGGGTTCTATTACCGTTGTTAATAGTTACACATGTAATTATTAATCCTCCGATGGCTCTTTTATTTATCATATATTTGTTACAGGTCGTGGGCATAGTCATTGGAATTATAGGCATTTTCACCATTATTCGAAAAAGATAAAAAGAAATTAGGAATAATTAGTCAGCACTCAATGATGACGGCCGTGTGATTTGCAACATGGACGTAGACGGCATGCCCTGGCATGACAAGCGTATCCGCCGAGAGAAGAAAGAGCAACAGCGAGCGATTGTTGCTGGTCAGACCGACCGCGAACAAATGACTAAAGCTGAAGCACGTCAGTTTACCTTTCACGCTATTCTGGCTGGCATGCTGATTGCTCTTGTTTTTTCTGCAGCGTGGGTGTTGTTTATCCTCTTCTGTACGCAGGTTTGGTTCCGGTAAATCCAACGAGATTTTCTAAGGAGCAGCAACAGCATTAGTTGCTTTGTTAATTGAAGGACCGAAAATAAAAAGTGAACCCATTTCGATGGGTTCTTTTTTTCGATACTGGATCTGTGTTGTAACCCTGAAGAGAGTTAGTACAAAAGAGAATAGTATTTTATGATGATGATTAAAGAAGACAAAATCATTTACAATAAATGTCTCTCTGGTAAACTTTATGTTAAACTGCTAGAAAAAGAAAAAAGGATATTATTATGAAGTGTCCACGTTGTGGTTCAACCGATGTGAATGTCCAAATTGTTTCGGAAACAGAAATTAGGACGAAAAAGAAGAGCGTTTGGTATTGGATTTTTGTTGGGTGGTATCTTGAGCCGATCTTATGGATTTTCCTCACGTTGCCCAAGCTGGTTTGGGAGCTGATTAAACCCAGGCGCTATAAGGTGGAGACTAAGACGCGCGAAATTGCCGTTTGTCAAAACTGCGGCAAAACTTGGACTGTGTAATGCTTGCATTTACTGGATTTATCGGTTTTTTTCTGCACTGATCTGATGTTGCAGCAGTTTGAATTTATGTTAAAATAAGGCTCACATACTGGGGCATGGTGCAACGGCAGCACACCGGACTTTGAATCCGTGGATCTAGGTTCGAATCCTGGTGCCCCAGCCTGAAAACCGTGAAAGCTGATTCTGACCCTTATCATTCATCCTTTCCGGCGTGCGGCCGAAGAAAAAGGCTTGCTCGCTGGTTTTTCCTTGGGAGTAACTTATGAAAATCGCATCCATCCTTCTGGCGGCTGGCCAGGGTACGCGCATGCATTCCAAAATCCCGAAAGTCCTTCATCCTGTAGTTGGCAGACCCATGATTTTTTATGCCGTCGAGGCTGTCCAAAGGTTAGTAAATTTGCCGCCAGTGGTGATTGTTGGCTATGGAAGTGATGCTGTGCGGCAAGCTCTCAGCGGCGCTGGTTTTGAGGTGCAGTTTGCCCTGCAAGAGCAGCAATTAGGGACGGCTCATGCCATCAGCTGTGCCCAATCGCTTCTGGAAAAGCAGGCAGATCAGGTCTTAGTAACTTGTGCCGATATGCCCTTATTACAGGTAGAAACGCTTCAGCGCCTCATAACCTTACATGCCCAAAGTGGAGGCGTGATGACCATGACGAGCGTGATTGGCGAGGTGCCACGCGGGTTTGGGCGAGTTGTACGCGACGAACACGGAGGTGTAAGCGCCATTGTGGAGGAAGCTGTTGCTACCCCGGAGCAGCTTGCTATCCGTGAGTATAACGTCTCAGCATACTGCTTTGAGGCAGCCTGGCTATGGGAAAATTTGAAGGAGATTCAACTCTCTGCAAAGAAGGAATATTACCTCACTGACCTGGTTGAAATTGCTGTTAAACAGGGGTATAAAGTGGAAACGCTCGTTGTGCCAGATCCTGCGGAGGCTTTGGGTATCAACACCCGGGTGGACCTCGCTGCAGCGGAACATGCCATGCGCCTGCGCATCAATCAGCGCTGGATGATAGCCGGAGTGACCTTGCTGGACCCAGACACGACGACGATCGAGGTGGGTGTGACCATCGGGCAAGATACGACAATCTACCCGAATACGGCTTTGCGTGGCAGCACGGTTATTGGGGAGGATTGCCACATTGGGCCTGACACTACTCTGGTGGATACTGAGGTAGGTGACGCGACTCTCATTCAGAATTCAGTGGCGGAATACGCCCGCGTGGGAAATCATGTCTCTATTGGTCCCTTCTGTCATCTCCGCAAAGGAGCGGTTTTGATGGATGGCGTGCACATGGGCAATTTTGGCGAAGTGAAGGCATCTACCTTAGGGGAAAACGTCAAAATGGGGCATTTTTCCTATATAGGTGATGCGAAAGTGGGATCAAATGTAAATATCGGGGCGGGCACGATTACCTGCAATTTTGACGGCGAGAAGAAAAACCTTACTGAAATTGGTGAAAATGCTTTTATTGGGAGTGACACAATGCTGGTTGCACCGGTAAAGATTGGAAAAAATGCCAGAACCGGTGCAGGTTCTGTGGTCACACATGACGTACCTGATAATGAACTGGTGTATGGGGTACCTGCAAGAGAGGCGAAAGAGAAGAAATGAACATAGAAGTTTGGCTGTGGATTGCGTTTGCTGTGGCGTTAGGGCTGGAATTGTTGAATTCGGCAGCATTTTCGGCTTTTAAACACGCCCGCTTGCCGTATTTAATTAGCCTGCGTGAAAAAGAACCGGGCGGCGTGGATAAAACTATTGCGTTGATGGAGCAGCCCGGATTACATACTGCGCTGCGCATAGGATTAACATTAACGCACTTTTTAACTGCAGGCATCTTGGCTTACAACCTGATTCTCGTTGAGGCGCTGGGCTCTGATTGGGTACGCGTAGGCATTTGGTTGTTNNATGTTGAACATCTTGGGTGAACATGCTGAGAAAATGAAGCTCTCGGTGACGGATGACGTATTACGGGATTGGGTGGAAGTTGGCGAACCAGAGAGCAACTTGGAAAAAGGCGAGCGCGAGATGATTTATTCAATATTTCGCTTCGGCGAAATATTAGCCAAGGACGTAATGGTGCCTCGTATTGACGTTTTAGCCCTAGATATCAACACGACAATTAGTGAAGCCCGGCAGGAATTCATCAAGGCGGGGCACTCGCGCGTACCAGTTTATGAGGATACCATCGATAATGTGGTTGGGCTGCTCTATGCTAAGGACTTACTCAGCGTTGTGGACGGTAATGACACCATTGC
>MTKZ01000217.1_pt2 | contig 12535 bp, 13 predicted proteins | sample 1042781 | NCBI WGS metagenome assembly MTKZ01 (sample SAMN06212207, study PRJNA360539) | anaerobic digester metagenome | biome: Wastewater treatment plant; material: sludge; isolation source: anaerobic digester fed with sludge from wastewater treatment plant | place: Denmark: WWTP Viborg ...
GTGATGGTGGCAATCCGAAACTGGCAGCCCTTCGACGATACCAACGCCAAGATGGACGTCTTCGATGCGGCTTTGACCGAATCGGCGTTCGTCGACGGTATGGATCGGCTGGCGACGGAGCTTGGTGCCGGGCCCACCGCTGACGGCGGCCGCACCGTGGTGTTTCTGACCGCTCCGAAGCGCAGCGAAGACGGCTCGCTGGACCCTTTCGTTGTGGAACGCACCCGCGAGGCGGCCCGGCAGGTCACCGTCCGGCGCAACGGCGCCGTCCAGGAGGTCTCCATGGAGCGATTGTGGTGCGGCCCGGTGCGATGCATCGACCAAGCGCGTCTTTACCCTGCGAAGGGCCGGTTCGAGGTGGTCAGCCCCAACGCAGAGGCATTTGGTACGGCGCTCGCCGGCGTGGCCCGCCGGGCGGTCACCGACCACCTGGCCCGCGAGGCATCAGGCGACCAGCTCCGTGTGCTTTTGGTGGGCGACTCGGTGGCATGGTCGATCGGCTCCAATTTTCATGGCACCACCAAAGCAGCGGATCAGAAGATTCTGTTGTGGAATCAGGCCGAGTTCGCCTGCTACCCGGACCCGGCACCGGGCCCGCGCCTCGGGCTGCCGGGCACCGTCAGCACCGAATGCCCCGATTGGGCCGAGCGCTGGCCCACCTATCTCGACGAGTTCCAACCTCAGGTCGTCCTCCTCCCGGTCAGTCAGTGGATGATCCTCGACCGCGACGTCGATGGACGACGTATTGCGTTTGACTCCGACGAGATGCGCCGGCGGATCAAGAAGTACTACGGGCAAACCATCGACGTGATGTCCAAGACCGGCGCGCTCGTGGTGTTGACCACCGTCATCCCCAACGTGGCATCGACCAAGTCCATCACGAAGGACGCCGACGTCGCCGAAAGCCAGCGTCGGGAGGTGGCGCTCAACAAGATCATCACCGAGTTGGTGGCCTCCCGTCCCGACGACGCGGCGTTGATCGACCTGGCCGGTTGGATCTGCGAGGGAACCAAGTGCGCTGAGGAACTCGACGGCGTGCGGCTTCGACCCGACGGCGGCCACTTCTCCTCCGAGAGCTCACCGCTCGCCGGGGCGTTCCTCACCGAGGAGCTGGAGCGCGTGGCCAAGGAGCGGGGTTTGAGTCCCGACGCCGACGCAACCACAGCCACGACGTCGGCGGCGTCGAAAACCGCGCCTCCGCCCCCACCAAACGGCTGAGCGACCTCAGCGGCCCGGGGACTTCGTCAGCACCCAGCCGCGTTCAAGCACCTCGGCCAGCACCTGCGGGTAGATGCGGCGTTCAACGGCCTTGATCCGCTCATGCAGGCTGGCCTCATCGTCACCGGGCAGCACCGGCACCGCCTCCTGAGCGAGAATGGGACCCGCGTCCACCTCCAGGGTGGCAACGTGCACGGTGCAACCCGTGACCTTCACCCCTGCGTCAAGAGCGGCTCGCACTGCGTGCCAACCTTTGAACGAAGGCAACAGGGCCGGATGGGTGTTGATGATGTTCCCGGGCCGAGCATCAAACGCCGTCTGCGTGAGGATCGTTCCCCATCCAGCCATGGCCACCAGGTCGATGTCGGCGTCATTCCACGCTGAAACGACCTTGCACGTATAGCCCTCCCGGTCGAAGTCGTCCGAAAAGTCGGTTCGTTCGATCACCTGAAGCGAAAGGCCATGACGCTGAGCCACCTGCTCGGCTGCACAACGGCGGTCGACCAGCACTGCCGCCACCTCAAGGCCGGATGCCACCATGGCGTCAAGCAGCGTGCCCGAACCCGAAACCATCACACCAAGCCTCATCGGTTGTCACCCGACCTCATACGCTCACCCGGGCGTATCCGTTAAAGGTTCTTGACGATCTCAACCATCAACTCGCCGCACTCGGTCGGGTTGGCCCCCACCTTCACCCCGGCGGCCTCAAGCGCCTCCATTTTGGCGGCGGCGGTGCCCTTGCCGCCGGAGACGATGGCACCGGCGTGCCCCATCTTCTTGCCGGCTGGGGCGGTCTGACCAGCCACGTAGGCCGCCACCGGCTTCGACATGTGCGTAGCGATGTACTCCGCTGCGTCCTCTTCCGCCGAGCCGCCGATCTCACCGATCATCATGACGGCGGACGTCTGCGGGTCGGCCTCGAAGGCCTCCAGGCAGTCGATGAAGCTGGTGCCCGGCACCGGGTCGCCACCAATACCAACGCAGGTGGTGACGCCAATGTTCTGCTGCTGCAACTCGTACAGAGCCTGGTAGGTGAGCGTGCCGGAACGGCTGACGATCCCCACCGAAATCTCGCCGTCGACCGGCGCCTTGGCGATGTGACCGGCGGTGATGCCGATGTTGGCCTGGCCGGGGCTGATGAGGCCCGGACAGTTGGGGCCGAGCAGGCGCACGTCGGGGTGGTCGCGCTTGAGCTTGTTGAAGAACCACGCCTCATCCTGGGCGGGAACGCCCTCGGTGATGACGATGATCAGCTTGATACCACCCTCGGCGGCCTCCATGACGGCACTCTTCACGCCCGGGGCGGGGATGAAGATACAGGACGTGTCGGCACCGGTCTCGGCGACGGCGTCGGCCACCGAGGCGAAGACGGGGATGCCATCGACGTCGGTGCCGGCCTTCTTCGGGTTGGTACCGGCAACCACGTTGGTGCCGTAGTCACGGTTCAGCAGACCGTAGTAGCGACCGGTCGAGCCGGTGAGGCCCTGGTAGACGACCTTGGTGTTGGAATCGACGAAGATGCTCATGAGTTCTCAGGTCCCTTGGCTAGTAACTGATGCTCAGGCGCGGGCTGCGGCGAGCTCGACGGCCTTGGCGGCGGCGGACAGCATGGTGGATTCCATCTGCAATGTGTCGCCAAGGTGGGGCTTGAGGATCTCGCGCCCCTCGTCGGCATTGGTGCCGTCCAAACGCACCACCATCGGATGGGCCAGGTCGATACGACCGAGCGCTTCGATGATGCCGTTGGCCACCTCCTCGCCGCGGGTGATGCCACCAAAGATGTTGATGAGGATGGACTTCACGCGAGGATCGTTGTCGAGGATGGTCAGCGCCGCGACGAACTTGTCGGCATCTGCGCCGCCCCCGACGTCCAGGAAGTTGGCGGGGCTTCCGCCCGCCTGGTTGACGACGTCCAGGGTGCTCATCGCCAGGCCGGCGCCGTTGGCGATGATGCCCACCGACCCCTCGAGGCCGACGTACTCCAGACCGGCTTCGTGGGCGGCCTCCTCGCGCTCGTCGCGCTCCTGAGTGGCCTCGTAGGCAGCCCATTCATGACGGAACCCGGCGTTGTTGTCCAGCGTGACCTTGGCGTCAAGGGCATGGACCTCACCGGTGGGCTTGAGGATCAGCGGGTTGATTTCCACCAGGTCGGCGTCGCCGTCGACGTACGCGGTGTAGAGCTTGCCCAGGATGTCGACCGCACCCTCGGTGGCATCCGGGTTGAGGTTGGCGGCGGCCACCCACNNCTTCTTGGCCCGATCCAAAGTGAAGCTGGCGTAGTACTCCTCGGCAATGTCGGAGGCAACCTCGATCCACACCACGTTCACGGTGTGGCCCTTGATGTCCATGCCGATGATGTCGGTGGCGAAGGTGCGCACCTCGTCGGCGTCGTTGGCCAGCTTGATACCGCCCGCTTTACCGCGCCCTCCCACCTGCACCTGGGCCTTGACGACCACCGGATAGGTGTTCAGGCGCTCGGCGGCGGCGACGGCGTCCTCGACGGTGGTCACCGCCTCACCGGCCGACACCGGAATGTCGAATGAGCCGAAGAACTGCTTGCCCTGATATTCGAAGAGGTCCACGCGGGAAGCCTTCCAGGAAGCCCGCCCGCCAGGCAATACGACCCCATCATCTCGGAGTCTTGGAGGGGTGTGGAGGTGTGCCGGTGAATCTCACCGGCACACCTCCACACCTCTGCTCCACACCTCTGCTCCCTCTCCACACCCCCGCGATCCAGGCTGCTCGCCGCCCACGCGCCCCTACCGTGCCGACGTCAACGGGTACCGCGACCCGTGGACGGACGGCTCGCCACCCCCGACCATGCCGGATGGCTCCTTCACTGCCATCGGCATCTTCCAACAACAGTCGCACTCATGATCAGCGGTGGATGGCCCTCTCACGTGCCCATCGCGTGTTCGGCGCTGCGGAAGCCGAACCGTTCGGCATCAGCAGTGACGCGCTCCGCCAGAGGGCTGCGACCGGAGGTCTGCAACGAGTGGGTCGAGGTTGGTACGCCCCGGCCGACCGGCCGCTGACCTGGACCCACCGTGTGGAGTGGGCGACTCGGACTACTGGCGGTGTGGCCAGCCACCGGGCGGCTGCGGTGCTGTGGAAGCTGGAGGGCTTCCGTGCCTCGAAGCCTGAGGTACTCGTTCCCTTCGAACGACGGGTTCGACCGACGGGCGTCAAGGTGCACCGAACCCGCCGTTGGAGTCCGGCCGGGCACTCCGAACGAAACGGCATTGCGGTCGTGGGCCCTGCGGTGCTGATCGGCCAGCTGGCTTCCTACCTGCCCNNNTGGTTGCCGACCTGCTCGTCGCCGGCGGGCTGACCGAACCCGTGCTCGAGCACAACTTCTACGACGACGAGGGGCTGATCCAGATGGTCGACCTGGCCTACCCCAACCAGTCCGAAGCGCTGGCCATCGGGCTGGACTCGCTGAGCCATCACCGGGATCGGGCCACGTTCATCGGCGACCGACGCGCCCGCAACCGGCTGGAGCTACTTGGCATCAAGGTGCTGCTGTTCACCTGGTGGGACTACACCGACGAACCCGAACTGCTGGTTGCCCAGGTCNNCTGAACGGCAGGGCCGCTGAACGGCAGGGCCGCCTGAGGGAGCGACGTGACAGGCCGGTAGAGTCGATCGCGGCAACGTTCGACCGCCACAGCTTCACGGGAAGCAGGCGCGCCGGTCCTCCTGGACCGGTGCGCCAGCCCGTCTCAGCCAACCCCGCCCGTCTCAGCCAACCCCGCCCGTCTCAGCCACAAGGAACAGGACCCCCTCATGGAACTCACCGGCAGCCGCATCCTGCTCACCGGCGCCAGCGGCGGCCTGGGCCAGGCGATCGCCCGGCGGCTCGCCCGCTACGGCGCGCACTTGACCCTGACTGCCCGAAACCGGCCGGCGCTCGACAGCCTGGCCGATGAAACCCGAGGCACCGTGGTGGAGGCCGACCTGGCCAAGCGAAGCGATGTACAGAAGTTGGTCAAGATCATCGGCGGGTTCGACGTGATCATCGCCAACGCGGGCGTAGGTGGCGAAGCCGGCGGTGCCGAACTGGGCGTGAAGGTCATCGATGGTGCGCTCGACGTGAACCTGCGGGCACCGATGGTGCTCAGCGGGGCATTCGCTCAGGCCTGCATCGCCGCCGGACGCCCCGGACAGATCGTGCTGATCGGATCGCTGTCCGGTCTGGCCCCCACGCCGGACACCTGCCTGTACAACGCCACCAAGTTTGGTCTTCGAGGGTTTGGCCTCTCGCTGCGCCAAGACCTGGAGGAACACGATGTCGGGGTGACCATGGTGGAGCCCGGCTTCATTCGCGATGCCGGCATGTTCGCCAACGGCGGCATCAACCTGCCCAAGGGCGTCCGCACCAAGTCGCCAAGCGACGTCGCCCAGGCCGTCGAGAAGGCGATCCGCACCAATCCTGCGGAGCTGTTCGTCGCCCCCTCCGAACTTCGTGCCGTCGTCACGCTGGCAACGGTTGCCCCGGGCATCTCCGAGGCGATCCAGCGTCGAGTCGGCACCAAGCAGATGAGGAGTGGCGGGTAGCTCCCGTCAGCTCACCTTGAGGCGCAGGCGCTTGTTGCCCTTGCCCTTTGATTCGGTCTTGGTGATCTCGAAGCGTCCCACCTCGGCGGTGGAGGCCACGTGCGTGCCTCCGTCTGCCTGACGATCGAGCCCGACGATGTCAACCACCCGAACCTGGGTGACCGATGCCGGAATGAGGTTGACCTTGGTGCGGAGGAGGGCCGGGTCAACGTCGGCGGCCCCCCGGTCGAGGAAGCTGACCGTTATGGGCCGGTCGGCCTCCAGTTCGGCGTTGACCGCCGCGGTCACCTCGTCACGAAACCTTTCCGGCAGCGGACCAAACCCAAAGTCCATTCGAGCGCTGAGCGGTTCCATGTTGCCGCCGGTGGCGGGCACGCCCCAGCGGTTCCAGATCACCCCGCCCATGACGTGCAACATGGTGTGGGTACGCATGAGGCCATGTCGGCGTGCCCAGTCGATGGTACCGGTCACCGTGGCACCAATCGGAGGAACCGCAGCGGCTACCGGGCCCGCACCCCCGGGTTGGAGCGCAAGCGTGTGCCAGAGCAGCTTGCCGTCGCTGCGGACATCGGTGACCAACCACCTCACATCGTCCCATTCGATCATGCCGGTGTCGTGGGGCTGACCCCCACCCGTGGCATAAAACACGGTGCGGTCAAGTGCCACACGGTCAGCATCGGTGGCAATCACCTCCGCAGCCATCGTGCGCTGGTAGGCATCGCGCAGGTACAGCTGGTCGGTCGAAGGCAGCGAGCGCGCGGTTGCCGGTTCCAACATGGCCGTGATGATAACGGCCGAGTTCCGCTATCCGGCCACAGCGGGCAGACTGTGGCGCCCGAGTCATCCCCCAACCGAGGGAGTTCCATGCCGGTCGAGCAACGCAGCACGTCCAACCAGTTCCGCACCGCCGGTATCGCCATGCTGATGGTGGGCGCCGGCCTGGCGCTGGTGCTGGTGCTGTTTGGTCAAGGCGGTGGCGGCGAACCATCCACCGTCAGCCTGGGCTCCGACGAGTTTGCCCTTGGACCCGCCGCCCAGCGGGCAGAGTCCATCGCCAAGCAGGGCCCGTTCCTCCTCAGTGATGTCTCAGGGCGCGGTCAGACACGCCCGATCGCCGTGAGCCACGAGGGCCCCGAGCCCGAATTCGGCTGGGCGATCTTCGAGGCCAAGGCACCGAACACCCCGGACAATTGCTTCCTGCGCTGGGACCGCACCATCAAAAGGTTCGTCTCGGAGGAGATCGGCGATTCCGCGGTCTCCGCCGATGCCAGCGGCAAGCGCTGCGACGACGCCACCTTTCCCCAAAACGGGGAGGGCTTGCGCCAGCTTCCTTGGGAGGTTTCCGACGACGGCATCCTGTTCGTCACGCTCGGCGATACGAAGCCCACCACCACAACCCCCTGACCAGCCTCGTTTGCGTGGGGCTGGACCTTTCGACCGGTCGGTCCGCTACTGCCAGAGGGTACCGGCGATCAGGTCGAGATGATCGAGGTCGGACAGATCGAGCACCTGCAGATACACCCGCTCGATCCCCGCGTCGGCAAAGCGACCCAACCTCTCGGCGGCCTCGGCGGGCAGCCCCGCCACCCCGTTCTCGCGCAGCTCGGCGGGCTCCCGCCCGATCACCCGGGCTCGCCGCTCGACCTCGGGTTCGTCGGCACCGACGCACACGACCAGCGCAGCCGAGCGCACCAGGGTCGTCGGGTCACGCCCGAGGTCCTCGCACGCACGGTCGACCCGCTCGTTGGCGGCGATGACGTCGTCGAGGCCGAGAAACGGGGTGTTGTACTCGGCAGCGAAGCGAGCGGCCAGGTTGGGGGTGCGCATCGGGCCGGACCCTCCGACGATCACCGGCGGCGGGCTCTGGATCGGTTTGGGAAGCGCAGGCGATCCGCTCAGTGAGTAGTGATCGCCCTGGAAGTCGAAGGTGTCCCCGTCGGCGGTGGCCCACAGGCCCGAGATGATCTCGAGCTGCTCGGTCAACCGGTCGAAGCGCTCGCCGAGGGGCGGGAACGGAATGCCGTAGGCGGCGTGCTCATCCTCGAACCAGCCGCTGCCCAAGCCCAGCTCCACGCGACCGCCCGACATGGCGTCCACCCCGGCGACCGAGATCGCCAGCGGACCGGGCAGGCGGAACGTGGCCGAGGTGACCAACGTGCCCAGCCGGATCGTCGAGGTGTCGCGGGCGAGGCCGGCAAGCGTGATCCAGGCGTCGCTGGGGCCCGGCAGACCCGAGCCGTCCCCCATCGCCACGTAGTGATCGCTCCGAAAGAACGCCCCAAAGCCCAAGCGTTCGGCACGGAGCGCCACCGCGAGAAGGTCGTCGTAGCTGGCGCCCTGCTGAGGCTCGGTGAAGATGCGCAGTTCCATGGCTGCCAACGTATCGTGGCTACGAACTGGCGGGTCACGCCCGGCGACGAGACCTGAGCTGCGCGCTGGACGTCCTCACCCACCGATGATGGCAGCCAGGTTTAGTAGCAGTAGTCCGGGCCGGTGAACTCGATCGTTCCGGCAGTACCGAAGTCCACGCTGATCCGATCCCAGGCGATCGGTGTGGCCTGCCCCTTGAGCAGTCCGTCGGCGACGCCGGGAGGAACCGGCTCGGTGGCCGACCAGAAGTTCCCGCCCGCATCGGCCGACGTCCAACCGCCGTCACTGATCTCCACCGCCACCGATTGGGTCCGCCCAGCCTCGAACTGAGGACTGGTGGGGACGAAGTCGTCGCAGCCTGAGGAGTTTCCGCACCCAAGGGCTCCTGCGCTGAGGATGATCCAGGCAGCCGTGCGGACGACACCGCGTTGCAGCTGTCGGGGGGGCAATCCCATCAGGCCTGCTCAGTCGCGGTCGCGGAGGCGCTCGACCAATTCGGAGCGCTGCAACTTGTTGGTTCCCGTACGGGGCAGATCGTCCACGATGAACACGCGACGCGGTGTCTTGTAGTCCGACAGGCGCGTGCCCATCCAGGCCAGAAGCTGAGCAGACGTCACCGTGGCGCTGTCGACCAGCCGCACCGCCACGGCGGGCACCTCGCCGAACTTGTCGTCGGGGAGGCCCACGACACCCGCCTCGACGACCTCGGGGTGCTGCTCGATGACCCGTTCCACCTCGGGTGGATACACGGAAAACCCCCCAGATTTGATCACCGCCTTCTCCCGCCCCTGAAAGGAGAACGTGCCCATCGGGCCCCGACGGACCAGGTCCCCTGTCGACAGCCAACCCTCGTCGTCGAGCACAGCATTGGTGGCATCGGCGTCGCCCCAATACCCCTCGAGTACACCCGGGCCGCGCAGGAGCAGCTGTCCGACGGCACCGAGACGCACCTCGTCGCCGTGCTCGTCCACCACTCGGAAGGAATAGCCGGGCAGCGGAATACCCAATTGGTCGCCCAGGCCCAGGGGCACGAAGGGCGGCGACACCTTGGCCGCAGCTCCCCCGCCGGTCTCCACCATGCCGTACCCCTCGGCGAACGTCGCTTCGCCCACCGCCCCCAGACCGGGCAGGCTCAGTGCGGCGCCGCGCCGTTTGAAGCGACGGGCCAACTCCGGTGGCATCACGTCCGCACCGGAGATCCAGAGGCGAACGGACCGCAGGTCACGGTCATCGGCCCCCGCCTCCTCCAACATGCGGTACATCGTGGGTACCCCGGCGAAGGCAGAGCTGCGGCGTGACTCGATGTCGTCCAGTACCTCGGTCGGCCGAAAACGCGGGCGGAAACGCACCGGAATCCCTCCCACCGAGGCTGCCACCAAAGCTGCAAACCCATAGATATGGGCCACCGGAAGCGCCAGGGCCAACTCGGAGATCAGCAGCCCGGCCGGGAGGGCCGCCAGCCGGCCAAGCTCGCCGACCAACGCCCGATGGGTCAACGCAGCACCCTTGGGGCTTCCGGTGGTTCCGGACGTATAGAACAACGCGGCCACCCGCTCGGTCGCCCCCCGGTCTTCGCCCAGGCCGGAGTTCACACCCAGGCGCAAGGCCAGCGCATCCAACTCGTCAACACCACGGATCACCACCGAAGCGTCAGCGTCCCGAACCACGTGGGCAATCTCGTCGTCACGCATGGCATCGTTGACCGGGGCCGGGATACCGCCCGCACGGGACACTGCCAGGGTGGCCAGCAACATCTCGACCGAGTTTGGCGTGGCGACCACCACCCGATCGCCGGCACCGAGCTTTCCATCTGCAACCAGCGCACCCGCCCAAACGTCGACCAGCTCGGCCGCTGCGGCGACGGTGAGAATTCGGGCCGGTACGCCGGTGCGAGGCTCCGCCGCCTGATCGACCATCACCGATGATCCGTGCACGGCGGCAGCACGCTCCAGCAGCGAGCCCAACGTCAGCCCCGCTCGCAACATGCCCAGACGGGCCGCCTCACGCCGCACGATACGAACCAGCGGACGGGTCATGGGCTCACTCGTTCCAGTGGTGCCCAGGACAGCAGCAGCCGCTTCTCACCCACGTCCGGGAAGCGGATGGTGGCCTCGGCCTTGTCGCCTTGGCCTTCGATATCAAGGATGATGCCCTCTCCAAAAGTGGCGTGTGCAACATCGTCACCCACCTTCAGGTTGTAGACGCCCGCAGTCGCAGGCGGGCCGCTGGGCGACGACCCCGAACCCGTGCCCGGGCCGACTCCCCGTGTGACCCCGAAACCGGATCCAACGGTGCCGCTGGATGTCGCCCGCTCCCGACGCGCCTCCCGCCCGGCGAAGCTCGGGGAAGCGCCCCGTGACCAACTGCCGGAGGTTCCGGGACGGCGGGACCCCCGGGTGGATGAGCCCTCTGCCTCCTCGAGCAACTCCTCGGGGATCTCCCCCAGGAATCGGCTGGGTGGGTTGTACTGGGTGGCGCCATACAACGTGCGACTCCAGGCATTGGTGAGGTACAGGCGCTCGCGGGCCCGGGTGATCCCCACATAGGCGAGGCGGCGCTCCTCCTCCAACTGGGCCGGTTCGCCGATCGAGCGCATGTGGGGGAAAACCCCCTCCTCCATGCCCACCAGGAACACCACCGGATACTCCAGTCCTTTGGCCGAGTGCAGCGTCATCATCACGGTCTCGCCGGACCCCGGATCGTCCTCGCCGGGCAGGCTGTCGGTGTCGGCCACCAGGCTGACCTGCTCGAGGAACTCAGGCATGGTTTCGTATTCGGCGGCAACGCCCACCAACTCGGCCAGGTTCTCCAGGCGCCCCTCAGACTCGATGGTGTGCTCGGCCTCGAGCTCCGCGATGTAGCCGGTGCGCTCCAGCAGCTCTTCCAACAGCGGGGCCGGAGCCGGGTCGTTGCCGTCGGTCGACCCCAGTGCGTCGATGATCTCCAGAAACCGCTCGATGCCCCGTTGGGCTCGTGACGACACCCCGGCGGCGTCCGCCTTTCGGAGCGCGTCGACAAACGTCAGCGCGTGCGCCCGCGCATAGGCGTCCACCCGGCCGATGGTGGTGTCGCCGATCCCTCGCTTTGGCACATTGACGATTCTTTTGGCCGATACCTCATCGGCCGGGTTGACGATGGTCTGCACGTACGCCAGCGCGTCCTTGATCTCACGCCGGTCGTAAAACCGGGTGCCCCCAAGAACGCGGTACGGCACCCCCTGGCGGAACAGCGCCTCCTCCAGCACCCGGCTCTGAGCATTGGCCCGATAGAAGATGGCCACGTCGGGATAACTCACCTCACCCGAGTCGACGAGACGGGCGATCTCCTGAGCCACGTACCGAGCTTCATCCCCCTCGTCATCGCCAACGAAACGAACGATTGGAGCGCCGCCCGTCTCGTCGGTCCAGAGGTCCTTTGGGCGCCGGGACATGTTGTTGGCGATCACCGAGTTGGCTGCGTCCAGGATGCGTTGCGTGGACCGGTAGTTCTGGTCCAACACGATCTGGGTGACGTCCGGGAACGCCGATTCGAACTCCAAGATGTTGCGCAGGTCGGCGCCGCGGAAAGCGTAGATCGACTGGTCGGAGTCGCCCACCACGCACACGTTGTGATGCGCACCGGCCAAGAGAATCACCAGTTCGTTCTGCACTCGGTTCGTGTCCTGATACTCATCAACCATGAGATAACGGAACCGTCGCTGGTAGGACTCCAACACATCGCTGTGGGTGCGGAACAACTCGACCGTGACGCCTAACAGATCATCGAAGTCCATGGCACCCGCAGCCCGCAGGCGCGCCTGGTATTCGGCGTACACATCGGCCACCTTGCGCTCGATGATGTGGGTCGCCTCATCGGCCAACTGCTCGGGACTGCGCAGTTCGTTCTTGGCCAACGAGATCTGGCCCTGCACCGAGCGGGCCGGAAGTCGCTTGGTGTCGATGTTGAGGTCGCGCAACACGTACCCCACAAGCCGGGTGGCGTCGGCCTGGTCGTAGATGGTGAACGAGCTGGGGTATCCCAACCTCGCCCCGTCGCGACGCAGGATACGGACGCAGGCCGAGTGGAAGGTGGAGACCCACATCTTCTGGGCCACCGGCCCCACGAGCGAGCCCACGCGGTGACGCATCTCGTCGGCCGCCTTGTTGGTGAAGGTGATGGCCAGAATTTCGAATGGGGAGACGTTGTCGTCTTCGATCAGCCGGGCGATGCGATGGGTGAGCACCCTGGTCTTGCCCGAGCCTGCACCGGCCACCACCAACAGCGGGCCCTCGCCGTGCATCACCGCCTCGCGCTGAGCTGGGTTGAGGCCATCGAGGAGCGGGGCTGACATGAGGACCCATCCTACGGGACCCCAGCGACAGCCTCCCCGGCGACGAGACCGCCCGGGGTG
>MTKZ01051283.1_pt1 | contig 12534 bp, 15 predicted proteins | sample 1042781 | NCBI WGS metagenome assembly MTKZ01 (sample SAMN06212207, study PRJNA360539) | anaerobic digester metagenome | biome: Wastewater treatment plant; material: sludge; isolation source: anaerobic digester fed with sludge from wastewater treatment plant | place: Denmark: WWTP Viborg ...
GCAAGGCTGCCCGCCCCCAGATCGGGGCCGCCATCCAAAACAAGCCGCGTTGGCTCACCGCCCGTGTGTGAATCTATGATGTGAATTTTTTGCATGGTTTTTTAGCGCAAAGCGCAAAAATAAGCTGCGCTTTAACGCGCGGGTTACATATTACAAATGGCACATCGCTCTTTGCGCAAAGTCAAAATCATGTTAGCATCTGCGCTAAATCATGACCAAGCACATTCAACCCCAACCCGTGCCAAAAAGCCACCGCGATTTGATTGAACGCCCGGTGGTGGCCGCGCTTGGCACCACGTTATCCAATGACACGCCGCAGGTCACGCCGGTGTGGTTTAACACCGATGCCGACGGCTATTTTTATTTCAACACAGCCAAGGGCCGCGTGAAGGAAAAGGCGCTGGCAAAGAAACCGTATGTGGCGCTGCTGATTGTGGATCCGACCAACCCATACCGCTACCTGGCTGTTCGCGGGCCAATTGTTGAGGCCAGCCCGGCGGAAGGGCGGGCGCACATCAACGCGCTTTCGCAAAAATACACCGGCAACCCAACCTATAAAAGCTCCACGCCCGACGAACAGCGCATTCGTTACAAAGTTGCGCCGCAGTTTGTGAGCGTGATGGGCTAACGCTTATTTATTTTTGCTGGCCCGCAACTGTTCGCCCATGCGGATAAGCTGGTCGCCAAGGCTGGCGCGGTCCACCTTGGAATCGCCCAATTGCGCGGCCAGCTTTTGCAGCTCCTCGCGCAGAGATTTGTCCACCTCTTCCAGCCGGGCTTGAGAAGCCGCTGATTGCGCTTGCAACTGAGCGTGAAAATACTGGCCGGATGCCTCGCTTTGCGCCCCCAACTCGCCAATTTGCTTTGTAAAATCACTGCGCAGTTGATCCAGAGCGTCTTTTAGCTCTTTGTATTGGCGCGATGATTGCGAGACCACCGGGCCGGTGATAATCTCGCGGATGCGGTCAATCTCGTTGATCCGCGATTCGAGCTGGTCGTTTTGCTTGTCTGCCATAATTTCAATTAGGAACTAGAAAATTAAGAGTTAAGATTTTATCCAAACAGAGAGCGAAAATCATCCACTGCCTTCTCAAACCAGCCACGAATGGCGCGGCGAACCAGTGGNNAATTGGATACAACGCAGCCACCATTTGATCTTGTGTCTCGCGCGCATTGCGCGCCAGGGCACGGTTGAGGGCGGGGGCAAGGTCTGTGGCCGTCCGCACCCGATCATTCATCTGGTTGCGCAAATCCTCCAATTGCGCCTGCACATCCGCAATTGCGGCGCGGTCGCTGCGCAAAAGAATCTCGCGCAGCAATTCCGCCGCCTCATCCACCGTGCTTGCCGTGATCTCATCCACCGCCGGCTCAAGAATGGGCGTCCTGCTTTATCAGGCCGCCCATCTCAGTCAACAAGTCGGCCATTTCCGCTTTGGTCAGAGCTTCGGTTTCAATTCTCTGGGCCAGTTCTTTTAATTGTGTCTGGATATTGGTGATGGACATGCGCAGGCTGCGCCGCGCGTACTCCAGGTTTTCATCACCCGCCTTTTGCGCCTCAGTCACCCGCGTGTTTAGGGCGGCCAAAGCGGCGCTCAGCTCGGTCAGCTCGCTTTGAATGGCCGCGAGCCGCGCATCCAGAGCGCTCATCTGGCTGCCAAATAAAATATCGCGAATGCGCTCCAGCGGCTGGTCGTCGCGCTCTGGCGCGGGCGCAGGGGCTGGCTCCGCGGCCTTCTCTTTGATGGGTTTTGGAATGGGCGTTGGCAAGTCAAACAACGGAGAAATCCGCAGGGCTTCCTCTTGTTTGTGATTGCCATTCCCATTTGCGCGGGTCAACACAGGGGATGCAGGCGGCGCATGTCTGCCAGCGGCCAGGCCCTGTGCCATACGCGGCGCGGCGCTTGCCTTGGATTTCTTTTTCGCCGGTGTGCGAACCTGCTTTTTCATAGATTCGTAAATGATCGGCTCACAACATGGGCCGATTTAAAGCCATTTCTGCATTCATTATAATCATAGTGAATTGCAACACAAACCTGCTTCCAAACCCAGCTCTCCAATCTCATCTTCCGCGCCAGATATTGCTCAAATGGAGCGTGAGCAGCGGTTTAACCGGGCATTTTATGCGGCATGGCATGATGTATCTGTGGCGGTGGTGAGCGAGCGCCCGCAAAATGAAATTCTGTGCCTCATCCTCAAACAGTTGGAAGACTTTATTGGCGCGCGCAATGCCTATATCGCTTTGGTCAACCCCGCCACCGAAAGTTTTATTCCCCTTGTTGCCACTGGAATTTTTCCGGAGATGATTCACACGCATACGCTTGTAAAAAAAGGGGAGGGCGTGGCGGGGCGCGCCTGGCAAGACGGAAAATCTGTTCTTGTAAATGCCAAAGATCGCGCAGAATACGCCTCTCCTCTTTTTTCAAACGGATTTAGCGCCGCCATTGCCATCCCCGTCTTTCAAAATGAGGTCGTTACTGCGATTTTGGGCGTGGCTTATGTTGAGATTGTCCGCGATTTTGATGATTTGGATATTCGGCATCTCGAATCGTTTAGCGAGATTATTGCCAGCGCCATTTACAGCTCTGACATTCAACAACGCCTGGAAAAATCCGAGAAGTTTGCCGCGCAGTTGCTGGACCGCATGGGCGAGGGCATGGCCGCAACGGATGCCAACAGCGCCATCACCATGATAAACCGCAAGCTGAGCGAAATGGCCGGGCTTGAGGATGGAAAGCAAGCCATTGGCTGGCAGGCCAGCGAGATTTTCCCGGAGTATTTCGAATCGCTGGCGGTGGGGTATGGCAACTTTATCGCGGGCCAAAACGATGGCGTGTCGCACACCACCCTGCGCCGCCGCACCGATGACCACCTTGTGCCCATCCTTCTGTCTGGCACACCGCGTTTGGAGCGCAATGAGCTGGTTGGTTCGTATTTGATCGCCCGCGATATTAGCGGGCTGAATGTTGTTGAGCATGAGCTAAAGAAAGCCAAGCAAAGCATAGAACACGTGGAGTTGTTTCGCAGGCAATTCCTCGCCGTCGCCAGCCACGAGCTTCGCACCCCGCTCAACGCCATCCTGGGATTAACCCAAATTTTGCTGGGGATGGGGCTGGGAGATGAGGCAACGCCGCTTTTGGAGACTGTGCACGAATCCGCCGAGAATATGTCGCGGCTGGTGAGCGATATTCTGGATTACAGCCGCCTTGAGGCCGGAAAACTTTCGCTTTCTCCCGCGCCCTTCAACCTGCGCGAACTTCTGGCGCATATAGAGCGCTCGTTCAGCCTCGTATCAAAAGAGCGCAACTCCAAACTCAGCGTTGTTTTGGATAACAACACGCCCGTTCAACTTGTTGGCGATGAGAGCCGCTTGCGCCAGGTTTTGACAAACCTGCTCACCAACGCTTTCAAATTCACCAGCAATGGGCAGGTCAGCGTGCGCGTCTCGCTGGAAAAGCCCGCGCCCGATCTGCCAGAAAATACGAATTTGCTCAAGTCTGTGGTGCAGGATACGGGGGTGGGGATGTCTGACTATGCGCGTCAAAATATCTTTCAGCCATTCTTTACCGAGAGCGGCAGAATTGGCGTAGGAACAGGCTTGGGTCTTTCCATCTCGCGCCATATTGCGGAACTCATGGGCGGCAAAATATGGCTGGATGACACCAGCGAGCGCGGTTCTCGCTTTATCTTTACCGCGCAGTTTAAAAAACGCGAAGAGTGAACTTTCGCATTTCACCCTTCGCGCTTCTCACATCAAGCCTTCGCGCTCGTCAAAGCCAAACATCAGGTTCATGTTTTGCGCAGCCTGCCCAGATGCGCCCTTGATGAGATTGTCAATGCACGAGACCACAATCAGCAGGTCATCAACGCGGTGTATTGAGATCGCGGCGTAGTTGGTGTGGTTGGCGTGGGCAATGGTGGCAATTTGCCCGGCGGGCAGCACCCGCACAAACGGCTCATTTGCAAAACGCTTTTGGTAGATGGCCTGCCAGTCTTGCGCGGCGGCGTCTGCGGTCAGGCGCATGTAAAGCGTGCTCAACATTCCGCGAGAAATGGGCAGCAAATGCGGCGTAAACACCACGCGGGTTTTGCCCGGCCCGCGCCAGGCGTCATTCATCGCCTGCTCCATTTCTGGCACATGGCGGTGAACATGCCCAATGTTATACGGGGCAAGGCTCTCGTTCACCTCTACAAACGAGGTGGCCAGCGTAGCCTTGCGGCCAGCCCCGCTCACCCCAGATTTTGAGTCGGAGATCACAACCCCATCGGCCAGGGCGCCCATCTCCAAAACCGGCAACGCGCCCAGCGCCACGCTGGTGGGGTAGCAGCCCGGGTTGCCCACCAGGTCGGTTTGGCGGATGGCGCTCCGGTTCACCTCTGGCAGCCCGTATACCGCGCGGCTCAAAAGCTGGGGGAAGGGATGCGCGTGCTTGTACCACTTTTCGTAGACCGCCGGGTCGCGCAGGCGAAAATCTGCCGAGAGATCAATCACTTTTTTGCCCGCGTCTAGAACTGGTTTGCACAACTCCGCGCTGGCGGCGTGCGGCAGGCAAGAGAACACCACATCCACATCGGCCACGGGCGCATCTGCGCTTTTCACCAGCGTGATGTCATATGGGCAGGGCAGCACATCGCTCAGCCTCGCGCCGGGGTTGCTCTCTGAGGTGGCGAAGACCACGTTCGCCCCGCCGTGCCGCGTTAGAATTTTGAACAGCTCAATGCCGGTGTATCCGGTTGCGCCAAATATGCCGATGTTGATTTTTTTCATTGCTTGGTTAATTTTATCTTTGCCTTTTGCCCCTCGCGCTTCACGCTTCACTCTTCATAATCCGCCAGCCTTTGGCCCGCGCCACCTCGGCCAGCAGTTTGTTGGGGTAGGCGGCCACCGCGTTTTGCGCGATTGAGAGCATCGGGATGTCGCCTTCGGTATCGCCATACGCGGCAAACAGCGCATCCACGCCCAGCTTTTGGCGAATGCTCAACACTTTTTGCTCGCCGGTGTTCAGCTTGCCAATGAGTTTGCCGGTGGCGAGGCCGTTCGCGTCCAGCGCCAGCGGCGTGCCAATGCCCTCTGCGCCAAACCGCGCGGCAAAACGCTCGGCGGCCATTTGGTATGTGCCAGAAACCACAACCACCCGGCGGCCATCGGCCACGTGTTTTTGTAGCTCGGCCACCACATCCGGGCGGCGCATTTGCCAAAGCTCGTCCACAATAAAATCCATCACCTCGCTGATCTTCTCGGCGTTAAACCCGGCCAGCATGCGCGTCATATCCACAAACCAGTCCTCGCGCATTTTTTGGCCGTTCACCATCCCCAGCTTTGCCAGAATTACTTTTGGCATTCTGGCATAAAAGAAACGCCGATATTCGCCTTTGCGCCCGTGCGCCTGCACAAATTCGCCCAGAATGCGCCAGGTGTTGCCCGCGCTCAGCGTGCCTTCCAGGTCAGAGGTGACAATGTTGTTCATTATTTTGAAGGCTGATGATATACGGGAATGCGATGAGCTTTGCGCGCGAGGAATTCCTAAATGCCTAACCATTCAACTTTCGCCAACTCTTCAATGGATTGAAACTCCCGGTCACCTGTGAGGATGACCGCATCCATCTCAATCGCCAGCGCCGCCACAAACGCATCGGCGTATGACAGGCGATGCCGCGCTTTAATGTGTGCGGCGGCAAAAATGCGCTCGCGGGTGGCTTCAGTTTGGGTGATAGGCCACTGCTCAACAAAATTCAGCGCGAGTTGCGCCTGAGCCAGCCCGCGCTCTCGCTCAATGATGTAAAGCAGTTCGCCCAGGCTGATATGCGAGATAAAAAGCTGGGCTTTGCCTTGCGAGGCCAACCTGAGCAGGGCTTTTACCCGCGCCGCGCCGCTTTCATCTTCCAGATACGCCAAAAGCGCAAAACTATCCAGCGCGAAGCGTTTAGCGGGCGCAGCCACGTTCGCGTTCCTTTTGTCGTTCGGCCAGCAACGCTTTTGTGAGCGAAGTCTTGCCTTTTAACGCGCCGATGGATTCCGCGATGGGGTCATCGTTGACCGGCAAAATGGACAGCACATTGCCGTAATCCACCACGCGCACCCGCGAGCCGGTTTTGAGCTTGTATTTCTCGCGCAGTGGCGCGGGAATCACCACCCAGCCTTTGGAAGAGATTGTGAGAATTGTCATACAAATTGATTATAACGTTATACTGAATTGGTAAAAAGTATAACCTTAAAATGGGTTTTGTAAAGTAAAACAAATTCCTAAATTGGTATATGCTTTTGTGTATACGGAGGTGTGCGATGCAGGCAGCAAAAGCAAAAATCTTTATCAGCGGCAACAGTCAGGCGGTGCGTTTGCCAAAGGAATTCCGGCTGAATGTGAAAGAAGTGTTCATCCGCAAAGAGGGCGATGACATTGTTCTGTCCCCGCGCCCCAAAACATGGGATGGTTTTTTTGAGGGCTTTGCGGGTGGGCTGAGTGAGGACTTCTCGACCGAAGGCGGGTTGGGCGAAGATGTGCCGCGTTTGGAGTTTGACGAATGATCCGCTATATGCTGGATACCAATGCCTGCATCGGCATCATGGATCAACGCATCGCACCGGCTAAAACTCGGGTAGGCCAGTCTGAAATCGGAGAGATTGCCATCTCGCAAATTGTGTTGCACGAACTGGAGTTTGGGGTGTGCAAATCGGTGCATCAGGCAAAAAACCGCGCCAAGTTGGATCACTTACTCAAGTATGTGGTGGTTGCAGACTTCACGAACAACGAAGCGGCAGAGGCGGCGCTGATTCGGTGCGAGTTGGCGCGGTCTGGCAAGCCCATCGGCCCGCTAGACACGCTCATCGCCGGGCACGCCCGCGCACTCAAGGCCACGCTGGTCACACACAACACGCGCGAGTTTAAGCGCGTGGCCGGGCTGAGCGTTGAGGATTGGGAAGGGTAGCCATCAAAACCTCGCAGGTTGGCCTGCATGATTTTGGCTGGGGTGGGTTTTGCAGGCCAACCTGCGAGGTTAGCTGGTCATACACAACACCCGTGTGTTTAAGCGCGTGAGTTGGGTGATTCAACCTTGCAGGTCAATTTGTGAAATTGAATTAACTAGGTCTAGCACAAGTCTAAAGCCAATGTAGTGGCTATTGTATTCAGGCGGAACTCTCAGTCGAGTTGCACATCGCGCATTTACTTGAATGTTGTACCATGCCCCACCTCGTAATACGCGTCCTGCTCCATTAGCAAGCACACTAGGTTCGTGAGTTGTTTCATTTCTGCGCCTAGAGTAAGTTTCTTTGTCAAACCTATCACGACACCACTCTAATACATTGCCGGCCATATCCGCACATCCATACGGGCTATCACCAGCGGGGCTATATTTGTCTACTGGAGTAGTATCACGAATACCGCTTTCCCAGACGTTGCATAAATTATTGTTTGGCTTCTCATTACCCCAAGGGTAGATCAACCCATCCACACCGCGGGCGGCTTTTTCCCATTGGGCTTCGGTGGGCAGGCTAAAGGCGCGTTTGGTTTTGGCGCTCAGCCATTTACTAAACGCATCGGCATCGTGCCAAGACACATTCACCACGGGGTGATTCGCTTTGCTCTCTGGGATTCTGAATCCCTTGCCAGCGGCTTTTGCAAAAACGGCGTATTGCTCGTTGGTAACGGGATATTTGCCGATGTAATAATCATCTAATGTTACTTGACGCCGAGGTAATTCATTATACCGAGCACTCCGGTCTATGCTTTTATCGCTTCCCATCCAAAACGGCATAATATTTTCCACCAGCACAAATTCCATCCTCACCGGGCTGGTAAGAATGCAAGGGTTGGGCAGACCGCCCACATGGCTATCTTGAAAAGCCTCTTGAAACAACTTTGGGCGTTTAATTTGAACTTCGGAAGAAAGTTTGTCAAGTTGATCGGAGCGCTGACACCACCCCATCAAAGCAAGAATGTAATCTGATTTTGTGGTGGAATTGCTCTGGTTTTTATAGACCTCTGGAAAATGGTCAAAGCACAGCTCCCTCAACTCTGGCAAGTCGAAGTGCTCATAGATAAACGCGCGTAATTCCTGCGGCGATGGCATAGCAATGGGCGAATTTTACAATGAGCGTGTGCGCAGGAAACCAAAAACCTTGTCCGTTCGCCCTGAGCGTGTCGAAGGGCGCCAGTTTCTGCGAATCGCAGGTCTGGTCAAAGTAGCCGCCCTTCGACTGCTCCTGCTCGTTCCTCGCAGTCGCGCTCAGGGCGAACGGACACCACTTTGCACTTTGCACTTTGCACTTTGCACTTTGCACTTTGCACTTTGCACTCCCAATCGCGTACAATCCCCCCCATGATGGCATCAATCAAAGACTTGGCCAGCCACATGGGGCAAACGGTGACCCTGCAAGGCTGGATTTACGCCCGAACCGACAAGGGCAAGCTGGTATTTTTGCAAGTGCGCGATGGCACAGGCATTTGCCAGGCGGTGGTGTTTAAGCGCGATGTGGACGAGGCGACTTTTGACGCCGCCTTGCACATCTCGCAAGAGAGCAGCGTGACGCTGACTGGCGAAGTTCGCGCCGACCCGCGCGCGCCGGGTGTGCCGGGTGGGTTTGAGGTGGGCGTAAAAACTTTCAGCGTGGTGCAAAAGGCGCAGGAGTACCCCATCACCCCCAAAGAGCACGGCGTGGAATTTTTGCTGGACAATCGCCATTTGTGGATTCGATCCTCGCGCCAATGGGCCATTTTGCGCGTGCGGGCCACGGTCATGCGCGCCATTCGCGGCTGGCTGGACGGGCACGGCTTTTTGGAGATGTCCACGCCCATCCTCACCCCATCCGCCGCCGAGGGCACGACCAACTTGTTTGAGGTGGGCTATTTTGACGACAAAGCCTACTTGGCGCAGACTGGCCAGCTTTACAACGAAGCCAACATTTTTGCGTTTGGCAAAGTGTATTGCTTTGGCCCCACCTTCCGCGCCGAGAAAAGCAAAACCCGCCGTCACCTCACCGAGTTTAGGATGGTTGAGCCGGAGATCGCGTATTGCGACTTGGACCAGTTGCTGGAAATTGAAGAGCAGTTTGTCAGCCATATTGTGCAAACTTGTTTGAAGGAAAACGCGGCAGAGCTAAAACTGCTGGGCCGCGATACGAGCGTGCTGGAGAAAATGATCCCGCCGTTCCCGCGCATCACCTACGATGACGCGGTGAAGATGCTGGGCGAGATTCAAGCCAAAATGCGGGCCGGAGAGCCGGTGCTGCGGCACGATGGAAAACCCCTCGAAGGCATAGACGACCCCGCGCTGTTAGACATCACCTGGGGCATGGATTTTGGCGCCCCGCACGAGACCGCCATCACCCAAATGTTTGAGAAACCCGTGTTTGTAAAAGGCTTCCCCAGCGCGGTGAAGGCGTTTTACATGGAGCCATACCCGGAGCGCCCCGAGGTGTGCAAGAGCGCCGACCTGCTCGCGCCAGAGGGTTACGGCGAGATCATCGGCGGCTCGGAGCGCATCAGCGACCCAGAGTTGCTGCTCAAGCGCGTACACGACCAGGAATTGCCAGAGGCGGCCTATCAGTGGTACATTGACCTGCGCAAATATGGCAGTGTTCAGCACAGCGGGTTTGGATTGGGCGTGGAGCGCACGGTGGCCTGGGTGTGCGGCATCGAGCACATCCGCGAGGCTAACCCATTCCCCAGAATGATTAACCGGGTGTTCCCTTAAGAAGTGCAAAGTGCAAAGTGCAAAGAAAAGTTTACTTGTTGTCAAGTGAATCGCGCAGGCCGCGAATGAGCCGAGAGGTTTCCTCGGCCTGCGCCAATAATTCCGCAAATTGCGCCTCGGTCAAATAGCCAATATCTGCGGCGATGTAAAGCTGAGCGCGAACTTCGCCGCATGAGCCGCGGGCTATTTCTAAGAATCCCTGAAAATCAGTTCTGCTTCGCCTTTCAAATCCTTCGGCGATATTGGACATGACAGAAACAGCCGCTCTTTGAATTTGTCCCGACAATCCAAAATCTTTTGCAAAATGGCCGGTTTGAGAAACCGCGTAAATAGCCTTTGTCAACGCGCGTGCCTTTTGCCACGCAAAAAGTTCCTCAAAACGCTCAACCTTTGCCATTCCTTACCCCACTTTGCACTTTGGACTTTGGACTTTGGACTTTGGACTTTGCACTCCTCATAACGTCACATCATGCGCCCCGCTCTCGCGCTTGCCCGCGCTGGTGATGCGGATGAACTCGGCGTTTTGCCACAACTCTGGGATGCTGGCCGCGCCTGCGTAGCTTAACCCGCTGCGCAACCCGCCCACCAACTGATACAAAATTTCTTTGGCCGGGCCGCGCGTGGGCACAACTGCTTCCACGCCTTCTGGCACAACCTTCTCCCAGTCTTCGGGGTCAACTTCCTGGCGCAAATCCACTTCCTTGCGGTCAATATTGGCAGTCAGCGAGGCCATCCCGCGCACAATTTTCACGCGGCGGCCATCGCGCACCACCGGGTTGCCGGGGCTTTCATCTGTGCCCGCCAACATGCTGCCAATCATGGCGGTGCTTGCGCCCGCGGCAATCGCTTTGGTCAAATCGCCGCCCGTGCGAATGCCGCCATCGGCGATGATCGGCACGCCCAGCTCGTGCCCGGCCTCGGCGCACTCGGCAATGGCGCTCAGTTGCGGCACGCCAAACCCGGTCACAATGCGGGTAATGCAAATGGAACCCGCGCCCACGCCAACTTTCACCCCATCCGCGCCAGCCTCGGCCATATCGCGCACGCCCTCGGCGGTGGCCACATTCCCGCCAATCACATCCACATCGGCAAAGCGATCTTTAAGCGCCTTCACCATATCCAGCGCCAGGTCGTTGTGGCCGTGCGCGATGTCCACCACCAGCGCATCGGCCCCGGCCCGCACACACGCCTCGGCGCGTTCCATGTCCTCTTTCTTCACGCCCACCGCAATTGCCACGCGCAGGCGGCCCTGCTTGTCTTTGGTCGCATCCGGGTGTTGCTCCAGCTTTTGGATGTCGCCCGATGTGATGAGGCCAACCAGCCGCTCCGCGCCGTCAATCACGGGCAACTTTTCCACGCGATGCGTGTGCAGCATCTCGCGGGCGCGGCTTAGCGATGTGCCCTCTGGCACGGTGATGAGTTTTTCGCGCGGGGTCATCGCCTCGCGCACAAGGAGGTCGTCGTCTTTCTCAAACATTACATCGCGCGTGGTGAGGAGGCCCGCCAGAACCCCATCCGCCCCTGCCACCACCAGCCCGCCAATGCCATGCTCGGCCAGCAAAAGTTTGGCCTCGTGCAACGTGGCGTTTGGGGTGATGGAGTACGGGCGCTCCATGACAAATTGCTCGGCGCGTTTTACCTTGCTCACTTCGGCAACCATCTTTTCAATCGTCATAAAGCGATGGATGCAGCCAATGCCGCCCGCGCGGGCCATCGCCAAAGCCATGCTGCCCTCGGTCACCGTGTCCATGTTAGAGCTGATGACGGGCAGGGCCAGCTCAATGTTTTTGCTCAGTTTGGCGCGGGTGTTCACCGCAAACCGAGACTTGACCCGCGAGCGTTTTGGCACAAGCAAAACGTCATCGAAGGTGAGGGCGGTTTCTTTTCGGATATTCATGTTTTTTTAATGCGTGCAAAATGAAGAGTGCAAAGTGCAAAGTATTTTTGTCGCGCACTTTTGCCGAGCCGCTAATTTTGGCAGCCACGCACTTTGCACTTTGCACTTTTTACTTTTTACACTTTGCACTGTTTACACTTTGAACGTTGCGCTAATTTCCTTGGCCGCCTTCATCAAACGCAGCGGTGTATCTGGCGGGAAGGTGCAGCCCGGCCCAAGAATGAGCTTGCGCGGGCCGGCCTCGGCCACGCTGGTTTCAATATCGCGGCGCAAGTCGTCAACAGATTGTTTGGCGATGGCCGTCTCGTCCATGCCGCCCATCAGCGCGGCGCTGGTCAGCTTGCGGGCTTCGGCCAGGCTGGGCTTGCTCTTAAGGTGCGACCAGCTAAACACCTCCACCGGATAATCTGCGCAACGATCAAAGCGCAAATCAAAACCATGCACATGCGCCACGCGCGTCAGGCCATCTGCCGCGCGCAAAATGCGCTGGTCATACGGCGCCACGAACTCGGCAAACTGCGCATCGGTCAGCCCGCCCTTGCCTGGCTCCACCGCGCCGTTGATGGAGTAAAACAAGCCATTCACGCCCGCCAATTTGAGGGCGGTGATGTAGCCGATGAGCGAGTGCGTCACCGCTTCCAGNNCCGCCGCTGGGTTGGCAAAAATCAACTCGCGCACCTCTGCGCCCGATGCCCGCACCAGCGTTTGCAGCGGGTCAAACAGCGTCTCCAAAATTGCCACATCTGGCCCAACCCCGGCGCGTATTTGGCGCAGGCAGGCCAACTGCTCGGCAAAGTTGTGCGATGTGAGACCGAGCGGCGCGAACCGCCGCAAATCCTCGGCTGTGCGGATCACATCCACCCCCGCTGGCAAAGGGAAGCGGTAATCGTTCATCGCCTTCACGTAATCCCAGTCATACGCCTTGAAGAAAGCGATGTGCAGGCGGG
>MTKZ01001993.1_pt2 | contig 12533 bp, 8 predicted proteins | sample 1042781 | NCBI WGS metagenome assembly MTKZ01 (sample SAMN06212207, study PRJNA360539) | anaerobic digester metagenome | biome: Wastewater treatment plant; material: sludge; isolation source: anaerobic digester fed with sludge from wastewater treatment plant | place: Denmark: WWTP Viborg ...
TCAAATCTCCATCCCTGTATGAGATACTGCATTGCAACCGAATCGTCCCGTGATCCGCCAGGAAGTTTCTGATACAGCTTGTTAGCTTTTTCAACCTGTTCCATGTCGATCTCAATTCCCAGTCCCGGCTTCTCCGGGACGGTTATCATCCCTTTTTCTATTTTAAGGGGCTCTTTTGTAAGCCGTTCTTCACCTTCCTGCCATATCCAGTGTGTATCCAGAGGGGTTATCCTTCCCGGTGCTGCAGCTCCGGCATGAACAATCATGGCAAGGGAAATATCAAAGTGATTATTTGAATGTGAACCCCAGGTCAGTCCCCATTCATTACAAATCTGAGCTACTCTGACGGCTCCCTGCATTGTCCAGAAGTGAGGATCGGCAAGCGGGATGTCGATTGAATGTAGCTGTATTGCATGTCCAAGCTGCCGCCAGTCGGTAGCGATCATATTTGTTGCAACCGGGATTCCGGTAGCTCTTCTGAATTCGGCCATGATCTCCCTTCCCGAATAGCCTTTTTCGGCGCCGCACGGATCCTCGACATATACAAGAACATTCTGTTTTCCCCTGCAGAGATTTATTGCCTCATCGAGTGACCATGCTCCATTCGGATCGATAGTTACTCCTGCACAAAGGAAACGTTCCGCCAGGGCATTAACGGCCAGCATTTCTTCATACCCGCTGAGCACACCGCCCTTGAGTTTGAACTGATGGAATCCGTAACGTTCAACGGCTGCCTCTGCAAGTCTGACTATGGCTTCAGGGTTAAGAGCTTCTTCTCTCCGGAGACTGAGCCATTTATCTTTCTTTCCCGAACCGGCAGAATAATCCAGATCCGTCTTCTTCCTGTCGCCTATATAAAAGAGGTATCCGAGCATTTCAACCTTTTCCCTTTGCTGTCCGGTTCCCAGAAGGGCAGCAACAGGTTGCCCCAGGAACTGTCCGAGCAGATCGAGAAGTGCGGTCTCGATAGCAGTTATTGCATGTATTGTCACCCTCAGGTCATAGGTTTGAAGGCCACGTCCGCCGGAATCCTTCTCGCCGTATTTCTGCCTGACCAGACTAAGGATGTTGTTGTATTCTCCCAGACTCTTTCCCCTGACCAAATCCTTTGTTTCATCAAGGAGTTCCCTTATTTTCTCACCGCCAGGCACTTCGCTGATCCCGGTATGACCGGCATTGTCCTTCATTATGACAATATTCCGGGTGAAGAAAGGCCCGTGGGCACCGCTGAGGTTCAGCAGCATGCTGTCGCGACCTGCTACGGGGATCACTGTCATCTCGGTTACAACTGGTGCTCCTTTAATTACTTTGCGATCCATATCAAATAGTTGTGTTTACAAGCGCAGAGCTCAGGGCTCAGAGCGTAGAGCTGAGGGCAAAGGGCAAAGTCCTCAAAGTCAATACTCATAAATCAAAAATCACAAATCAATGTTTATACTCCGGGTTCTTCGCCCTTCGCCCTTCGCTCTTTGCTCTTCGCCTTCTTTACCTCATCACCTCCACCTTCGCCAGTTTCTCATAGAACCTTATAATACCCCCGTGATCACTATCCCCGAACCCGTCAACCTTTAAAGCCTGCATTATCTCCATCACAGCTGAGGTCAGCGGAAGCGGTACACCGACTTCATGCGATGCTTCAAGGGCATTCTTCAGATCCTTTATATGGAGGTTTATCCTGAATCCCGGATTGAATTTCCTGTCCATGACCAGTGGAGCTTTTGCATCAAGCACTGTACTTCCGGCCAGACCTCCTCTTATTGCCTGGTAGACAAGCTCCGGCTCGACGCCTGCTTTTTCTGCCAGGACGAGCGCCTCCGACATTGCAGCGATATTCAGGGCTACAATGATCTGGTTAGCCAGCTTCGTAACATTTCCGGCGCCGGATGATCCTGTAAGCACTACAGATCCGGCCATTGCTTTCATAATTGGATAACATCTGTCAAAGACCTCCTTCTTTCCCCCAACCATTACAGATAAAGTACCTTCGATGGCTTTCGGTTCGCCTCCGCTAACCGGAGCATCAAGCATTGCAACACCTTTCTCTTCAAGAAGCGCTGCAAGCTCCCTGCTTACAATAGGAGAGATCGAGCTCATATCGATAAGAACTGACCCGGCTTTGAAACCATATATCAGTCCGTCCTTACCGCTGACAACCTCCTTTACCTGTGGTGAATCGGGAAGCATTGTAATAACTGTCTCACATTCTTCCGCTACTAATGCAGGACTTGATGCTTTCACGGCACCAAGTGAAACAAGTTCCCCGACAGCACTTTCATTCAGGTCATGTACAATAAGCTTATATCCTGCCTTGATAAGGTTCTTACTCATGGGCTTTCCCATTATTCCCAAACCGATAAATCCGATCTTTAACATTTTTTACCTTTTAATTATTATTCAGTTCATATTTTTTTCAATTCAAACCTTTGGATCTTTCCCACAATCAATACGTAGCTTACAACAGCCATGAAGGCATGGAAGCTTACGAATACAAGTGCCCAACTGAAAGACCCTGTTGCCTTAATTATATATCCTATTGCGATAGGTGTAACAATGCTCGACAAGTTACCGAAAGTGTTGAACAATGCTCCGCTCAGTCCTGTGATTTCTTTCGGAGCAGTATCGGCATTAACTGCCCAGCCCAGAGCTCCTATCCCTTTCCCGAAATAGGAGAGGGCCATAAGGGCAACAACTATCCATTCAACAGCAGTAAAATTACAGAAAACCATGCTCATGGATATCAGCATGCCTGCTACAATAGGTACTTTTCTTGCTACTGAAAGAGAATAGCCTTTCCTCAGGAGTGAATCGGAGAATATCCCTCCAAGATTACCCCCGATGAATCCGAAGATAGCAGGAAGAACTGCAATGAAACCGGCCTTGAGGATAGTCATTCCCCTCTCCTGTACAAGGTAAACAGGGAACCATGTAATGAAGAAATATGTGATAGCATTGATACAATACTGGGCTATATATACTCCCAGGAACATCCTGCACTTCAGCAGCTGACCCAGATATCGCCATTTCGGGGCTGATCCGCTTTTCTTCTTCCCCTTTCCGTCAATATCCATATCTACAAGAGCTCCTCCGCTTGTAATATAATCGAGCTCTTTCGGATTGATATAGGGGGATTTTTTCGGTTCATGGACAAATTTCTGCCAGACGATAAGAAAAATAAAGCCAACGCATCCCATAAAGATGAATGACCACTTCCATCCGTAAGTATGAACGATAAAGCCCAGTACCGGGGCGAACAGTACGGTGGCAAAATATTGTGCAGAATTGAATATGGCAGCTGCTGTTCCTGTCTCTTTCGAGGGGAACCATGCAACACTTATCCTGCTGTTTGCCGGGAAAGCGGGAGATTCTGCAATCCCCAGCATGAATCTCAATGTAAACAGAACCGCTACGGCGGTGAAGCCCGAAAGTGATCCTGTGAATCCCGTTATGAAAGTAAAAAATGACCATGAAAAGAGGCTGACGGAATAGACTATCCTTGAGCCGAACCTGTCGAGAAGCCATCCTGCCGGAAGCTGGGCAAGGACATAAGCCCATCCGAATGCGGAGAAAATATACCCGAGTGATACGGAATCCAGACCAAGGCTCTTTGAAATTGCCGGCCCCGCTATTGACATAACCGTCCGGTCGGCATAGTTGATGGCTGTAGCAAAGAACAGCAGACTGACTATAGCCCACCTGAAGTTAGTCTTCTTCTGTTCTTCCGGTACCAGGTTATGTGAGGTCATTTTCTTTTTCTGTAAAGATTAAAAATGATTCAGGGAATTGAATCGCTATTTACAAAATATTAGATTTCCGGATTCATTTTGTTGATATATTTAACATTTGTTTACAATGATTTCCCTTTGCGGCCTTTGCGATATCCTTTGTGGCCTCTGCGGTTAAATGGTTTTTTCTTTTACCGCAAAGTGCGCAAAGTTTTTCGCAAAGGGCACAAAGGGAATTAGTAATTATTGAAAAATGGCAGAAGCACCGATAATAATCAGAACAACAAAAGAAGACAATGTCGGTATTATTGCAAATACCGGAGGATTAAAAAAAGGGACCATCCTCAGTGACGGGATTATTTTGTCTGATGATATCCCCACCGGCCACAAAGTTGCCCTTACCCCGATTCCCGAGGGCGGAAGGGTCATCAGGTACGGACAGGTGATCGGATACGCCGTTAATCCTGTAAACCCCGGCGAATGGATACACGAATCCAGAATGAGCCTCCCAGAACCTCCGGGTCTCGATTCAATTCCCCTTCCTCTCAAACCTCAGCCTCAGCCTCAACCTCAACCTCAACCTCAGCCTCAGCCTCAATCTCACCACTTTGGTACCTTCCCTGTTGGCAGTCGGCAGTTGGCAGTTGGCAATGACAAGCCACAATCTCAGTTCCTGGCCGGTTATTCATTTTATGGCTACAGGAATACTGACGGTACTGTCGGGACAAAGAATATCCTCGGTATAACTATTAGTGTTCAGTGCGTTGCAGGGATAGCAAATTACATCGTAAAGAAGATCAGGGAGGAGTTGCTGCCGGAATATCCCGGTGTGGATGATGTAGTTGCACTGAACCATACTTATGGATGCGGGGTAGATATTAAGGCAGCAGGAGCTGAGATCCCGGTCAGGACAATAAGGAATATTGCTGCTAATCCGAATTTCGGGGGACAGATCCTCATAACTTCACTGGGATGTGAGAAACTCTTGCCTGAAAGGCTTCTTTTCAATGATCCTGTAACTTCCCCGGATGACGGAAATGCCGGGAGGGAGATCATTGTACTTCAGGACGAATCATACCACGGATTTGATGCCATGGTCTCAGCAATAATACAGAAAGCAGAGGAGAAATTAAAGATTCTGAATACCAGAAAGCGGGTATTATGTCCTGCTTCCGATCTTATAGTTGGAATGCAATGCGGAGGCAGTGATGCTTTTTCGGGCATCACGGCAAATCCGGTGGCAGGTTTTGCATCCGATCTTATAGTACGTGCAGGAGGCACTGTTATGTTCTCTGAAGTCAGCGAGGTCAGGGATGCAATTCATCTTCTTGTACCCAGGGCGGCAACTCATGAGGTTGCGAAAGCGCTTATTGGTGAGATGAGATGGTATGATAATTACCTTGCACGCTGGGGATCGGACCGCAGCGCCAATCCTGCACCGGGAAATAAAAGAGGCGGACTGAGCAATATCGTTGAGAAAGCCCTGGGATCTGCTGCAAAATCAGGAACAAGTCCCATAGCTGATGTTTTGTCACCGGGTGAGAGGATAAAGCGTAAAGGACTGATCTTTGCAGCGACACCGGCCGGAGATTTTGTCTGCGGTACACTGCAGGTAGCCGCCGGGATGAATGTTCACGTTTTCACGACCGGGATGGGCACTCCTTATGGCCTGTCAATGGTTCCGGTAATAAAAGTCGGAACGAACTCAAAGCTCAGCAACCGATGGTTTGATCTTATCGATCTCGATGCCGGAAAGGTTGCTCTTGGACAGAAGACAATTGAAGAGATGGGGTGGGAGCTGTTCAGTATGATCCTGGATGTAGCGAGCGGCAAAAAGATCACAGCTGCAGACAGGCTGGGATTACATAATGACCTGGTACTTTTCAATCCAGGACCGGTAACCTGATATCCGGTTGATCAGATCGATCCGGCAGCTTCCCGGAGGATCTCGGCCGACCTGTTCAGAAGGGTTATTTCTTCAGCGGAAAGAGGACTTTCAATTATTCTTTTCACTCCTTTGTCGGAGACTATTGATGGTACGCTGAGGCAGACATCCTTTAGTCCGAATTCACCATCCAGATAAGTTGAGACAGTCATTACACTGTTCTCACCTCTCAGTATTGCACCGGTTATCCTGACCATTGCCAGTCCCACTGCATAATGTGTTGATCCTTTGTAGGAGATTATATGATATGCCGATTCACGCANNCAATATTTATCTATGTTTATTCCTCCGACATGGGTCATTGACCATGCAGCAAACTCACTATCGCCATGTTCTCCCAGAATATAAGCGTGAACATTATGTACATCAACATCGCAATGTTTACTGAGAAGATGTCTGAACCGTGAACTGTCGAGGACAGTACCGGAGCCGATCACCCGGCCCCTTTCCCATCCCGACCGTTTGAGAGCGACATAAGTCATAATGTCGACCGGATTGCTGACTATCAGCATAACTCCCTTGCTATCCCTTGAAGCTATTTCTTCAGTAATGGCCCCAGTTATTTCAGCATTTTTCCGCAGCAGTTCGAGGCGTGTTTCTCCGGGTTTCTGTGCAGCGCCGGCGGTAATGACAATAACATTTGCATCAGCATAATCATCCGGAGAACCTGTCCTGATGTCGACTGTCGGGAAGTAGGGCTGGCCATGTATGAGATCCAGTACCTGTCCTTTTGCAAGGTCTTCGTTTCTGTCGATAAGTACTATCTCGTCGGCAAGGCCGCTCTGTGCAAGGGCATAACTGTATGTAGCCCCCACTGCTCCTGCTCCGACAACCACAACTTTCCTCTGAGTGGATTGATCTGACATTATGTTTCGTTTTAAATTATTTGAATCTGTGCCCGGCTTCCGGCATCCGGCGCCCGGCTTCCGGCTTCGGGTAACCGGTTAGCGGTTTCTGCTGAGAACCTCATCCCTCATGCCTCACACCTCACGCCTCACGCCTCATGCCTCACGCCTCACGCCTCACGCCTCATGCCTCACGCCTCACACCTCACACCTCACACCTCACGCCTCACACCGCCTATATAACAATCCCCGCCACCTTTTGTTCCCTTCCTCAAAATAATTTTCGGTTTTCCTGCCCTCGTTTCTGATCAGTGATTATATATATATTTGTCCCAAAAGTATCAGATTTTGACTGAACTCAATTTTTGTAGTCTGAGCAGCGGGAGCAGCGGTAATTGTTATTATCTGGGTAACAGTGACAGCGGGATACTGATTGATGCCGGCATTTCAGCTTCTTTGATCCGTAAGTACCTTAACAATATTGGTATTCAAATTGAAACTATTACCGGAATACTTGTTACTCATAACCATATTGATCATGTAAAGGGACTTGAACTGCTCACGCGTAAAGATCATATACCTGCCTATACAACCCGGAAGATCCGGCAGAATATTCTCGGATCGGTAAAAAAAATGATCCCGGATTCTGTCAGGACGATCCCGATGCTGGAATCATTCCGCCTGGCGGGCCTTGAAATACTGGCATTCCCGGTTTGCCACGATGCCCCCGAGACCATCGGTTTCCATGTTTGTGGGGGTGACAGAAAAATAACAATTGCCACCGATCTGGGACATATATCTCCCGTAGCTGCTTCCTACATCAGGAATTCAAATTTCCTTGTGATCGAATCAAATTATGATGAACAGATGCTAAGCGAAGGAAGTTACCCGCGATTCCTGAAAGCAAGGATCAGGTCAGATAACGGTCATCTGGGAAATCATCAGACTTCCTCTTTCATTGCGGAAATTATAAATGATGATCTCAGCAATATTTGTCTTGCCCATCTGAGCAGGAACAACAACACCCCTGAGATCGTCCTTCAGACGCTGCACCGGACGCTTGCCGAAAAGGGTGTTGTTCCCGGAGATCATCTGCAAATAAGAGTCCTTGACCGCAGTGTTCCCACCGGAATAATCCGGGTAATTTAACAGCAGAATTGCCATATTTCTTAATGATTGTTATTTTTTTCATCAAAATTGATAATTTCGATTATTTTAGTCCCTGTTTTTGATCCTGATAAACCGGGGCCGGGCTTCACAGAAATGGTAGTGCCTGATCCGGCCGGTTAAAGCCCGGCAGAAGGATCCGTAAGGCGGTAATACTAATCCCAGACAATGGCAAACAAACTTTTCAGAACAAAATCCCTTCAGCAGATGATGCAGGCTGTCTCAGACTCTGAGCATGGTCTTAAGAGGGCTTTAACTGCTACAAACCTTGTATTTTTAGGCATAGGCTGTATAGTCGGAACAGGTATTTTTGTAATTACAGGCACTGCGGCAGCTCAGTATGCAGGGCCTGCACTGAGCATATCATTTGCAATATCGGCTCTGGTATGTATGTTCGTGGCCTTATGTTATACTGAATTTGCTTCGATGATGCCAATATCCGGAAGCGCTTATTCATATGCATATACAACAGTGGGAGAGATACTTGCCTGGTTTATAGGATGGAACCTGGTGCTTGAATATGTTCTCGGAGCATCACTTGTCGCAGTCGGATGGTCGGGATATGTTGTAAGTTTCCTGAGAGATTTCGGGATTGCAATTCCTGCTGATCTGTGTAACGCTCCGTTCACTTTTAAGGATGGAGAATGGATCGCCACAGGGGCCATTCTTAATTTTCCTTCGGTTTTCATTGTTGCACTCATCACAACAATTCTCTATTTCGGAATAAAGGAGTCGGTGAGATTCAATAATATAATTGTAATAATAAAAATTGCAGTTATTCTCCTTTTCATCGGATTTGGTATTTCTTATATTAACCCGGAGAACTATGTGCCTTTTATTCCTGAAAATACGGGACAACCAGGTCAGTTCGGATGGAGCGGAATATTCAGGGCTGCTGGGATAGTTTTCCTTGCATTTCTGGGATTTGATGCAGTTTCGACAGTCGCACAGGAGTCGAAAAATCCTCAGCGCGATATGCCAATAGGTATACTTGGCTCACTTATCATTGTTACAATACTTTATATTTTAGTTTCTCTGGTCCTTACAGGAATGGTCAATTATAAGCTTCTGAATGTTCCCGATCCGATAGCTGTCGGGATCGATTCTGCCGGGGCCCGACTGTTCTGGTTAAGACCGATAATAAAAATTGGAGCAATAGCAGGAATGAGCTCGGTGATCCTTGTCCTGCTGACAGGTATGCCCAGGATACTCTATGCAATGTCGGTCGACGGACTTTTACCGCCTGTCATCGGGAAGGTTCACAGAAAATTCAGGACTCCTCATATAACCACAATAATTGTCGGATCAATAGTAGCTGCAATCTCAGGTCTCTTCCCCATCGATCTGATCGGAGAGCTGGTTTCAATCGGGACCCTCCTTGCATTTTCAATGGTCTGCGTAAGCATTCTGATTCTCAGGATCAAACGTCCTGATATGCATCGTCCCTTCAAAACGCCAATTGTCTGGTTTGTTGCATCAGCCGGAGCAATAGGATGCATCTATCTGATGACATCCCTTCCCGGCTCAACCTGGGTAAGGCTCGGTATCTGGACACTGATAGGCCTTTCAATATATTTCTTTTATGGGATAAAGCACAGCAAGTTAAACGATAATACCAGATAAAGGTATGGCTAACAATTTTTTTGCAAAGAAATCGATAGATGAACTTCTTGCCCAGACTGAAGAGAGTGAACACAAATTAAAAAGAGCTCTGGGATCTTTTGATCTTGTATTACTTGGTATTGGTGCAATAATCGGTACAGGAATATTTGTTCTTACAGGAGTTGGAGCTGCTCTTCATGCAGGGCCCGCGGTGACCCTTTCATTCGGCGTTTCGGCTATAGCCTGTGTTTTTGCTGCATTATGCTATGCGGAGTTTGCCTCAATAATACCTGTAAGCGGCAGCGCATATACATATGCCTATGCAACTATAGGTGAACTTCTTGCATGGATAATTGGCTGGGACCTCATCCTGGAATATGCAGTCTGTTCAATTACTGTGGCGATAGGATGGTCGGGTTACCTTGTTAATCTTCTTGCAGGAATGGGAATAATCATTCCTGCCTGGCTCTGCACGCCACCGTTCAATGTACCTGCATTGATAATAGTTGCCATAATTACGACACTTCTTGTGATAGGTATCAAGGAGAGTGCACGGTTCAATAATGTCTTAGTAATGGTTAAGCTTGCTGTAATTCTATTCTTCATTATCTTCGGCATCTTCTTCATTAAACCTGCAAACTGGAGTCCCTTTATGCCTTTCGGATGGACAGGCGTGATGACCGGCGCTGCAATCGTCTTTTTCGCATATATAGGATTTGATGCCGTATCGACGACTGCTGAGGAAACAAAGAACCCTCAGCGCGATCTTCCCGTGGGAATCATCGTATCCCTGCTTATCTGTTCGAGCCTTTATATAATTGTTGCTCTTGTCCTGACAGGGATGATCCCTGTAATGGAATATGCAGATAATCAGTCTTTCCTTTCGGCTCCGATCGCTTTCGCACTGAATGTCATTCACCAGGACTGGGCTTCAGGAATAATTTCCGTAGGTGCTGTAATGGGTATAACCAGCGTTCTTCTTGTTATGATGATGGGTCAGCCCAGGGTCTTTTTTGCAATGTCGCGTGACCGGCTTTTCCCGGAGAACATTTCAAAAGTACATCCTCGCTTCAGAACACCTTACAAAACAACAATAATCACAGGAGTGGCAGTCGGACTTATTGCTCTTCTGATTCCTATCGGTACTGCAGCCGAACTGGCAAACATTGGGACACTCTTTGCATTCGCCATCGTTTCAGCAAGTGTATTTCTTCTCAGAAGGACAAATCCCGGTATCAAACGTTCTTTTAAAGTGCCGGTTGTATGGTTAATATCTCCGCTGGGAGTTATATCGAGCCTTTACCTGATGTACAGCCTGCCTGTTCTTACCTGGCTCAGGTTCCTCGCATGGCTTGATATCGGACTATTGATTTATTATTTCTACGGCCGGACACATAGCAGGATATCGGTAAAGGTGAACAGGGATAAAACTTTCAGCTGGAAAGATATGCTTGAGTTCTTCGGGATATTTGCTCTTATAAACGGCTTATTGTTCGGGATTCTTTCTATCCTGGCTATTACCGGCGCCACATCACTAAAATCATGGGATGAAATAAGTTTTGAGCCACATCATTCTCTGATTGTCTGCGGGATACTTATTCTGGCAGGATTAGTGATGTTCTTTACCGGCAGGATAAGTAAAAAGACGATAAACTGAACTGACCGGGCGGGTATTCGTTGTATACCAGGATCACATATTTCATAGGAAATATTTCAGCTGAACTTTAGATTGTCGCTGGTAATTATTTTCACTCCGTTTTCGGATAGTTCCTTTTTTGTGGCAACAAAAGCTTCCTGGTTAAGAGGCGCTGAAGCATCTTCGATCAGTGTTGCCGTAAATCCTTCTCTTACGGCATCAAATATTGTGTAATATACACATATATCGGCAGCGATACCGCAGAAATATAATTCAGGTGATCCTTTTTCCCTCAGGTAACCGGCAAGACCTGTGCTTATCTTGTGCCTGTTGTCATAAAACCCGCTGTAGCTGTCAACTCCGGGATTCATCCCCTTTCGGAATATGGCAGCTATCTTTTCCGTATGGAGATCGGGATGGAACATTGCACCCCATGTACCCTGTAAACAATGATCTGGCCAGAGAGTCTGGGATGTTCCTTCGAGACCTATTGTATCGAAAAGCTGAGTCCCCGGATGGTTCGATGCAAAGCTGACATGGTTTTGCGGGTGCCAGTCCTGCGTGGCAACAATCAGATCAAAGTATTCCTGCAGGCTGTTTATTACCGGCACTATCTTATCTCCTGACGGTACCGCGAGAGAACCTCCGGGTATAAAATCATTCTGTACATCAACAATAACAAGTGCTTTCATCTAAGTATTATTTATGATCTTCTATCAGTTTGTTCCTTTCCTTCAAAAGTTTTTCGCTGAGACCGACCTTGTAGGCATGGGGATTGTCGAATCGTTTATACTCATCAGGCAGAAGGTTAAGCCTCTCCCTGCTGTACTGAGCTATCTGTGTTAAGTTCAGAGGTTCTGACGATCTCTTTCCCCCTTCCATAACTTTATGAAGCAGAGCCTCTTTCTTTTTATTTGCTACGGCAAGCGTCTTATGAGGGAACAGAGGATGGTACATCATTTCTGCATCATCTTCGTTGCGAAGAGTTATCACGTCGGCGCCGGCGAAGGTACCACCGTTCTCCAGTACCCGCAGTACCTGTTTCCGGTGAGGCAGAGTTATTTTAGTCACATTCTCCGAAATTTTTATTCGCGGTTTGCCATCTGAAAATGACATTTTATATACACCGTCCAGCGCAGCGTCGGGATGACCGATTACAAGGTTTGTTCCCACGCCGAATACATCGATGGGCGCTTCCTGTCCCTTAAGACTTTTGATTATATATTCATCGAGCTGGTTCGAGACAGCTATTTTGACATAGTTCAGTCCCGCTTTGTCGAGAATTTCGCGGCTCTTTTTAGAAAGATAGGCAAGGTCGCCGCTGTCGAGTCTGATACCCTGCAGTCTGTGGCCTTTTTCTTCCATCCGTTTTGCTGTTATGACGGCATTCGGGACACCGCTGTTAAGAGTATCGTAGGTATCGACAAGCAATACGCAGTCAATGGGATTTACATCTGCGAAATGATTGAAAGCCGCAAGTTCATCATCGAAGCTCTGGATATATGAATGAGCCATTGTTCCTGATACCGGTATACCGTAATCCCGGCCTGCCACAATATTGCTGGTCGCATTGAATCCTCCAATAAAAGCAGCCCTGCTGGCATAATAGCCGCCAG
>MTKZ01016424.1_pt1 | contig 12524 bp, 10 predicted proteins | sample 1042781 | NCBI WGS metagenome assembly MTKZ01 (sample SAMN06212207, study PRJNA360539) | anaerobic digester metagenome | biome: Wastewater treatment plant; material: sludge; isolation source: anaerobic digester fed with sludge from wastewater treatment plant | place: Denmark: WWTP Viborg ...
ATCCACCTGCTTTTCCCTAAAAAAGTTGCATTTACTTTGACCATTCACCGACAAAGAATGTCCCCTTTTTAGATTGCTTCAGCTATCTTGGCAATCAGCTGTAATGCTTACTTATTCTTATTTAAATTGCCGGTTAATGTTTTTAACTCTTCATACAGTTCATCGGGTATTGTATCCCCGATTTTTTTGTAGAATTCCTCTATGCTTTTTATGTCTTCAAGCCATGATTCATTGTCTATGGTCAAAAGGGATTCCAAGGTGTCTTTTGATATATCCAGGCCTTCGATATTTATATCGTCAGCTTTCGGCATATAGCCTATAGGAGCTTCATTTGCATCCACTTTATTTTCACATCTTTTGAGCATCCATTCAATTACTCTGAAATTATCACCAAAGCCCGGCCAGATAAATTCTCCCTTTTCATTTGTTCTAAACCAGTTTACATGGAAGATTTTTGGAGGATTTTCCATTTTCCTGCCCATATCAAGCCAATGCTTGAAGTAATTTCCCATATCGTATCCGCAGAAGGGAATCATAGCCATTGGGTCTCTTCTTACAACCCCTACCTTTCCCGCTGCTGCCGCGGTAGTTTCCGATGCAAGTGTGGAGCCTACAAAAGTACCATGCTGCCAGTCTCTTGACTGATAAACAAGGGGAGCTGTCTTTGCACGTCTTCCGCCGAACAGTATTGCCGATAAGGGAACTCCTTCCGGGGATTCCCATTCGGGCGATATGCATGGGCAATTCTTAGCAGGTGCCGTAAATCTTGAGTTGGGGTGAGCTCCGTTTTCCTTTGATGTTTTCCCGTTCCAGGGGTTCCCCATCCAGTCCAGGGCATTTTCGGGAGGATTTTTATCAAGCTTTTCCCACCATATCGTGTCATCATCCAGATTGTATACAACATTTGTAAATATTGAATTTTTCTTTGTGGACATAAGAGCATTGTAATTTGATTTTGCATTTGTCCCCGGTGCAACTCCGAAAAAGCCTGCTTCCGGATTAACAGCCCATAGTCTTCCGTCTTCCTTAACGCGTAGCCATGCTATATCATCACCTACAGTCCAAACCTTATATCCTTTGTTCAGATAAATTTCAGGGGGTATAAGCATTGCCAGATTAGTTTTGCCGCAGGCTGACGGGAATGCTCCGGCTATGTATTTCACCTGACCCTGAGGGTCTTCGATTCCTACTATTAGCATGTGTTCAGCCATCCAGCCTTCCATCCTGCCTTGATATGATGCAATGCGGAGGGCGAAGCATTTTTTGCCAAGGAGAACATTGCCTCCGTAACCGGAGTTGCATGACCATATAGTATTGTCTTCGGGAAAATGGAAAATGTACCTTTTGTTGATATCCAAAGTGCACTTTCCATGGACGCCTCTTACAAAATCATTGGAATCTCCTAGCGCATCCAGTACATCTTGTCCAACTCTGGTCATTATGTTCATGCTTAATACAACATAAATCGAATCTGTGATTTCAAAACCTATCTTTGAAAAGGGTGAGCCCACAGGTCCCATAGAATATGGAATAACATACATTGTTCTACCCTTCATGGAATCAGTGAAAATTTCCCTCCCCAAATTGTATGCTTCTTCAGGGCTCTTCCAATTGTTTGTATTGCCTGCATCTTCTCTTTTTCTTGTACAAATGAATGTTTTGTCTTCCATTCTTGCTACGTCGTCTTTTGCAGACCTGTGATAATAGCATCCGGGATAAATTTCCTCGTTCAATTTTATAAGTTCGCCTGTTGAGCATCCTTCTTTGCGAAGCTCTTCGTACAGCTATTCACTGCCGTCAATCCAAACTACATTTGCTGGATTAGTCATAGAAATAATTTCGTCTACCCAATTTAAAACTTTTGAGTTTGATGTTAATTTTTTCATACGCCCTCCTAATAATATTTATCTTATTTTTATTATATTATGGCTTTAAAAAACATTCAATAATAAATATAAGTTCTTTTTTCCCTAACCTTTGCAGCATTATGCCTTATCTAATTAGGTGATTGTTTGGTTTGACTTATTTTACTATTGAAGTAAATACCATTGTAAAATGTTAATTATTTTTATGGCCGTCCTTATATTGCATAAATGAAACTATCATCATAACCAGTGGACAAATATAGCACAAAACTGCATAGGGAGCGTATTGGGCTGCTGTTATACCCATAATGGGTTTTATTAAAAATGAGTTTATATTCCATGGCATAAGAGGTGCTACAATCACTCCGGTATCAAATATGGTTCTTGCCAACACAGCATTATCCAGCTTCATCTCCTTGTATTTTTCCAGCAGGAGGGTTCCCGGCATAATAATTCCCGATGTTTGGTCACATGTTATAACTGTCATCAATATGCTTACGAAACCAGTCCTTTTTATTAAAGAGATTCTACTGTTAATTCCATGTATAAGCTTGTCTGTTAAAGGCACAAGAACATTGCCTTTTTCAAATAGTTTAATCAGCAAAAATGCTCCAGCCACTATGAATATAGTTTCAATCATGGATATCATGCCCCCGCTGACCAAAAGGCTGTTTAACTGTTTGGAGGGAGTATTGCCTCTGTAGCCGAATATCAGAGCCCTTATTATTGATGAAAGCGCGGCTTTTTGAAATATTACGGCAAGTGCTCCGCCTGATATAATTCCAACAGAGAAAGTTTTTAAGGAGTCAGTCCCTGATATGGATAAAATTAAAACAATGGCAGGCAGTATGAATAATACGGGGGATATATTAAATCCTTCATATATTGCCTGTTTGTACACTGCCAGGTTCTCTGTCCGGGCAATATAATTTGACCCTATGAAAAAATATATTATTGATGTAATTACTATGGTTGGTATTAAAGTTATAATCATGCTTTTGAATACTTCTTTATAGTTTCTGCTGAAGGTTGTCATGGCAAGATTTAAAAGTCCCGACAAGGGCGATATCTTATCTGCTATGAATGCTCCGGAAACCAGTGCTCCAACCATCAAACTATGAGGTATACCTATGCTTAAGCCGATTCCGCTTAAAGATATGCCGACTGTGCCTAAAGCTCCCACGGCAGTACCCATAAAATACGAAACAATGCACATTATTACAAATGCTGCCAGAAGAAAGTTTACTCCCTCCATATAGGTGAAGCCATAGTACATAATTGTGGGTACAACACCGGAAGCAAGCCATATGGAAGTAGTTGCGCCTATAAACAATATTATGATAAGCAATCGCTTTACATCCTTTAGTGCGGATAAGGATGTTTCCCAAAGGTCGCTTATGGGGTATCCGCTTTTATAAAGTACCAGGGAGGTAAAAATGATTCCTGCCAAAAAACCAATGTATAAGGGAATAGATAAAACTATTGGTCCAACGATAAAAATCAGACATATAATCATTACTGCTATTGGTTTTAGCACTAATTCTCTATCCAAATTTTCACCTCATCAGAAAAATAAATAGTAGATTATGGGTATAAATATTGAGGGCAGCAAATTGCCTGCTTTAATTCTATTTGCCAGAAGAAAATTCAGACCTATTCCCATAATTATAACACCGCCTATTGAAGTCATTTCACTTACTACCACAGGACTTAACAGAGACTGCATAAGACTTGCAAGCATGGTTATTGTTCCTTGATACAAAAGGACACTTATGCCGGAAAGGACAACCCCCACGCCCATGGTTGCTGAAAAGGTAACTGCCAGTATGCCGTCAAGCACTGCTTTTGAAAACAATAATTCGTGATTGCCGGTCAATCCGCTTTGAATTGAACCAACAATAGCCATGGAGCCCACACAGTATACAAGTGTACATGTAACAAAGCCAAGAGCTATGTTGCTTTCACTGTTTTTCATTTTATTCTCGATAACTGTTCCGAATTTATCCAGTTTTCCTTCTATATCAATAAGCTCGCCTATTATTGTCCCAATTACCATCGATATGATTAAGAGTGTAAAATTTTCTCCTGCCAGCATTAAATTTATGCCAATGCCAATTACTGCCAGCCCTGTGGTCTTTAAAAGGGATTCGGATATTTTTTCAGGTATTACATTTTTAAATAAAAGTCCTATTATCCCACCTGCTATTATTGCAAGGGCATTTGCTATTGTGCCTATCATAAGTTATCCTGCCTTATTTTCTCGATAAATTCTTTTATTTCAATAGAAGCCTTATATGCTTCATTTTTGGAAGCAAGCCCCTCTTCTGCCGCCTCTTTTACAGCTTCCTTTAAAGAATATTCATTGTTAATCATTTTGTCAAACAAAATTCCGTGGATGCTTATTCCCTTATCTAGTGTTTTTTGTTCCTGATAATCATTGTTGTACCCTATTACAACATATTCTCCCTTTTCCAGTGTATCGTTATTTTTCAACTGGTCCAAAACTTCATCTATATTGCCGTAAAAGGTTTTTTCATGGATTTTTGTCAGTTCCTTGCAGACACATAGGGTTGAATTTGGCATATGAACCTTTATGTTTTCAATTAAATTCAAGATTCTCCTGGGAGATTCATAAAAAACAAAAGTCCGGACAGGATTGTTAACCACTCTTTTTAAAGCATTGTCCAATTCATTTTTCTTACGGGGCAAAAATCCGTAAAATGCAAATTCGTAGGTTTCAATACCAGAGATGGAAAGGGCTGTGGTAAGTGCTGATGCACCGGTCAAGCCTATTACCTCAATACCCTTTTCCCTTACTTCCCTGACTAATTCATAGCCCGGGTCCGAAATACAGGGTGTGCCGGCATCAGTAACCAAGGCTGCATTAATATTTTCATTTAAGAGCTTTTGTATTATTTCCTCGCTTCTTTGTTTTTCATTGAACTTATGGTATGAAATCATTTTTGTTTTGATATTGAAGTGATTTAAAAGCTTTTGAGTATGCCTGGTATCTTCGGCCAATATTAAATCACAATCATTCAGTGTTTCTACGGCTCTCTGTGTCATGTCGCCCAGATTCCCTATAGGGGTAGGCACTACATATAATTTGCTCATTTTTCTTATACCCTTTATCCATATTTAGAAAATTATAACACACATTTTTATAAATATATAGTTAAAAGTAGAATATAGGTATTATATTTGTCAGCTTTTAAATTCTTATGTAATTATCCATAAGCCCGACTCNNTTATATTTGTCAGCTTTTAAATTCTTATGTAATGGTTCATAAGCCCGACTGATATTGAGTAGAATAAAAAAACGACTCAATAAGGTCGTTTTTTTCGGTATTATGCCGCAGAAGGGACTTGAACCCCCACGGTGTTGCCACCAACGGATTTTGAGTCCGTCACGTCTGCCATTCCATCACTGCGGCTAAATGTTACTTTAAGATATTAGCATATACAAAAACAAAATGCAAGGATTTTTTGTAATTATATAAATTAGAAAGAGAACGATTCTATTTTGCGTTATATGCTAATTTTTTACTGCTGAAATCCAGCAATATTTTTAATATAAAAGCAAAAATTCCTAAGATTATAATCATAATAAACGTTGATGTATAATTTCCACTAGACCTTTCAAGTAACAAACTTGAAATCATAGGGCCTATTATGGCTGATGGAATAAGTGAAAAATTAGTTATACTGAAATTCACTGTATAATTTTCTTCGCCAAAATAAGAGTGAATAAATGAAGAAGTTAATGATGGTGCGCCGCCAAAACTAATACCAACAAGCAATAGTCCTAAAAAAATAAATATTATATTTTCATATGTTGAACCATACGTTAATACAATACCGGATAGCACAAGGGTTGTACAATTTGCAGTAATTGCCCTGCTATATCCGAATTTATCAAAAATTTGCCCAAAAAATACCCTTCCCAGACCATTAAAAACAGATACCAAAAGTCCTAGAACAGCAGGTGCGCCAAATTTTTCAGCTATTGCTGCAGCTTGGTTAACAACTAATAAACCTGATGATGCTACCGTAATAGTCCAAAAGAAAAAACACCAGAAAGTAAATGTCTTTATCATTTCTGACGGTAAATAACTAACTTTACAATTTATACTTATATTTTGTTTATTAACCGTAAGTTGCGTTTCATTTATTTTTATAATAAAGGATCCTGCCATTAAAATTGTGAATATTCCAACGGCTAAAGCTAAAAAAGTTTTAGATAGCCCGAAATTATTAACAAAAATATTAATTATTCCACCAAATAACATGCCGCCAAACCCAAATCCCATTAATAATATGCCTGAAGAAAATCCAATCTTATCAGGAAACCATTTATTAACACTTCCAATTACTGCATTATAACCTATCCCAACTCCGCCTCCGCATAGGACTCCATAAAAAATATATAACATAATTAAACTTGTATCCTGATTATTTGGATTTAATTTAGATAGACCAAAAAAACCAATAAAAAGTAAAACTGCAGAGATTTTTATAATAATGGTTGGCTTAATTTTTGCAGATAATTTACCTCCTAAAAATCCACCAATGCAAAAGAAAATCATTGAAATCGTAAATGTCAGTGATAAGTTAGAGCTGGTCCAGGTTGTATAAATTTTTTTAAATGGACTTGCAAAGATGGACCAAGCGTATATTAAGCCTAAAATCATAAGCATAACAGTTCCTGCAGCAAGGTAAAGCCACCTTTTATTGTGCTTTATAGAATTATCAATATTCATATAATTACACTCCTTAAATTCCGTATCCCTGGCGAACAATTTATAAATTAAATTTATCGCGCATTTAATGCTTATCTGAGTTATCTCTATACACATGCACTTCTTCTTCCCCGCGAAGTACCCTAAGCGCTCCATGAGCCAAAGATTCCAGTTCATTTTCTCCAGGAATTACAATAACCTGTGCAATGAACTCTACTTTTTTTATAATCATTGACATAAGCAGTTCTGAAAAAGCTAATCCGCCGGTTATTATAAGTGCATCTACTTTACCGTCAACTACAGGTGCCAGCGCACCTATATTTTTAGCTATTTGATAAGCCATTGCTTCGTAAATAAATTCAGCATATTCATCGCCAGCTTCAATTCTTCTTTCTACTTCTCTAGCATCACTTGTACCCAGATATGAAACCAGTCCGCCTTTTCCCCTCAATAATTTTTGCATATAGTCCCTGTCATGCTTGTAGCACATGTCTACCAATGTTCTGCAGGGCACTCCACCACTTCGTTCCGGAGAAAAGGGCCCTTCATCATCTGATATTAAATCTACCATGCGTCCCTTTTTATGAATACTTACAGAAATACCGCCACCCAAATGAACAATTAATAAATTTAAATCCTCGTATTTTTTGCCTAATTCCTTAGATACTTTAATTCCTGCAGCTCTCATATTCAAGGCATGACCTGCGCTTTGACGAATAATTTCCTTAACACCAGAGACTCTTGCAACATCTTCAAACTGATCCGTAGAAACAGCATCATAAATATATGAAGGAACGTTTATCTTTTTAGCCATATGATAAGCAATTATTCCACCTAAAAGGGATACATGGTTGTTCATTGGTTTATTCATAAGCTTATCTACCAACACTTCATCAAGTATATAAGCACCGGATTCAAAAGGAGCAGCCGGTCCCCCTCTACCTACTATACAACTCAAATCCTCAGCTTTAATTTTTTCTTCCCCTAATACTTTTAATATTAATTCATATCTCATATTAAACTGATCATTTACTGTGGCATACTTGGAGATTTCTTCCGCATGATGATCTATACTTCTTTTAAATATGATATTTTCATCTTCATATACAGCTATTTTAGTGGATGTAGAACCTGGATTTATTGCTAAAATTTTATACATTGAAATTCCTCCCTAATCATTTAATCGGATACAGCAACACGAGCATCTTCTAGCTTAACCGCAAGATTCAGTGCAATTTCGCTTTTGCCACTGCCTGTTTCACCTATTAATACAAAGTTTTTTTTCTCATTAATTAAATTTTCAAAAGATACTGTCATATCACTCACCTTTATACTGACGCAAATTTTTATGTTTGATTATTAGATTTGCAATTAATATGCCAATATATAAATAATCAACCGTTTATACCTCGCTGTATTCTATTTCTTCAATTTCATTCTCACAGTTCATTTCGACCTTGGATATTCTATCGAATTTTCTTTCAATTTTATTGGAAGTTATGTTTATTTTGTCCACATCATCTGAAACCCGCTTTATATTTTTAGACAGGGACTCCCACCTGTCCTTGTAGAGCTTAAACTCTTTCCCTAATTTATTAAGCTCCTCATGAATTATTCCTGCGTATTTTTCCCTTTCTATATTTCTTAGAACAACCTGTACGGTTGACAAAACTGACATCAATGTTGTTGGAGAAGTTATCCAAACCCTATTCTCACCTGCATAATCCAAAAGGTCCTGATGGTATGCATTTATTTCTGCAAATATTGCTTCTGCAGGAATAAACATTATTGCCTGGTCTGATGTTTGTCCCTGAATTATGTACTTGGAAGCTATATCTTTAATATGCATCTTAACATTTATTTTAAAATCTCTTGCATATTTTCTTCTTTCACTTTCGGAATTGTTCAAATCAATCATGCGCTGATAATTTTCAAGAGGAAATTTTGAATCTATGCAAAGCATTCCAACCGGTTCGGGTATATGGAGCACAGCATCTGCAATCATTGAGTTATCCAATGTTTTTTGAAGTTCATATATCTTATCGTTCTTCTCTCCGAAAACCACCGACAAAATGTGATTGAGCTGAACTTCTCCAAAGGTTCCTCTGCTTTTTTTATCTGTTAAAACATCCTGCAATGAAACAATATTTGTAGAAAGGCTGTCTATTTTCTTTTGTGCCTCATCTATTCTCGATAATCTTTCAAGAATGTTGATAAATGTTTTGTTTGTTTTCTCAAAACCTTCATTCAGTCTTTCTTCAACCCTTTGGTTTATTCTGTCAAGATTCTGCCCTACCCTTTCATTCAAAGAAGTAAAGTTATCATTCAGAGTCTTTGAGGTGTCAGCACTGAAGTTTAGAAAGGATTCGGTCTGTCTATTGGTGTTTTTGTCAATTCTTTCGAATGTTTCCAACTTGTTTGTCAACAGTTCCCTCAGCTGCTTATGCTCAGATTCGGCAATTTTCCCGTTCACAGAATCAATCAAATCTAAATTGTTTTCTCTTATATTAATTTTAAGCTCAGAAATTATTTGGTCCTTTGAATTGTTTTTTAACTGCCTTATAAGTAAAACAAGATTTACAGCAATCAGAATTATAAGCATTGATATAATAATATAGTCCATAAAACCTCCTTCGTAATGGGTACGCTTAAAATTGCGCTCATCGGCGAGCTGTACGATTTTGATGGTGTGTTCCCTTTACTGATATATTTTATAACATAATCGAACATTTGTCCAATTAAATATATGAAACTCAAAATCCTTTGATGGCAGCACCGCGGGTTGAGGTCTCTTTTACGGCATAATACTTCATAAAAAAGAGACTTTTACCTGTCTCCTTTTTTGTTTGAATATTTGTGTAAGTTTCTCTCAACTTATCAATGATAAAATCAGATTAGATTTTCTTTTGCCAATACTTCCGCTATTTGTACGGCATTTGTAGCCGCGCCTTTTCTTATTTGGTCCCCGCTGCACCATAATACCAGTGAATTTTCTGCACTAATATCCTTTCTTATCCTGCCTACATATATTAAATCCTGGTCTGATGTATCAAGAGGCATGGGATATTTTTTATTTTTCACATCATCAATGAGCTTCACTCCGGCTGCCTTTGATAAAAGCTCTCTTGCCTTTTCAGGAGTTATTTCCTTTTCAGTTTCTATGGTGATTGATTCGGAATGGCTTCTGTAAACAGGAACCCTAACGCATGTACAGTTTACCTTTAAGTCAGGATTGTGAAGGATTTTTCTTCCTTCTTTCTGCAGTTTCATTTCCTCCTGTGAATATCCCGCTTCATCAAAGCTTCCTATCTGAGGTATTACATTGTATGCAATCTGATACTGGAATGTATTTATTTCAACTTCTTTACCTTCGCTGATATCCTTAATCTGCTGGTCAAGCTCCTTTATCCCGTTTACTCCGGCGCCTGATACTGCCTGGAAGGTTGTAACTATCATCCTTTTAATTTTAGAATATTTATTTAGTTCATTTATTGCAGTCAATGCAATGGTTGTTGAGCAGTTGGGGTTTGATATTATTCCCTTATGGTTTTTAACATCCTCTCCGTTAACTTCAGGCACAACAAGAGGAACACTGTCAAATAATCTGAATGCACTTGAATTATCAACTACAACCGCACCTGCCTTTACAGCAGCAGGAGACAATTTTTCGCTTATATCGTTTTCAGCTGCACAAAGGACCACATCTATATTTTCAAAAGATGATTCTTTTGCTTCTTCCACTGCATATTCTTTTCCTTTGAATTCAACTAAAGCTCCTTCACTTCTTTTGCTTGCCAGCAGCTTTAGATTGTTTATGGGAAAATTCCTCTCCCCCAGGACCTTCAGCATTTCTTGCCCTACTGCACCTGTTGCCCCTAATATTGCCACATTGTATTTTTTCATACCCGTCCTCGCCTTCTGCAGGTTAACCTGCTTAAATATATAAAAATAATTATACCAATAAATCTAAGCTTGTCAAGCTTTTTGGTTTTATTTTGTGCACATATGTTTTAATCTAACGTACACCATTATTGTTGTATAGCAAAAAATAGTAACCCTTTTAAATGAATATGCTCAAGGTTTCAAGTAATGCCAAAAATATTTGTTTAAAAGCAAACTTTAAGACATTATATTCCTCTCGTTTCAGGTATGACCGGTTTAAGATACATCCCCGGTGTCCCAGTCTGCTTTTATTTTCCAGATGTTAAGTTCCCTTACAGCCTCCCAGACAACATTGTCCTTTTCAATTATTTCTGTAGTATCACCTTTTTTAACTTCAATTTTATAGTATAGGCTTACATTTGCTTTATTGTTGTCATAAGCATCCATTGTATAAGAATATACTTTGAAGTTTAACAGCTTAATATAACTTTCTTCCTGAAGTTTTGAAAATTCATCAAAATCCTTAGCCCTGTATGCAAGGGGAGTCATTAAATATGTGTAGCTGTACTTTCCTTGAAGCATGCCGGTCAAAAATTTCTCTGCTCCGTCTACAGGTGATTTTTCTTTATAATCAAGCTCGCCCTTATCCAGAGGATAAACAACTGCCTTTTCTTTTTCAGTAAGCATAAATGCATAGGGGTCATAAACATTGCTTGGATTCCAAATCATGTATTCAAATATGCCAAGCTCCTTGGCTGCTATAATTTGGTCTCTCACCTTATCGGGACCGTATACAATTCCTGCCCAGTCAAAGTCTTGAATCCAAGGTCTTACAACCGGCGGCTTTTCCATGGATGAATTTTTTTCAATTGCTTCCTCCATGGCCCCTTTTACAACTAAGTAAGGATAGGCATTTGGGTTCTCCAAATTGTACCAGCCTGTGGAATAATGGCTGGGGTAAACCATGGGGCAGATATTATCAACATGCTCTCCTATCAGTATCCAGGTCTGGCCTATATCCTCAGGATAATCATCCCAGGTCCTGGTTATTAAGCCAAATACATCGGCACCTAAATTTACATTGTAGGGCTCTAATTCCTTTCTTGAATATTCCAAAAAGTCAGCAATCGCTTCATCCTTATCACGTCCGTTTCTTCCGGGGAATTCCGTAATGGGATTATATGTTTTAGCCCCGTCCGGGAAACGCACATAGTCAAACTGTATTTCGTCAAAGCCGACAAGCGATGCTTCCTTGGCTATTGCCACATTGTAATCCCAAACATACTGGTCGAAGGGATTTATCCAGGGAATACCTCCGCTGTTAGGGTCAAGCCATGTTCCTCCGGACTTGAGCTGAATGGAGTGGTCAGGATTTTTGACAGCAAAATTCTTGTCCTTGAAGGCAACAATTCTACCTATGGTATAGATATCATACTCCTTCAACACCTTAAGCATTTTATGGATATCCTTTATCGGAACAGGTGTGTCTTTATTCATGTCCTGAACTATTTCCACATTGCTTTCATATGTTATAAAGCCGTTATCATCCTTGACATTTATAACCAGGCCGTTTATTTCAGTAGCAGCAGCTATTCCTACAATTCTTTCAAATTTATTTGCTTTTTCAGCGCTGTCAAACAATTCTCTTGCCTTTTGGGAATCTTTTTCTTCAAGAGCTTTCACATATGCACCGTATGCATCGATGTTCTCCTTGTTTAATTCATTTTCTGCCGTGTGGGCTGTTACGTACAATGCTTTAACTTCAACGGTCTTTTTATCCCTTTCTTCGCCTACCGGAATAAGGGGTACATAAAATTCTCCCAATTGCTCTTTTCTTTGTTTTTCCAGCTCTTCTCTTTCAGCTTTTCTTTTTTCCAGTTCTAATTTTGCTTTTTCTTCTTCTGATATCTCAGGTTCTGAAGGTACAATTTCAACGTCTCCGTTACTTGCTCCGGGGGTTGTTGTGTCAACATCTGCATCAGCGGATTCAGTACATGATGTCAATAACACTGTGAGTAATAATAATAAAATCGCATAT
>MTKZ01109123.1_pt1 | contig 12511 bp, 10 predicted proteins | sample 1042781 | NCBI WGS metagenome assembly MTKZ01 (sample SAMN06212207, study PRJNA360539) | anaerobic digester metagenome | biome: Wastewater treatment plant; material: sludge; isolation source: anaerobic digester fed with sludge from wastewater treatment plant | place: Denmark: WWTP Viborg ...
TCTTCATCCTCCTCGACTCGCTCACGCGGCTCGGGCGGGCCTATAACGCGGGTATCCGCTCCTCCGGGCGAACCATGAGCGGGGGCATCGACATCCGGGCCCTCGCCGAACCCAAGGCCATATTCGGCTCAGCCCGCAACATCGAGCACGGCGGGTCGCTCACCATCATGGCCTCTGCGCTGATCGAGACCGGCAGCCGGATGGATGAGGTGATCTTCAACGAGTTCAAAGGCACCGGAAACATGGAGATCATGCTCAGTCGCGATCTGGCCAATCTGCGGATCTGGCCGGCCATCGATCTCAATCAGTCCGGCACCCGCAAGGAGGAACTGCTCCTGGGCAAGGATACCACCGAGAAAACCTATCGGATCCGGCGACAGATTTGCACCCAGCCGCCCAACAAGGCCATGGAAATGCTGCTCGATTCCCTGAGGAAGTTTCCGAGCAACCAGGCCTTCCTCGACAGCATGCCTCCGTAAGTCCGCTCGTGCCTTGGTGTGGCTGCGAGGCCTCACTCTGCGACGCGACCTCCATAGCTTGATTCCCTCTACCTGTTAGCCGAAGAGTGGGTAGGCGGAATGCGCGCGAGGACCGGGCCTCGTCCGATAAGCCGCTTTCCGAAAATGCCGGTGAGACAACACACAGAGGTTCGCATGGTGACGATCGCGACGGGACAGGAACTGCTGAGTGAACTGCGGCGGCATTACAAGCTCGTGGAGACGGGCGGCGACTGGCCGGACTTCTGCGATCAACGGCAACAAAGGCGATATGAGCTGGAATCGGGCACCGTGCCCGTGGAGGTCTCTTCCCGATTTGGGTTGACTGCACGCGGTCTGCTGGCCGACATCTCGATAAGCGGTGCGCGGGTCATCACGGACTACGTGCCTGGCTGCGGGGAAATCCTGAGGCTGGCATTCGAGGTCAATTCCGCTCTGTATGTGCTTGATGCCGAGGTGCGTCATGTGGGGGTCGAGGGTTCCATCCGCTATGTCGGCGTCCGGTTCGTGGAATGAACGGCTTGTGCGTCAGCGTCGGGAGCGTCTGAGCAGACAGAACGCAGGGGGATGGTGGTGGCTCAATCGAGCATTCGGCTTCTGATGATCGACGACAGCACTTTCGTTCGGACGATCTTGCGAAGCGCGCTGTCGGGCCAGCGTCATATCGAGGTGGTTGGCTTCGCTTCGGGGAGCCAGGAAGCCATCGAGAAGATCGACAGCCTGCAGCCCGACGTGCTGACCATCGATGTTGACATGGCCGACCGACATGGCCTTGACGTCCTGAATCTGGTTCAGACCAGGTGCTCGGCGAGCATCGTCGTCATCGCCTCTTTGAACAGAGAGAGCGCAAGCATGGCGATCGAAGCGATGGAGCGAGGGGCCTTCGACTTCGTGGTCAAGCCGCGGAAAACGGGTGTTGATGGCATTCCTCGATTCAGGGAAGTACTCTGCGAGAAGATCTCCTGTGCGGTTCGCGCTTCAAGGGCACGGGGCTCCCGCGGGCCTTTGGCTGACCTGCCAGATGAGCTGAATGCGACGGGAATCGGAGGCGACTGGGTCGTCGGCATCGGAATCGGCACGGGTGGTCCGCAAACGCTTGCGCGAATGCTCCCGGTGTTCCCGGCGGAGTTTCCGGCTGTTCTTGTCGCGCAGCATATGCCGCCCTATTTCAGCGCCGTACTCGCCGAGCGGATGGCAGTGGCGTGCCGAATGGGTGTCCGGGAAGCCGTTCACGGCGAACTGGTCAAGCCTGGAGAAATCCTGTTCGCACCAGGGGGCATGCACATGCAGGTGGCTCGGCAAGGCGAGGGTCTTGTCGTCGTGTCGGAAGGTGGTCCGCGGGTGTCGGGCCATCGTCCCGCGGCGGACCTATTGTTCGAGTCCATGGCCCAGGCATGCGGCCCCAAGGCCGTGGGTGTCCTTATGACCGGAGCCGGTCATGACGGCGTGGCAGGCCTGGCCAAGCTCCGAGAAATCGGAGCATGGACCGTTGCCCAGGACCGCGCCACGAGCCAAGTATTTGGTATGGCTGCCGGGGCCATCAGAGCGGGCGCGGTTGACCAAGTACTGCCCTTGTCCAAGATCCCCGGGGCCATGGTGTCTCTCATGAATCAAGGGTGTCGCGAATTCGTCACATCGCTGTAAGCCTTTATCCGCAAGGAATTTCGCCCAAACAAGGCTCCCTGCGGTGGCCTCGCCTGAACGCCCTGGCAACCAAACAACCGAATTCTCATCATGTTGTCTGGGACTACCGGTCCGGGCTCGTCGATATCTTGATTTGGACTTTGTAGCTTATTAGACTGAGGCGGAGGCTCATGCTTGCGGCTGTGGCCCCTGTCTCGCCGCAAGGGCTCTTTTCATCAGGACTTAAGATGACAGAAGGATCGGCCATATCGCCTCGTCACAAAGGCCGGCATCACTCGGCGTTACTGGTCGCCTGTTGCCTGGTTGTGGCGTGCTCAGCAGTGCTGGTCTCCAGCCAGGTGCAGGGAGCCACTGCAACCGAGAGGAGCCGGGTCGTGAGTTATCCCGTCAACACCGCTATCACACCGGGCATCCAAGGCGGCGGCCGCAGTGTCTACATGGGGGAGTCTGTTGCGCCGGTTGCAGGAGGTTCAGGCGCTGGCCTGGGCGGCAACTGGTATCGTCCGCATGGAGTGACCGCTCTGCAGAGGCTGTATCAGGAAGCGGCGACGAAGGGTCCGATGGGCCTGGAAAGAAGAACGAGCGGGTGGGACTCGCGGAGCAGGTATTCAGGCATCCCGGCCGCAGGTGTACCCTCTGGTCCCGGGGCGGAGTCAACGGCCAGTCCGGGGACGCCCGACCGAATACGAGTGGCGGACACCCGTCCGGCCGACTTTGAGATCAGTCGTCCAACGGGAACCCTGTCGCAGAGCAGTCTGGCGGCAAGGCGTGAAGCTTACCTGAGCGCAGGCTGGGCGTTATTCAAGCAGGAGAAATACCGCGAGGCAGCGGAGAACTTCGCCCTTGCCAATGTGATCGTCACCGGTGATCTCAAGGACAGGCCCCAGGTGCTCAAACAACGGGCCGAGAGCAAGGTTGCGTTCATTTACGCGGCGGTCGCGGCCAGCCGGTATTCAGAGGCCGCCAACGAACTGACGTGGCTCCTGACGCCCGTGGACAACAAGATGCAAGCCAGAAAAGCGGATGCAGCCACGGGCCAGTTGCCAGCCCCGTTGTTCTTAACGACCGTCAAAAACATCCGCGATAAATATGCGGACAAGCGGTTCTTCGATGCACACCTTGCAGCCCTTGGCAGCTATGTGGCAGCGGCTCAGCGCCAAGTGGCCGCCGCGGGAAGCCAGTCGGCTGGACAGGAACTCGTTGAGCTCCTTGCCCTCAAGGCATTCGTGCAATGGAGCGATACTGACAACCGCGAGTCGAGGATCAACGCTCGGTTCACAGCTAACCAGTTGCCGCCGCCTTGGCGAGGGCTTTCGCAGGCTATGGCTACCGCCGAGGCTGCCACGACTGACCAGTCGGGTGGTCCCGCTACGGGGCCGAGGCCGACGGATGGCCGCCTTCCTTGGGAGGACTCGGAGGGGAAGACCGGCACCCCACGCCCGGCGCAAACAGGCCGCTGAACAGGATTAATAGACTTGCGCATCGATCTGCCCGATAACGAGGAGAGGCGGGTGGCCTTGCTCAGACGGACCCCATGGAGGATGCCCAAACACCTGTGACTTAGCCACGGCCGGTCTCAGTTCGTCGGATTCACCGTGCGTTGAGTTGGGCGACCGGCGGGCGAGGGTGCTGAGGGGAATCAGGCCGACAGGGGAAGGAAGCCAGGAGTCAGATGGCGGACCTGCGTCGACAAAATGGCGGCGGCGTGCACTTGCCGAGCCGTGTGCTGCTTTCTGTATTGGGGCACGCGGTCTTGTTCAGCCTCGCCTTGTTGTTGGCCTTCGGTCTGCGGTACGACTTCAGGGGTGTGTCGGCTGAGGAATCCTGGTTCTACCGGCAGTATCTGCCTTATCTGCCCTTCTCGCTGGTGGTCAAGCTGACGGTCTTCGGCCTTTTCGGTATCTTCAGGGATTCCTGGCGTTACGTTGGTCTTCGTGATCTGTTCTCCATTGTTCGAGCCTGCCATACAAGTATCTTCGTATGCGTGATTTTCTATGCGGTCTACGCCTGGCTCGTGGTTGTGTTCTCCGAGGGAAGGGAGTGGCTGCGCGAGCGGTACCTGCTCGAGATTCCCTGGCTCGTGTTCCTGCAAGACTGGGTCCTGACGATCGGCCTGGTCGCCGGGGCGAGAATCGGCTTTCGGTTCTACAACGAGGAACTCCGGCCTCTGCAAGGAACGACGCAGGCAAGACTGTTGATCGTGGGCGCGGGCGACGCCGGAGATTATGTTCTTCGCGAAATCATTAGGGCCTCGGAGGATCGCTATCAGGTGGTGGGCTTCCTCGACGACGACCCGAACAAGCAGGGAGCGAGGATTCGAGGTGTCAGCGTCCTCGGCGCGACCGGCGACATTCGCCAGATTTGCGAGTCGTACGGTATCGACGAAGTGTTGATTGCCATGCCCTCGGCCCCGCAGCGACGGGTCCGTGAGCTGATCGAGAAATGCAAAGGCAGCAATCTCCTGTTTCGTACTGTTCCGGCGATCAGCGATCTGATCGAAGGCCGGGTGCAGGTCAGCCAGATCCGGCCGGTCAGCATCGAGGACCTTCTCGGCCGTGATCCGGTAACCCTCGATATCCAGGCAATCGGCGAGTACATTCGCGGTAAGGTCGTCATGGTGACCGGAGCCGGCGGTTCGATCGGTTCCGAAATGTGNNTTTCCGAAATGTGCCGGCAGATCGCCCGTTTCCAGCCCAAGATGCTGCTGCTGGTGGAGAGGATGGAGAATGCCCTGTTCGAGATCGACCGCGATCTGCAAAGGCTGTTTCCGGACCTCTGCCGCCTGCCCTGTGTGGCGGACATTGCCGACGTCAGGCGGATCAAAGAGCTGCTCCGCAACCATTGCCCCACGGCGGTGTTTCATGCGGCGGCCCACAAGCACGTGCCCATGATGGAGTGGAACCCCGGCGAGGCCATCAAGAACAACGTGGTCGGTACTCGCATGCTTGCCGATTGCGCCGCNNGCGGAGGCCGGAGTCGAGAAGTTTGTGATGATCTCCACGGACAAGGCTGTTAACCCGACCAGCGTCATGGGTTGCACGAAACGCATCGCCGAGATGTACGTTCAGCAGCTTGGCAGCCGCACGGGTACCCGGACGGAATTCGTCACTGTCCGGTTTGGCAATGTCTTGGGCAGCAGCGGCAGCGTGGTGCCGATTTTCAAGGAACAGATCGCCCGCGGCGGACCGGTCACAGTGACGCACCCGGAGATGACCCGTTACTTCATGACCATCCCTGAGGCGGCACAACTCGTACTGCAGGCCGGCGCCATGGGCAAGGGCGGAGAGATTTTCCTGCTCGACATGGGTGACCCGGTCAGAATTGTGGATCTGGCCTTCGACCTGATCACCTTGAGCGGGCTGCGGCCCAACGAGGACATCGACATTCGCTTTACCGGCATGCGGCCGGGCGAGAAGCTTTTTGAGGAGCTGTCTATTGCGGGTGAGGACGTCAGTCCCACCCAGCACCCCAAGATCGGCATCATGCTGAAGCGGCCGGAGGACTTTAAGCGGGTTTGCGAGCGAATCGATGTGCTGGCGGCGATGGCGGATACGGCCACGGCCGACCAGCTTCGTGCGGAACTCGCCGCGACCGTTCCAGAGTACACGCCGTTTGTTCCGCCGTCGTCTCAGAGCGTTGTCCTTCCGCCTCAGTCCCCTCGATCAGCGGATCAGCCCGCGGGAGCCCGTATGGCCGCGGCCGGGCCTAGCGCGGCATGACGTTTTCTTCCTCTCGCGGTAAGACGGCGATTTCCAGCCGCCTTTTATCGGGCTTCTTCAGCCGGGTTCCGATACAGCGGATGAACGCAATTCTCCTATTCTGCGCTGCTTAACGCGTCCTTTGGCATAACCGATACAACCACAGGCTGACATCGGCCGCGCGGCTGGTCGTTATCAGGAACGACAGCGCGGACGGGCCACGCGCACCACGAGGATGCTATGGGCGATCGCGATTCCTACCGCGAGGGGATAGCTGCATACCGTGCCGGCCGCTACGAGGACGCCGTCCGCAAGCTGACACCGTTGGCCGCCGACGGTGAAGGGGCCGTGCGGTTGATGGGCCGCTTCTATCTCAGCCAGGCGCACTATCACCTGGCCGTCCGGCTTTTCGATCGGCATCTGTTCCGGGACGCGGGCAACCATTTTCGTTTGGCCGCGCAGGCCAACCCGTCAGGGAGTGGAATTGCCGGATTCCTGGCCGGCTGCTACGCAGGGAACAAGCGGCTGGAAGAGACGGCTCATCGCTCTGCCGAATGGGTCCGGCATCATCCCTCCGATACGGCGAGTCGCATCAAGCTGGCTCTGGCTCAGTGGAAGCTCGGGCAGCCCGGGCAGGCGATGGCTACGCTCCAAGAGGGTCTGGCGGCCTGCCCTGGCAGCGCCGACCTCCATTACCAGACGGGGGTTTTGTTCGCCGCGGATGAACGCTTCGTTGAGGCGCGGCAGTTCTTCGAGAAGGCCGTGGCACTCAATCCGTCGCATGCTGCTGCACATGAGCGATTGGCGCAGTGCCACGGCGCTGCCGGGAACGTTCGAGCAGCCGCCGTGGAACTGCAGAAAGCTCATGAGATCGAACCGGAGAACGCCCGTGTGGCGATGCAGATCAGTGTTCTCGCGGGGGCGATTCGCGACCCGAATGCTCGTCCCAGGATCGCTCCGCAATCGCGCGGCTCCGCCATGCGGTACGATCAGGCCGATATCGAGCGGCTTGGCGAAGCCGTGGTCGCTGAACCCGACTTTGTCGATGCTTTTCTTCAACTGCCCGAGACCGAGGTGGATCAGGAAGTCTTCAGTGTTCTTCGGGCAACCATCGAGAAGGCTCTGGAGAAGCATCCTGAGTACGCCGACCTGCACTACCATTGCGGACAGGTCTATCATCGTCTGGGCGGCGAGAGAAACGCGATACGCCACGTCGAGAAGGCGGTGCAGATCAACCCTCGCTATGTGGACGCACTGATCCTGCTGGCAAGTCTCTACGGCCGGGCCGACCGTTGGGCGCACGGCGTCGAGCGGCTGCGGCAGGCGATCGATGCCGGCGCAGACTATCCGGACGTGCATTACCTCATCGGACAGCTTTACCAGAAGGGCAATCAGCCGCAACAGGCCCGAGAGGCCTACCGGCGAGCTCTGAGCCTCAAGAGCGACTTTCCGGCGGCACGGGAAGCGCTGAACGCTCTCGGGGCGTAAAGAGGGGAACGGATGTCGTATTTGCTTGAAATGCTGGGTCGGGGCTGGCTGGGGCGCCTGTCGGATGCCTTCCAGGATCGTCTGACTCGGATCCCGGCCCGCGACTGCGAAACACTTCAGGCCCTGATCGAGCAGAATCCGGAAGAGCATTACTTGCGGATCGAGCTCGGCTTTGCCTGTCTGGCCAGGCACAAGATTGCCCAGGCCCGCGAGGCCTTCGGGGCCGCTTTGAAGCTGAATCCCAGCAGCATTCTGGCCTTGGTCAGCCGGGCGTGCTGCCAGGAAGAGATGGGTCTGTTTGACGATGCCGCGATCGATCTGCAGGCCGCCTGCAATCTCCTTCCTGACGATGTCGCCATCCGGTTCGGGCTCGGATACTGCCGCGAGCGGGCCGGTCAGACCGGGGAGGCCATCGAGCACTATCAAGCCGCCCTGCGCCTCTGCCCCACACTGCGAAACGCGCACGAACGCCTGTCGGCCATCTACCTGCGCCAGAATCGCATCGAAGAGGCCGTCGAGCAGTATGAGGAGATGCTTGTTGACGAGCCCGCGGATGTGGACCTTCACATCACCGTCGCCAATCTCTATCTCCGGCTGGAACGGGCCGAGGACGCCGTTCGCGAGTTCGAGCGGGCCCTGCTGATCGAGCCCGACAACTGGGGCGCCCGCAACGATATGGCCGAAACGCTCGAACAGGCGGGTCTGCATCGCGAGGCGATTGAACAGCTCCACGTGATGTGCGAACAGCGCCCGGAATGTCCCGAGACGCATTTGCGCCTGGGCGATTTGTATGCCAAAATCGGGCACGACGAGGCCGCCTTGAAGTCGTACACGCAGGCCCTGGAGCTGCACCCCGGCTACCTGGAGGCAACGGTTAAGATCGGCACGCAGCACCTGCGCTCCGGGCGCTATGTCGATGCAGCCTCGTTCTTCAGCCGCGCGATCGAGATCAACGACCGGCTCTTGACTGCTTACGTCGGGCTGGGTGTCGCCCAGCATTCAGCCGGGCGGCACGCAGAGGCGTGGTCGAGCCTCGACCTGGCCGCCAGCGTGGAGCCAAACACGACGCTCTTGTACTCGGAGATGGCCCGGTTGCAGCTCAAGTGCGCGGTCCAGCAGGAGGCGGAGGCATCGCTGCACATGTCGCCCGCAGACGAGCTCGGGCCTCCGGAGGAACGCATCTCCGACCTCATCGACCGCCAGATCGAGCGGCACCACGAGATGGTCCGGGAGCGGCCGGCTCATGCCGATCTGCACTACCGCCTGGGTCTGCTGCTCCGGCAACGGGGGAGACTCGATGAGGCCATTCTGCAATTCCAGCAGGCTGTCCGGATCAACCCCGTCTACGGCAAGGCCCTCATCAAGCTCGGGCTCGCCCTCTATGAGGCTGGACGGTCTGAGGAGGCCATGCACGCCTTGCAGGAAGCCCTGGCCATCCATCCCGAATACGTCGAGCTTCACTATCGCCTGGGAGTCATGTTTGCCGACCGGCAGCAGTTCCGGATGGCGGTGGAGCATTTCGAGCAGGCCGTCAAGATCAACCCCGACAACATGGAGTTCCGCGAGAGCCTGGCGATGGCCCTGGAGAGCATCGGGATGATCGACCGGGCCAAGGCCATGTGGCACCGGATCTGTGAAATGTCACCCAAGAGCAAGCATGCCGAACGGGCTCGACACGCCAGCTTTCGACATACCGGCGATTGATCTCATCACTTCGCCGGCAGCGGTGTCAAAACCACGTTGCGGTACTCGATCGGAGCCCCCTCCGACTGCAGGCAGATCGCCCCGCGGGTGACGTTGCAGTTCGTGGCATGATTGACCAGCACACCGTTCACCAGGACGATCACCTCGTTGCCCTTGCAGGTGATCTCCATGTGGTTCCATTCGCCCAGCGGCTTTTCCGAGCCGTCGGTCAGGTTCAGGTGCCGGCGGCCTTCCTTGCGGGCCTGCTCGTTCTCAACGTCCAATTCCGTGCCGATGACCCAGAAGTCCCCCGCGTTGTCTTTGGCCAGTTGAACCTCGATCGACTTGGGCCAGATGCCGAGCGTACGCGGGGTCGAGGTGTGAACGAGAACGCCGTTGTTGCCTCCCTGGGTACCGGGCGGCCAGCGCCACTCCACGCTGAGTACGTAATCACCGTACTCATCCAACGTCCGCAGCACGCCGCTGGGCTCCCCTTTGCAGTGAAGGACGCCGTCGGCAACCGACCAGACCTCCTCCAGCTTTACGCCTTCCTTGCTCAAGTCATAAGTCCAGCCGGTCAGGTCGCGGCCATTGAAGAGCTGGATGGCCTTGGGTGTCTTCTCCACAGAGGCAGGTGCCAGGCCACTGCCCTTCTCGCAACCCGAAGTCATGACCAACAAGCCCAAAGTCACTACCAGTGCATGCCGCATGATATCGCTCCTGTCGGACAATGCCCCGACATTTGCCACCACACCTTGCCCGGCCACGAGGCCGGATCTTGCCACGATATTCTACGTTCCGCTCACCAGGACCGCTACCCACGGCATCTGTGCTGCTGAGCCTTTCGCCCTCGTGCGCACGCGGCGGATGCCATTTGCGGCTTGTGTCTCGAGCCTGTGTCGAGGGGCTTGCCCGCCAGCGCATGCCGCCCCAACCGAAAACGGTACCAGCACGACATCAAGAGGGTCTCCGCCGCTGGGTCCGTGACAGAATCGGCGGCCTTCACTGTGGTTTTCTGGGGTAGCGGCAGATGCAAGCCGGAAACAAGCCGCTTCAGCGGCTTTTCCCGAAGGGCCAACAGGCCAGCCGTTTGACGGCTGGTTCTTGATCGGGCACCCCTGTCTCTCTCCCCGTCCTTTCACAGTGAGCCCGTGTCAACGGGCTTTTCTGGAAGTTCGTTGAAACGGGCTGGAATTGTGGAAAGGGAAAACGGGTGTTGCCACGAACCACCGGCCGTACAATGCCCGGCCTATCAGCCCGTCCACCTTCGGCGTGAGCTGCCGACCTTCGACGAAAACACCCTCCGAAGGGGGTCGGCTACTCAGCCTCGTCCGTCTCACACAACCCGCCGACTACGTGACGGACCCGCCGCTGCTGTCCGATTCCGCGCCGACTGGTCGCGAGAGTGTGCGCCTGCTACACTGTGTTTTGCGGTGCCGGCCGTTCCGCTGCCCGTTGTGGTCTGCGGGCGACGCCCAATCTGCCGCAGAAGGCCTTGTCATGCCAAGACTGCTCTACATTGAAGCTTCGCCCCGCAAGGAACGCTCGACCTCGATTCGCGTCGCGAAAGAATTCCTTGATGCGTACCGCGATGCTCATCCCCGCGATGTCGTGGACGTGCTGGACTTGTGGCAGGAGGAACTGCCCTCGTTCGACGGCGAGGCGATCAACGCCAAATACGCAATCCTTCATGGTCAGTCGCACTCCACCGCCCAGGCGGCCGCATGGGCTAAGGTCACGGCCGTCGCCGATCGTTTTACCTCGGCCGACAAATACCTGTTCAGTCTCCCCATGTGGAATTTCGGGGTCCCGTATAGGCTCAAGCACTACATCGACGTGATCACCCAGCCCGGGTTGACCTTCACCTTCTCGCCCGCGGAAGGCTACAAGGGAATGGTCAGCGGCAAGCCCGCTGCGGTGATCTATGCCCGTGGCGGCGAGTATCAGGGCGACGGCGCATCCTACGATTTCCAGAAGCCCTACTTCGAGTTGTGGCTGCGGTTCGTCGGCTTCACCGACATCCGCGGCATCGTGATCGAACCCACGCTGGGCGTCCCGGCCACGGCCGAGAAATCCAAGGCCGCCGCGAGTGAACTGGCTCGCAAGACGGCCACCGGCTTCTGAACCGGCGATCTTCGTATTCCGCCAGTTGCGTAAGAAGCAACGCGGGTGTCCAGTAGAGGGTGCCTGGATCGGGCGTTTCTCATCGAATCACCGCTGCCTCCGGAGCTCACCAACGGCGAGACTCATCGGCGACGGCAAAACACGGCTCGTTCTCGATTCTCAAGGGCCCATCGAGCTTGCGATGGTCGGCCAGGTAGGTGCGAGGGCAGGAATCGGCAGGATGCGGAACCGGAACGATGATGAGGAAGCGAACCTGCCCCGTCTCCTGCGCCCCCTTTCTGTCCCCATAGCAGATCGCGGCAAACCTCGACTGTGCCGCGCAACGAAAAGGCCGTCTGGAAGGACGGCCTTTTTGTTGAGCCACTGGTGGCGATTAACGATGCTTCCTGCGCAGCGCCGTCAAACCGGCGAGCCCCAACAGCATGAGCGTGGCGGGCTCAGGGACAACCGAGGCGGAGAAGTTGTCGAACCAGATGTCGCCGTCTCCACCGACGGATCCGTCTCCGAGGCGCACGATGAGTTGCTTACCGATCTCCGGGCCTTCGGCACCGGTCGCATACGTCACGCCTGCGATTTCTGCCCAGGCTTCACCGACCGCGTAGGTCGTGGTGGCAAGCAGGACGAACGACGCAAGGTCGCCGTCCACGGCCGCGTAGCCGATTTGATATGGGATGACGCCGGTGTTGTCGCCGCCGCCTTGGGCCCAACTCTTGAAGTTGTAGAGCATGTTCGCCTGGATGAGTTCGCCTGTAAGCTGGCCGACCGTTTCGGTCGTGCCGGCAGAATAGAACCCGAAGTTTAAGCCCAGCGACTCGTTGTTGGGCCGGGCGAAGCCGCTGTGGAGCGCCCAGCCGCCATTGGGACCCCAGGCCGCAATGGCACCAAATTGCGGCGAGGCGTTCGATTCGATGTCCGCATTGGTCAGAGTGATCGGCGTGGCCACAACGCCCGTCGTCAGCAGGCCGCCGGCCAAGAGTATCAGGACCAGAGATCGCATTGTTTCTTTCCTCCGAAAAAAAGACAAGACTTGTTCCCAACAGACACGCTATACACATGCCGGGACCGGTGGGTCCCCTGAAAATCAATTGTGTATGGTAGCCGATCTGCCAATTCGTGTCAAGGGGCGGATCTGCCTGATTGGAGGGTCGATCCGCTGGTCCCGGATTCCCATCCGGGACCCCCGAGTCGACGATTCCCATCGTCATTCACGCGGGAATGTGGGAAGGATTGGCTGCTGACGACCGACCACTTCATTCCAACCGCTGAATATGCCGAGGATGCGGAGATACATGACTTCCTGCTACCACCTTTAATGACAATGGCTTCTGTCCCTTTTTCCGGGTCATACTACTAGCTAAATGCGCTCTGACCCCAAAG
>MTKZ01035765.1_pt1 | contig 12510 bp, 12 predicted proteins | sample 1042781 | NCBI WGS metagenome assembly MTKZ01 (sample SAMN06212207, study PRJNA360539) | anaerobic digester metagenome | biome: Wastewater treatment plant; material: sludge; isolation source: anaerobic digester fed with sludge from wastewater treatment plant | place: Denmark: WWTP Viborg ...
AAGGAAGCAGCAGTAAGCGCAAGTTGGGATGTGCTGCGGGTTCTCCTGATATCGCATGCGGCTTTCGCATGAATAGAATGAAGCAAGGCCCTTGATAGGGCTGAGGTTATCATGATGGAGGATGAACATATGTGGGGGATCCCGGCTGCGCTTGATTTTGACCCGGAAATCAGGCAGACCATCAGGGATGAGTGCCTGCGTCAGGAAACGCATCTTGAGCTGATCGCCAGCGAGAACTTCGTCAGCCCAGCGGTGCTGGCGGCCATGGGCAGCCCGCTGAACAATAAATACGCGGAGGGATATCCCGGCAAGCGCTATTACGGCGGCTGCGAATTTGTCGACGTGACGGAAAACCTGGCGCGCGAGAGGGCAAAGGAGCTGTTCGGGGCGGAGCACGCCAACGTCCAGCCGCACAGCGGCTCCCAGGCCAACGGCGGGGTCTATTTCGCGCTGCTCAAGCCGGGGGACACAGTGCTGGGCATGAGCCTTAACCAGGGAGGTCACCTCACTCATGGCAGCCCGGTGAATCTTTCCGGCCAGTACTATCATTTTGAATCCTATTCACTCGATCCGGAAACGGAGCAGATCGATTATGACGATCTGGCTAAGCAGGCGGAGAAACACAGGCCGAAACTGATCGTCGCCGGGGCGTCGGCCTATTCGCGCGTCATTGATTTCAAACGCTTCCGGGAGGTCGCCGACAGCGTGGGCGCCCTTCTGATGGTCGACATGGCTCATATCGCGGGTCTGGTTGCGGCCGGGGTCCATCCTTCTCCAGTGCCGTTTGCCGACGTGGTCACCTCGACCACGCACAAGACCCTGCGCGGTCCCCGCGGCGGCCTGATCCTGTGCAGGGAAACGCTGGCCAAGGCGATCGACAAGGCCATTTTCCCGGGCATCCAGGGCGGCCCGCTGATGCACATCATCGCCGCGAAAGCGGTCTGCTTCAAGGAAGCGATGCAGCCAGCGTTCAAGGAATACGCGGCGCAGGTGGTCCGGAACGCCAAGGCGCTGGAGAATGCGTTCCGCCGGCTGGGTGTCCGGATGGTGTCCGGCGGAACGGACAACCACCTTCTGCTCCTGGATTTCGCGGACAGCGAGATCACCGGGATGGAGATGGAGACCTGGCTTGGCGAGGCCAATATCACGGTCAACAAGAACATGGTGCCAAGGGACAGGAGGAAGCCAAGCCAGACCAGCGGGATCCGCATCGGTACGCCGGCGGTGACCACCCGGGGCATGAATGAAGGGGACATGGGAATCATCGCCGAATGCATCCACAAGATCTTTGTCAGGGGAATGGAAGCGATCCCCGAAGTACAGGTAAAGGTCCGGGAACTGACCGACGCCCACCCCCTTTTCATCTGAGAATCCTCCTGCCTTCCCAAGCGCTTTCGGGCGCTTTTATTGTGTTTCGATTCGCTTGGTCTGTTTTGTGTTCACGTTCGGGGTATGCTACAATGCGCGGGAGGTGGTTTTATGAAGGAAACCTGTGTATTGGTGGACGGGCACAGCCTGATGTACCGGGCTTTCCACGCCCTCCCGCCCATGGACGCGGACGGCGCGCCGACCAACGCGGTGCACGGCTTCCTGAGCATGCTGCTGAAGGTCTTTGAGGATTATCAGCCGCAGTACTGCGCGGTGGCTTTTGATGAGCACGGCCCTGTTTTCCGGCATGAAAGCTACCCTGAGTACAAGCAGGGCAGGGCGCCGATGCCGGAGGACCTGATCCCCCAGTTCGACACCGTCAAGGAGATCCTCTCCGCGATGGGGATCGGCGTCTACAGCCTGCCTGGTTTTGAGGCGGATGACCTGATCGGCACTTTCTCGCTCCAATGCAAGCAGAAAGGCATCAAAACGCTGATACTGACCGGCGACAAGGATGATCTGCAGCTGATTGACGACGAAGTCAGCATGCTGTTCACCAAAAAGGGGATCACGGAAACCGTCCTGTTCGATCCAGCAGGGGTCAAAGCCTATTTCGGTGTCATGCCGGAGCAGGTGACCGACTGGAAAGGCCTGATGGGCGACAGCAGCGACAACATCCCCGGCGTGCCGGGGGTAGGCGAGAAGACGGCGGTCAAGCTGCTGGAGGAGTACGGCACTCTGGAGAAAACGCTTGAAAACGCCTCCAGCATCAAGGGAAAACTGGGCGAGCGCCTCGCTCAGCACGCGGAGCAGGCAAGGATGAGCCGGGCGCTGGCCACCATCAGGCGGGATGCTCCCATCGTGCTGACCCTGAAGGATTCCGTGCTTGACAGGCTGTCGTCAGGACTTCCGGTCCTCAAGAAGTATCAACTGAACGGGGTCTCCGAGCGCGTCCGGAAGATGAGCGCCGCAAAAAGCCCGGAAGGGCATAAGGCTGACGATGAAACGGCGTCCCCCGTCTGGGATAGTATCGGGGACGCGAACGGTCTGGAAGTGTTCCTGACCCCTCCTCCGGAAGCACCCGCTGCTGTATTTGCGAGCTTTGAGGAGCTGTCCCTGGCAACTTTGGACGGCCGGCAGGCCCAGTTGAAGATGAGCGCGGGACAGCAGAGCCTGTTTCGTGAAGACAACGGGATCACCTCCTCCGAAGCCCTCAGGATGCTGCTCCCGAGGCTGAAGGGCGGCCTGATCGCCCACAATGCCAAGGCGCTGTTCCATTTGATGGGGATGCAGCCCGGCGATGAGCAGAACCTGGTGTTTGACACCATGGTGGCGGCCTACCTGAGAAATCCCCAGGAGAAGGGCTACGCGCTGCAGAACTTTGCGCAGCGGAATGCCAGAGGGGTGCTTGACCTGTACGCTCTCCTGAGCCAACAGCTGCGGAGCGACGGCATGGACAGGCTGTTTCATGAGATCGAGATGCCCCTGGTCCAGGTGCTCTATGACATGGAAGCTGTCGGTTTCCAGGTGGACGGGCAGGTGCTGGAGACGCTGGGCAGGCAATACATGAGGCGCGCGGAAGCGCTGCGCGAGGAAATCTACAGCGACACCGGCGTGAGCGGTTTCAACCTCAACAGTCCCCAGCAGCTGGGAAAAGTCCTGTTTGAGACACTCGGCCTGCCCGCCCAGCGCAAAACCAAGTCCGGATACAGCACTGACGCGGAGGTGCTGGAGGCCATCGCGCCCCTGCACCGGAGCATCGACAAGATCCTTGAATACAGGCAGGTCACCAAGCTCAGCAGCACCTACATCGACGCGATGCTCAGGAAGATGGATAACTCCGGACGCATCCATACCACCTTCGAGCAGACGGGCACGGCCACAGGGCGCATTTCTTCCAATGACCCCAATCTGCAGAACATCCCGGTGCGCACGGAGATGGGCAGGGACATCCGCCGCGCGTTCATCGCCAAGCCGGGGCATGTGCTGATCGACGCTGACTATTCCCAGATCGAGCTGAGGATCCTGGCGCATATGAGCGGGGACGAAGCGATGTGCGACGCCTTCATTCGGGACCAGGACATCCATTCACGCACAGCGGCCGAGATCAACGGGATCCCGCTGGAGGAAGTGACCCCGGCGATGCGCTCCGACGCAAAGGCGGTCAATTTCGGTATCGTATACGGCATCAGCGATTTTGGGCTGGCGCGCAACATCGGTGAATCCCGAAAACGCGCGGGGGATTTTATCTCACGTTATTTCGAGCGTTATCCAGGCGTGCGCCGCTTTATGGACGAGTGCGTCAGGTCCGGCTACGAGCACGGATATATCGCAACCCTTTTCGGCCGGCGTCGCAGGCTGGACGAGTTGAAGAGCGGCAATGCCAACACGCGAAATTTCGGCGAACGCGTCGCCATGAATACCCCCATCCAGGGCACCGCGGCGGACATCATCAAGGCCGCAATGGTCGGCGTGTACAAGGACCTTAAGGACGGCGGCTTTTCCGGCCGCCTGATCCTGACCGTGCATGACGAGCTGATCATCGAAGCGCCGGAAGCGGAGGCCGCTGCCATCAGCAAGGCCATGAAGAACAGGATGGAAGGGATCATTGCGCTCAAAGTTCCGCTGAAATGCGACATCAAGACAGGGTTCAGCTGGTATGAGACCAAATAAGCCATACGTCGTCGGACTGACGGGCGGGATCGCCTGCGGCAAGAGCAACGTCAGCGCGGCCCTGCGCGAATGCGGCGCGGCTGTCATTGACGCGGACGAGATCTCCCGTTCCCTGACGGCCTTAGGAGGCGCGGCATTACCGGCCATCCGAAGCCGCTTCGGCGAGGATGTTTTTGACGGGGAACTGCTCAACCGGGCAAAGCTATCCGAAGCAGTATTCGGTCTCCCCGATGAACTGGCAGCGCTCAACGGCATCATGCACCCTCTTGTGTTTGAGGAGATGGAGCGGCAGATGCTGTCCAATCAGGGAGCCTCCGCGCTCATCCTGGACGTGCCGCTGCTGTATGAGACAGGGTATCACAGCCGCTGCAGGGAGGTCTGGTGCGTCTGGGTGCCGCAGGAGATACAGATCAGGCGGCTGGCACGGCGCGGCCTGAACCCGGAGGACGCGCTGAAACGCATCAACAGCCAGATGCCTGCCATCAGCAAGGCGAAACTGGCAGATCACGTGCTGGTCACTTCCGGCAGCAAGGAAGAAACCGCTGATTCGGCTGTCAGGCTTTGGAACGAACTGATAAGGAGGCTGCGCGTTGGCTGATTCACCATGGAGCGTCAAAGGAAACGGCCGGCGAATGAACAGGGCTGTCAGGCCGAAGGCCGCGCAGGCAGAGAACCCTCCACCTTCTCCCTCAGACTCCGTCGGCGTTCAGAAAGCCGATGAAGCCGGATCGCCTGGCGCAGGCACGCAGGATCTAAACACGGCAGCCCGCAGCAAACGCGCCGGCAGAAAAAGCAAGCGCTCTGTCAATAAAGCGGTGATCGTCATCTTCGTCGTGCTCGCACTGGCAGCGCTTGCCACCGGGCTCACCTACAGCCATGAGAACAACCGCCTGAAAGCGCTCACCGCCCAGCGCGAGGAAGAAGCCCGCCGGATCCAGGCACACAAGGATGAGCACATTAACGCGCGCCGGCGTTCCGGGTATCTGCCGTTGATCCGGAAGTACGCCAATGAGTATGGGATCAGTCCTTCCTTCGTATCCGCTGTCATCAAGTGCGAAAGCAGCTTCAATCCCCTGGCTGTCAGCAGGGTCAACGCGAGGGGCCTGATGCAGGTGATGCCGGATACGGGCGTTTGGCTTGCCGAGAGACTGAACGTGGATGATTATCAGCCTGACCTTCTTTTTGAAGCGGAGCTGAACATCCGCTTCGGTGCGTACTATCTCTCCTACCTGAGCAATATGTTTGACGGTTCCCCCGTCATGGTCGCCGCCGCCTTCCATGCCGGAAGCGGAAACGTAAAGAATTGGGCGCTGACCCGCGCCTCGGACATGAAGACGATCACCCTGGAGATGATCCCGACAGACGATACGCGCAGCTATGTCAGAAAGGTTCTTGACGCTTATGCGATCTACTATGAAGAAGATATCCGCGCCCAATAGGGCGCTGTGCCTCGCGCTGTGCCTCCTGTTCCTGGCATGGACGGCACAAGCGGCGTCCGGCGACCCCAGCAGCCTGATCTTGGGCATGGTCTCCGTCACCACAAACCGCCTGAATCCGCTCATCCCGGTGGAAAGGGAGTTCATGTCCCTGACGGCGCTGGTGTATGAAAGCCTGGTGGAACTGGACGACGATTATCTACCGCAGCCGGGCCTGGCGGAAAGGTGGGAATCTTCCCCAGACGGCTCCAGCTGGACCTTTTCACTGCGAGAAGGGGTGGTTTTCCATGACGGAAGCCTCATGACCAGCGCGGACGTGGTCGCCACGGTCAACGAGATCCTTCGCCTGGCCAACGATGAGGCCAGTCCGAACAAAGGCGCGTATGCGACGCTGAAATACTTTGTCAATAAGATCACGGCGCCGGATGAAAAGACAGTCGTCATCACCACAAGCCGGAAGAACTTCGGCTTCCTGTACGCCATGACCTTCCCGATCCTTCCGCAGAATTATCTCCAGGCGGACAATCCCCCGGGCAGCGGCCCCTATGTGGTGGAGCAATTTCTGCCGGCTGATTACCTCTGGCTGTCCCAAAACTCCTTCTGGTGGGGCGGAAAACCGAAGATCTCAGAAATCAGCGTACTCTTCCACGCGACCAACCGCGAGCTGGTTTCCAGCTATGAGTACAACAGGGTCGACGCGGTCGTGACCCGCTCGATGACGGCCGCGCAGTACCGCTCCGGCATCACGTCCCTCAACCTCAGTTACCGCACCAAACAGCTGGAGGCGCTGGTGATGAACCATCGCTCCTACGAGCTGGCGGACGTGAGGGTCCGCAAGGCCATCAGGGCTTCGCTGAACCTCAACGGGATCAGCGAAAATGCATACATGGGCATGGCGCAGCGCACGGATACCCCCATGCCCGCCGGCACATGGATGTACAGGGCGAATGACGAAGCATTCAGGCAAAACCTTGAGGAAGCCAAACAGCTGCTGGATGAGGCAGGCTGGAAGGACAGCGACGGCGACGGCGTCCGCGACATGGTCAGAGACGGGAAGCTGGTCAAACTCTCCCTGCGGTTCTACGTGTATGAGGAGCAGGAGAACAGTGTCAGGGTCAACGCTGCCAACCAAATCGTATCCCAGTTGGCATCGGCGGGCATCGAGGCGCGGCTGAGCGTCATGTCCTACAAAGAGGCGCAGGAGAAGCTTGAGGCCGGCTCCTTTGACCTGTGCATCGCCAGCTTCAACATGGATACTACCCCTGATCCCGGTTTCCTTCTCATCAGCGGAAACACCCATAACTACCAGAGGTACAAGTCCGGCGCCATGGACAAGCTGTTCGACGAGTTGCGCACTTCGCTCAGCCAAAGCGCGTACAGGGACAAGCTTTATCAGATCCAGGACCTGTTTGTCAGCGACTGCCCTTTCATCTGCCTGTATTACCGCAACGGGGCGATCCTGACCCGTGTCATGTTTACCGGCGCCCGTGATATCCGCGAGCCCAACGTGCTGAGGGGCATTGAGAAGATCACGGAGTAGCCGATATCAATAAAAATCATATGGGAGAAAAGGAGACACCATGGCATTTAACATGATCAGCCCGGGCACCATGCTCGCCCCAACGCCGGTGGTGATGGTCGGCTGCGCGATGGAGGGGATCAGGCCCAACATCATCACCATCGCCTGGGTCGGCACCGTGAACTCCGACCCGCCGATGGTATCCGTATCCATCAGGCCTCAGCGGCATTCCCATGACATCATCAGGGACTCGGGCGAGTTTACCGTCAACCTGGTCAGCAAGGACCTGCTCGAAGCGACCGACCTGTGCGGCGTGCGTTCCGGCAGGGATGTCGACAAATTCGAATTGTGCGACCTGAAAGCTGTCCGGGCGGAAGGGCTTTCGCATGCGCCGGCCATCGCCCAGAGTCCCGTCTGGCTGGCATGCAAGGTCCGAAGCGCCCTTCCCCTGGGCTCGCACACCATGTTCATCGGCGAGATCGTCAGCGTCGGCGTTCAGGAAAATCTGGTCGACAAGGCCGGAAAGATCGATTATGCAAAGGCCGGCCTTGCGGCCTATTGTCACGGTGAATACGTGGGGCTTGGCAAAACGGAAGGGTTCTTCGGATACAGCGTCGCGCGGCCCGAAGTCCTCAAGATGAGGATGAAGAAATAAAACCAAACTTTTGTTCTGTTTTCTATGCCGCATGCCTTGTGCTGCCTGAAACGGATATGGTAAAATGGGCCCGCTCGAACAGAGCAAGAAGCAGCGACAGGATGTATGGATGAACGTTGGTGTGATTTCACTGGGTNNCTGGGTTGCGTGAAAAACCGCGTGGATACGGAAGAGATGCTTTTCTTCCTCCAGAAGGACGGTTTCCGGTTTGTCAGCGACCCGGCCGACGCTGAAGTGCTGATCGTCAACACCTGCGGTTTTATCGCCCCCGCCAAGGAGGAGTCGGTCGATGCGATCCTTGAGATGGCGCAGCACAAGAAGACCGGCAGATGCCGGGTGCTGTGCGTGACAGGCTGCCTGGCCCAGCGGTACGGCAAGGAATTGCTGGAAGAGATCCCCGAGATCGACGTGCTCACCGGGGTGTCGCAGTATCCGCAGCTCAGCGAATACATCCGCTCTGCCCTAAAGGGCCATAGGGCAGGCAGCACAGCGCGGGGACGGGACTTCGCCGGCTGCGGCCGGGTACTGACCACCGCGCCGTACAGCGCCTACGTCCGCATCGCAGAGGGCTGCGACAACCGCTGCGCCTATTGCGCGATCCCGCTCATCAGGGGCGGGTTCCGCTCCAGGAAACAGGACAGCATCCTGGATGAGATGCGCGGTCTGGCCGCGCAGGGGGCGAAGGAACAGATCCTCATTTCACAGGATACGTCGCGCTACGGCGCTGACCTTGAGGGCGTTTCCCTCCCAGGGCTTCTCCTGGAAGCGGAAAAGATCAGCGGGATCCAGTGGCTGCGGGTCCTGTACTGCTATCCGGATGAAACCAGCCGTGAGCTGATCGATGCCATGGCCGGCAGCGAAAAGATCTGCCGCTACCTGGACCTCCCGCTTCAGCACGCCTCACCCGCAGTATTAAAGAGGATGAAACGGCGCGGGGATATCGGTGAGATCAGGGACATGCTCCTGTATGCGCGGGAAAAGGGCTTCGCGCTCCGGACCACCGTGATGGTCGGGTTCCCGGGCGAGACGGACAGGGAATTTCAGGAACTGATGGATTTCTGCGCATTCGTTCAGTTCGACCGCCTGGGCGCGTTCGCCTTTTCCCCTGAAGAGGGCACACCGGCCTTTGACATGCAGGATCAGATACCAGAGGAAGAAAAGCAGCGGCGGCTTGGGCTGCTGCTTCAGATACAGCAGAGGATCAGCCTGAAACGCAACCGCCTCCGCATCGGTGAAAACGCCGAGATCCTCATCACCGGCCGCAAGGATAATGACTTTCTGGGCCGATCCAGATGGGAAGCGCCTGACAGCGACGGCCTGATCCGGGTGAAAAGCGCTCTGCCGCTTAAAGAAGGCCAGATCATCCGCGCTAGGATCACCGGCGCGTCCGAGTATGACCTTAAGGCCGAAGCATCCGCCCAGTCAGGAGGGAAAGATGAATCTGCCCAATAAACTCACCATCCTGCGGGTCCTGCTCATCCCCCTGTGCATCCTGCTGGTGGTGTTCGGCCTGAACATCTGGGCAGCCGTACTGTTCACCATCGCCTGCATCACGGATTTTCTTGACGGATATCTGGCCCGAAAAGATAAAATGGTCACCACTTTCGGCAAGTTCGCCGACCCGGTCGCGGACAAGATCCTCTCGCTTTGCCTGATGATCGTGCTGGTATTCTACAGCGGGTTCCCCTGGTGGGCGGCCTGCGTCGTCGCGGCGAGGGAACTTGCGGTGGATGGGCTGCGGCTGGTCGCGGTGGAGCAGGGCATCGTCATCCCGGCGGGCATTCTGGGCAAGGTGAAAACCAATTTCCAGTTTCTCTGCGTGCTGTCCTCGCTGCTGATGCTTCCCCAGGGCCTGACCCTCGCCCTGTGCGTTTTGATGTGTCTGATGACCGTTATCTCCGGCGCGCAGTACTTTGTCGCATCCAAGGGATTGTTTTTCCCAAAAAAATCCAATCAATCGACCTGAACAGGAAAGGAAAGCAAATGGCAGCCAAAGAGAAAGAAAACAAGACCGCGGCAAAGGCGATGCCTGATGAGAAGTTCCAGGCCCTGGACCGGGCGCTGGCAGCGCTTGACAAGCAGTATGGGCGCGGCACAGTGATGAAACTGGGCGAACAGACGAAGATGCAGGTCGACGTCATCCCCACCGGCTGCCTGGATCTGGACATGGCGCTGGGGGTCGGGGGCATCCCGCGTGGCAGGATCATTGAAATTTTCGGTCCCGAATCATCAGGCAAAACAACTGTCGCCCTGCACCTGATCGCGGAAACGCAGAAGCTGGGCGGACTGGCTGCCTTTATCGACGCGGAGCACGCGCTGGACCCCTCCTATGCCAAGCGCCTGGGCGTCAACATCGACGAGCTGTACATATCCCAGCCCAGCACAGGCGAGGATGCCCTTGAGATCGCGGAGGCGCTGGTGCGCTCAGGCGCGATCGACATCGTGGTCATCGATTCCGTGGCGGCGCTGGTTCCCCGCGCGGAGATCGACGGGGAAATGGGCGATTCCTTCGTGGGCCTTCAGGCCCGTATGATGAGCCAGGCGATGCGCAAACTGGCCGGCGTGGTCAGCAAGACCGGCGCAATCGCGGTCTTTATCAACCAGCTGCGAGAGAAAGTCGGCGTAATGTACGGCAATCCGGAGGTCACCCCCGGCGGGCGGGCCCTGAAGTTTTATGCGTCGGTCCGCTTGGACGTGCGCCGCGGCGAGCAGCTCAAGAACGGCACGGAGGTGATCGGCAACCGCACCAAGGTCAAGGTGGTCAAGAACAAGGTCGCCCCTCCCTTTAGGGTGGCGGAGTTTGATCTGCTGTACGGTTACCGCATCAGCCGTGAATCCTCCCTGCTGGACATGGCAGTCGAGCGGGACATTATCCAGAAATCCGGCGCCTGGTTCTCCTATGACGATATCCGCTTCGCCCAGGGCAGGGAGAACGCGCGCAAATACCTGGTGGAAAACCCCGATACCGCCCGGGCGATTGAAAATGCCATCCGTTCAAGCCTCAACCTGACCCCGGCGAAATCAGAAAGCGAAGACGAAGGCCCCTCAGCGGATGACTGACCGGTCTTTATCCCGAACAGCCCCCTGGCGGGGGCTTTCTCATTTCAGCCGGATTTCGTCCATCTGCCGCTCCTGACCCGGTCGGACAGCAGCTTGCAGCGAACCGGCGTGTCGATCAGGAAAGCGAACCAGGAGCCGGTCGCGGTGAACTGTAGGGCCGGGAGCAGGGGCGCCAAGGAGAAGCAGAAAAGAAAGGTCAGCAGCGGGCGCAGGATCCCCACCCCGATGAGCGAGGTGTAGGCGATGTATTGAACGTCCCCGGCGCCGCGCAGGCATCCGGCATATACCACCCGGCCGTTCTGCGGCAGCATGGCGGGGATCACGACCAGAAACCCCGCCGAAGCAATCGATATCAGCGGTTCATCGGCAGAAAAAAGCGCCACCAGGTCACGCCTGAAGAAGAGAATCAGCAGCATCAGCGCCGAGGATACCAGGATGGAGATATGCCTTGTCACAGCGATGTACAGCCTTTGCGTAATAGGGTTTCAGCTGCTCCCAGTTCCCCCGTCCCAAAACTTGGTCAGCCAATCGTTCAAGTGTCTATGGATCACACATCCCCCTATCTTATAAAATAGTCAAAAAACTCCGGCGCTTCCGGGGATCATCCGAAAGCGCCGGGCAGCCAAAGGCAGAACGGTTTATTTGATCGGCCTGATCCGATTGAGCGGCCAGAGCACAAAAGATGCCTTACCGACGATCATGTCATAGGAGATCGGTCCGACGTCACCGGAACGGCTGTCATGGCTGTCCCTTCGGTTGTCTCCCATGACCATATACTCATCTTTCCCAAGTGTCACCCGGCCGAAATTCCTGGTCGGAGGATAGGTGATGTAATCCTCCTCCACCAGGACATCATTGATGTAGAGCTTGCCGTCAAGCACCGCGACACTGTCCCCGGGGAGGGCTACAAGGCGCTTGATAAACAGCTCATGCTGGACAAGCGACAGGTCCACCGGCGAACCCAGGCGGAGGGATCGGGAGGTGTTCCTGTTGGGAAAGCGGCAGATGACCACGTCGCCCCGTTTGAGGTTGTTCAGCAGCACTGCCGGCTTGGTCACCAGCACGATCTCGCCGTTTTGAAGGGTTTCCAGCATACTGGGCCCGTCGACGCGGATCGGCTCGAACAGAAGGGCCCGGATCGTCATCGCGATCACGACAGCCAGCAACAGCGTGCCGATCCAACTGAGAATCTCCTGTCCCACTGTCTTTTTCTTCTTTTCCTTTTTCTTTTTTCCTTTTTGTTCCTTGTCGTCAGCGGGTTCGCTGTTCTCCGGGATACCGCTGTTGATGGAATGAAAATTGTTTTCTTTTTCTTCCTGAACGATGGATTCGTCCTTCTGCTGGTCAGTCATGTTGCTCTCCTTGGGATTGATTTGTCGTTCCGACCGAATCGCCGTCCTGGCGTACGGCATGAAGTCCAAGCGTGATCTCAGGCGCTTCCGGCCCCTGCCGCACCACTTTCTTGCGGCGTCGCAGGAAATCGACGCGGTCCATCATCACAACGCGGCCGCATCCTTCGCACTTGATCTTGATATCAGCGCCGATGCGCGTCACAGTCCACATCACCGAACCGCAGGGATGCTTCTTGCGCATCTCTACGACGTCATGCATCCTGATCTGTTCAGACAACGGCTTCACCTCACCGGGCCATTATAGTCCAAGGCGTCTGAATCAGCAAGCAACCCTGCCGTTCAGGACAAACAAAAAGCCCCCTTGTAGGGGGGGCCATTGGGATCCGGCGGCGACCTACTCTTCCGGGCCGTTGCCAGCCAAGTACCATCGGCGCTGAAGGGCTTAAC
>MTKZ01070698.1_pt1 | contig 12503 bp, 3 predicted proteins | sample 1042781 | NCBI WGS metagenome assembly MTKZ01 (sample SAMN06212207, study PRJNA360539) | anaerobic digester metagenome | biome: Wastewater treatment plant; material: sludge; isolation source: anaerobic digester fed with sludge from wastewater treatment plant | place: Denmark: WWTP Viborg ...
TAAGATTATAGGGATATAGAATACTTTTTTCTGCGGTCTCGGCCAGCAGGGCCTCTCGCCGATCCTGCGTTTCTTTCTGGCGGGACTCCTCGTCAGAACTGATCCTTAGATTCTCTTCAGCCTCGAAGGCATCGACGAAAACGACATCCGTCGCCGCGGGCAGTGGCTCTTGGCATCGTGGACAGGCGTTCCGGCCGGATTCAACGACTTCATCACATTGCTCGCAGAAATGAAAGGCCTGGAGCCTCCCGCTCGCTTCTGCGTCGCTCGTGCGCGGGCCGGCATCGCTCCTGCCCGGCCCTCCAGGGAAAAGAACGCGGATCGACTTAAGCTTGTGCCCGTTAGCATAGACGAAGTTACCAGGGGCGAACTCCTCAATTGCGATGGCAGATGCCCGGAAAAGAGTTGGCGTATCGGTCACGCCTGGGTCGAGGCTGAACATGTCGACTGGGAATTGGTATGCCGGCATAAGGCCTTTGGTCGACAAGTAGTTTAGCGTATAGGCCCGTTCAGGATCCTGGGTAATTTCGTAATAAGCGCGCTTTCGAGCCGCCGCCTTCTTATCGTCCTGGCGCGGCGAGCCGATGGTCGCAAAGTCACGGTATTCTTTGTCGAGCTGGATAACCCTCTTCCACCAGCCCTCGAACACCTGTGTTAGCTCGCTTTCCAGGGCCTCTACTGTGGTTTCGGCTTCTCCCTCTCCGAATCCAGGCATGCGTCCCTCCAGACGATCGCGGGCCAGGAGTGACGCTGTTCCTGCTATAAGTTCATCACGTCTTCTACCAATCTCCTCGAATAGATCCGATAAGGCATCCGCCCGCCACTTTGTCGGCTTTCGTAGGTCGTCGAGAAGATCGCCCATTCGGCCGGGAAGTTGGGCATCCAGTCGCTCTAGAACATAAGAGCGGAGATGCCTACGAACGACCTTGGGGTTGTCGAGCCTGAGCCGCGGAGGATCGAAGCGCCCCGCGACCAGCCACCACGGCTGTTCGAAAGCATGGCGGTCGTGGGCCCCTCCCGCGCAGAACGTGCTGGCAAAGCCGATCCTTAGCCGACGCCCGGCTCTTCCGACACGCTGGGCATATCTGGCCGGAGTGGGCGGCGCGTTCCTCAGTACAACTGTCAAGAGTGGCCCAATATCCACCCCCAGTTCGAGGGTAGGTGTACAGACCAGGACGTCGAGTTTACCTTCTTTGAATTCCGTCTCTCTCTTTGCCCGTTCCACTCCCGATATCTGAGCGCTATGTTCGGCTACTGCAAGCCGTTGCGGCGCCCGCTTGAGATAGGACGTGACATAATAATTCTCATCATCCCGGGCAGTAGGGATGAGCTGGCCGTTTGCGCACTTCGGGGTTGGGCATGTCGGAAAATCATAAGGTCGCCACGTTTGACATGCGTTGCATCGGAATCCTCTTTCGGATGAATATAGACGGATGATTCGCGGAGAAATCTGAAGCGGATGTAGCCCGGCTGTCCTCTCCTTAGGTGATATCGGAAAGCCGGCCACGTGGACGAGGATTCCTATCTCCTCCAAGAGCGGGACTACATTGCGGATGAACACCTCGGCTACTTCTCTCGATTCGCACAGTCGGGATATGATCTTTTGGGGAGCCGTAAGCTGACCCGCGCGTGGGTTCTCCTGGACAAACCCTATCAATTTGCCGGACTTTCGAATGTGATCAGGCCTATCCAGGGCGAAGGCCCGGGGATGACGGTCTCGCTCCGCAATACGTACGTTGAACGGCTCAGCCTCGAGCTCCCGATAGCGCCGCTTCCTATTCGGATCGATGTATTCTTGGAAGAAAACGTATCCGACGGCCCGGCTCTTGCGCATGACGTCAAGGATTGCCCGCACCGCCGTTACCGCGGTTGCGGTGTCGATCCCGAGCTTTCTGGCCGCCCGAATAAATCTCTCATCCCCGCTGAGATCCGTAAGAAATTCGTAGTCCACGGCGACTATGCCTAAGCTTTCGAGCGCGGCGCGCTGGCGGCTGTAGCGTGTGAATTCATTCGCGGATTCGAACCTTAGCGCAAAGAGCCAGTTGTCCCTTTCAAGCGTTGTCGGTCTTCTCGGAACGATCGAAAGCCCCCGATAGACATCAAGAAGCCGTTGCGGAAGCTCATCCAGGAAGATGCCTCGCTCTCCGGCATCCCGGACCTCTTGCGCGATCCCGTGGCGAAGGGCGAAAGAGCGATGCTTATCCGCCGTGTATCCTGCTTGGTGGGCCGCGTCCTGGCGATTATCGGCAAAAACCAAGAGTTTCCGGTCCGCTCCCTGCAACTGGTCCATATGATGGGTCGTTAATACAGAAACAGAAGAGGCCGTCCCGGTCCGGAGCGGCGTTACGATATCGCCCCGGGGATAAGTGTCGCCACACGCAGGGCAGGTGCTTAGCTTGCCTTTATGGAGCAACATCACTATCGAAGGCCGGTTGCAAAATGGGCACAAGGCCTCTTCGTCCATAATACGGCCACAATTCAGGCAGAAGCCGATGCGGTCAAGCTTGGCCTCCGCCCTCTCTTGCTTGTTCGACCTCAACTTTTGGCCAAAAAGGGTGGCCCCTCCCTTTTTCACTTCTTCTTGGTCTTCCTCGAGGCTATCAGGAGAGTCAGGAAGGTCGAGTATCTTATGCGTGAGAAATGCCGTGTTTTCGTCGCTGAAATAGTCCGCCGTTCCGACGGGCAGACAGTCTGCCTCTCGTGAAAACCGCACTTTGACATAATCTTGTCCACAGGTTCGGCAAAGTGCCGCCGGTCTAGCTACAGAACCGCACCGGCCACACACGGACCCACCCTGAGGGACGAGCGTCCGGCAATCAGGATTCATGCAGAGGGAAACATCATAAACCCCATGAAAGAACGTATGGAGCTTGGGCCGCAATCGTGGGGGATGATCATCATCCCCAATACTACCCGCCAAGAGATAGGCTTCTATCTCGCGACGAACTCTCTCAATATCGACTTCCGCCCTTTCGGGGATTGTCCTCCGAATGGACTCTGCGGCATCGTCGATGGACTTGGGCTCTTCGAAGGTCTCCTCGATGGCTTGGACGATCCTGTTGCCGGCCAAGACACTTGAGATCCGGTCGGCAATTGGTCCTTCAGCTGAGCATGTCTTTCCGGCCAATCGTTCAGAAAAGGCAACGACAGCTAGGTCATCGTCGACATCTAGAGCATGTAGGTCAGCGTCATTGATCTCTGGCGCTTTCGGTAGCCAAGGCTCAGACTTTTCTTGCCGTTCGACATACGCTTCTTTTATGACATCATTGGTTCGTACCTCTTCCCCAAAAAGGGCTGATGAGAAAGAGGCGAGGGCCGCGACCCCATCGGGGCCGGAGGCGATCGTCGCCGACGTCCCAATGACGGTTAAGGCTCCGGCCTCAAGGCCTGCATGGGCCTTCAACCGCCGAATCAGGCAAGCGATTTCGGTAGCCAACGCCCCACGGTAGCTGTGAATCTCATCAAGCACCAGAAATCTGAGGGTGGGCGTGAAGAGGCCTTTGTCTTCCTTTCGTACGAGAAGGAACTCAAGCTGTTTGTAGTTAGTCAACAGGATATCGGGCGGATCTCTACGGATCGCCTGACGCGTCGTGCGCTCCGTTTCAGCCGGCGGCTCCCTAAGGTTCTTGCCGGCCTCATCGCTGTCACCCGTATACATTCCGAATGATATATCGAGGCCACTTTCGCGGAGCATCCTCCTAAGCCGTTCCAGCTGGTCATTGGCCAATGCGTTCATGGGGTAGAGGAACACAGCTTTGATTCCCCTAGTTTTGTCCTGTTTCCTGCGGATAATATGATCAAAAACCGGCAACAAGAAAGCCTCGGTCTTTCCAGAACCTGTTCCTGTTGTTACAACGAAGGATCTACCTTCTCTCCCGATTGTTAAGGCTTGCTCTTGGTGCGAATAAAGAGGCTCATTCCCAAATGCCCAGTGAGCTTTCGCCAATTCAGGCGATAATGCCCCTTCTTGCAGGAGGACGCGGAGAGTCCGGCCAGGCGCAAACTCACGGGCCAGAGTGACATATGGCCCCTTGACGATGACATCGGTCCGGGCAAGATGATCCTCAAACTGATTGCGAAGATGTTCGTCTAGGAACCTATAGGATGTTTTTAAAAAGCGACGATACTCTTCGATAAGATCATGAACAGCCTGCGGAGTATTGACACTCATCCCGCGTTCTCCCTGGCACTATTAATGGCGCAATAGGCCATTCATTGTATTGAGACGATTTCGTTCCCTGCGTCATAAAGGGCTTCACGTATTTCGTGCACTAAGCCCATCTCAACTGCCTGCTCGGGATTCAGGGTAGTCCTCTCACGCATCGCCGCGAGGATTACCTCTTCGGACTTATTGGTGTTTTGTGATATCACGCCGGCGATATTCTCTGAGTCTATTCTAAGGCTCTTCAATATTTCATCAATCTGTTTCTCTTCAAGCTGTAAGCCCGGCTGGATCCCCATCGTAACCCCATGAATGAGAAACCTAGCGTGTGGAACACACCATCTTCTTCTCCCCGCACAATAAAGCACGGTGGCGATTGAATCGATGGATCCAAAATTGTGTGTCTCCAGATCAATCGGCGCCCCCTTGAGGAAGTTATAGGCCGACAGCCCAAAATGGACGTTTCCTCCGGGGCTAGAAATAAGAATCGAAAAGCTTAGGTTCCCTTCTTTCATTTTCTGTTCTATTAGGCTTAGCAATGTGGTAATTCGCTTTTCGTCAATCGGCGCGAAATACTTAATGTACACTCTAGGTTGAGCAGGCAACTTATCCTCCCATCATTTCGTTATTTGCCTATCCTGGTCTTGCCAGACTGCTGATCATGGGAATACTTAGCTCGAGATTTCTCTGCGGCCCAGGATTCCTGTTCAGCTCCAGCGACGTAATGTTTCGACCTGTCGATAAAGTAAGGCGATCCTTCCTTCCATTCATTAGCTCTTGATCTCATGAAGGCAAAGAACTCGGGTCTCTTTCGAATGAAAACCGTGAAAGCCGAGAGTACGTGCTCAAAATCATCAGGCGAAAGGCCATAGGCCTCTGCAACGGCCCGGTTTAATTGCCAGACCTTTAGAGCTGAATCGGCCAACTCCGCAATGTGGCATATACGGCCAGCTCCGCCCGAAACCGTCGTAAGTCCATTATTTTTCACTGAGCTAACTATCGGCAACCGCATCATATAATTGAAACTCAGATGCATCCCGGCCGTCCTGAAACGCAGACAATAGTCAAAGGCCATCGAGTTAAGTACTGCCGCAACAAGATCGATGGGGACATCATTCACTTCAAGCCCAGAAAGAGAATGTCCAAAACACGACTGTCCTGACAATACCGCGGCAATGCACGTGCGTTCATTAGTGTTGCTGGCGATATCACGGAAGACCAACTTAGGCCCAGCATCAGGGAGCCGCCCGTTCTTTTTTTCAGCCTCATCGAGGTTGACCCAACGCACGATGGGCTTAATATCCACTAAGAACTGTTCGATATGTTTTCCCTCATAAAGCGGCCAAAAACCCGCCTGGGCCATCCGGGCGCGCATATCGGGCCAGGACGCCGGCTGATAGTAGGGGGGTGTTGAAGTGGTACCCGATATCTCACCGAGGATCTGTCGAGTATTCCAGAGTTTGCCAGTCTTCGGGTCAGTCCACAGGTCGCGGTCATTGGCCATATCAAATTCTCGGTAGAACCGCGCGTTCCATGTTCCTCGGCCCTGGTCGCCAAGGAGCGCATGGCCTTCGTACATCTTAAGAATTATCTCCCTATCACGGGGGCTCCGGTATTCGAGGAAACCTAACGTCCCTGGCGACAGCCTATACAATTCATCTCGGCGGATTGATACGATCCAAGGCATGGGAGCCGGGAAGGGGGACTTCCCTTCGCGGCCCGGCTCTCGCCAAAGCGCCGTTTCGTCAAGTTCATCCAGGTCATGGCGCATGAAAGCGGCGCTAAAGCCTAAGCTATCTGGTTCTGGACGCGTCTTCCGGAAGACCAAACTTACGAATTTATAGCGGGAATCTATCGGGAAGATCTTCTTTCGGTTCTCGAATCCATAGAACCGATCGACACACGTTTGGTCAAGCAATAGATGGCGTAGGCCGGAACAACCTTCATTATTGTAAATCGCTGACGGGACTACGAACCCAATCCTGCCGTCTGCGGTGGCCAGCTGGAAGGCGCGCTCCACAAAGAATTTAAACAAGTCTGGATCCCCGCCAGTGCTCTTGCCATCTATATTCCAATCCTGGAAGGCGAAATCCCCGCCTTTCTTAAGGAAGAGAGAGGTCCTCTTCAGCCTCTCCTCATAGGCTTTAAATTCAGTAGGTAGCGAGGGATCGGCCTCAGCAAGCTCAGCTATTCGCTTGTCTAATTCGCCGCCCTTGAACGCCCTAATGAGGACGTCGAAATATCCGAAAAACTCTTTCCTATCTGGTTTGATTTTATCCCAGGGTGGGTTGCCTAGGACGACGTCGAAACCAGCGTGCCCTTCGTTTAAGAATGCTTCCGGAAATTCAAGCTCCCAATGGAAGAAACGCTCCCGGGCTCTGACCATTTCGAAACTCGGCCACCATTCTTGATGTTGGGCGTAGGCTAAGAGTTCCTCGGGCAATCGGGCCTTGTCGCAGAGATAGTCCCATTCGGCCCAGATCTCCGGCAGGAAGACCGCGGAAGATCGTAAGTCAAACAGGAGCCTGACCCCCTCGAGTATCTCGTCGGCCTGGCGGCGGGANNCTTCTGTTCTTGAATGCTCTCAGGTTCCCGCCCTTCCTGGCGGAGGGTGGTGGCGTCAATTTCATCGATAAGGCGTCTTTTCCTGGCGGCCTCGGAAATGACTTGGCGGACTGAGTCCTGGAATATCCCAATTTGATGGCGGATTCCCGATTCTTCAAACAGCGGGACACTCCCAGGCGAAGCGCCTTTAGCTGTCCGCTTTTCACTTCGTCCACTCTTTGTACTGCCGAGCCCGGGAAGGGGTGGTCGGTCGAGGCCCTCCGTCCAGGACCCGAGGAGAGAGTTCCCACATCGAACGTGATGCTCAAAATAGGTTAATGGCCTATCGCCGGCGGCGGATTCGATCCACAAAGCCACTCGGGCAAGTCCAACGGCAGTGGAGTTGAGGTCCACGCCGAACAAGCACCGTTCGGCGACACGGCGCTTGCACCAGGCCCTTGCTTCGGAGTTTGAGAGTCTGGCCGACTCGTCCGACGCCCTCCAATCAATGTCCCAGCCCTGGCCGGTCGTGTCCCGAAAATCCCTGGGTGGTCGCCCGTTCCCCTCCTCGACATAGGCCCGGTGAAGAAATTGGCCGACAAAGCGCATGGCTTCGACTAGGAAATGGGCACTGCCACAAGCGGGATCGAGGACGCGGAGCCGCTCAATCTCAGCCGAGGATTTCCCTTTGAGGAGCGGGCCCAGGGAATGGCGGACGAGATCCTGTACGAGAGGGCGAGATGTGTAGAAGGACCCGGAGCCCTTGCGTGACGAGCCTGGGACAAAATGGAACGTTCCGGGCTCAAGACGGCGTATTATGCGGGCTTTGACGCCTTGCTCAATGGAGTTTTCTTCATCTTCGCCGGCATCCACGTCCGCCTCGAGTTCCTTTGTATCAGGATCCGGCCCGGCCGAAGCCTGTTCCAATTCACTGCCCTCCTCGTCCTCGGTCTCGCCAGACTGGGGATGGAATGAGGCGCAGACGGTATCCGCGACAAGAGCAAAATTGCCCTGGAGGACAAGGCCTCTCTTTTCGCACAAGCGGACGACGTCGCCCGGGGTCAGGGAGAGCATTCGGCCTTGGACCTGGAGCTCAAGGGTCGTCTCTCTGGCAACGCGGGGCTCGAATTCAAGCAAGCCCTCATAAACTGCACCCAGGTTCTCGATGTCGAGTTCCCGAAAAGAAACCCGTTCCCGTCCAACTCCAGGCCTGGGCGTTGAAGTCGCCAAGTCGAGCATGAGCCGGGCGACTGCACGGTCGGATAAACGCGCGCTTCGCAGGATCTCACCTTCGGGGGTCTCCGAGCTAAAGAAATCGCTTCCCCGCGGAGGGATGTTTTCCCACTGGCTAATCCGGGGTAGACCTTTATCATAAATCCGGAAAAGGGCGCGCAGGCGCATCCAGAGAGAGGACCGGTTGGCAGGCCAGGAAAAGGAGACATCCTCGAGGACTTCGTCGAGGAGTCCTTGAGCGGAATAGTTATCCCGGTACAGCGCGTGGCTATCGAGCCGTGTATCCCGAGCCTCAGCGTAAAGGATGAACAGGATACGATAGAGGCAGGTTAAAGCCGCGTCCCGATAGCGCCGAATATCTGCCTCCTCGAGCTCCAGAGCGGAGGTAAAACGGCCTGCATTAACAGCATCTTCAATCAGGCCTGAAACGATCGATTCTGCGGCCGTAAAGACGGCTCGCTTGAGGTCGTCTGAGACCTTCTCGGCCTGAGCGCGGCTTTCCCGCTCGATTTCTTCTATGACTGTCTTGCCTTCCGGGCTAGGCGTGAAGGTCCCCGCAGAAAAGAAATGAAGGAGAAAGGGGAAGGAGTCGGAGTCTTCATCTTCGGCGAGCCCCTCGATGTTGATCTCGAGATACGCCCCCCGAGCACCCTCACCCTGGGCCCTAATCAGCCTAAGGCGTTCGCCGGTCAGAAGGAGGCCGTAATGGAGACCTAGGCGGGCAATCGCCTGCTCGACCCCCTGTCGCGGGTTGGCGGCACCTCGGCCCGCATCAAGGTCCTCGTCCCAGCCGCCACAGTATGCGACGAGCAAGGGGCGCTCCCCCTGTTGTTCTGCTTCCGCGGAAGTATACAGACCGTGTATACGATCCTCTCCGGCACCCAAGTGGAAGCCCAGAGTGTCTCGTAAGAAGGGCCTTAAGAATTTCTCCCGACAGCCGGCAGTGTCGGCCACCCCGCCCCGAGCCCTCTCGCGGATACGTAGGAAACGAAGGAATGCGTAATCCATTTCGCGGCCAGAAGGCCGGCCACTTCCCATGCCTTGGCCCGAAACGGCCCCGAGATAATAATCAGAGAAGAAACCTCTGACGTTTCGCAGATGGCGGGATTTCACTGTGCCCTCTCTTTGGGCATAAGAAACAGGGCGCCCATTGCGAGGGGCAGTGCCGGCTCTAAGATCTTCTGATATAGCTCAATTTCCCTGCGCCGTTCGTCTTTGAACGCTTCCACGGCGGCCTTCCTGGCCACAAACCCTCGGGGGCTAGAATCGCCATCCTCGGGAAATAGGCGTTGCTGGCCAGTTGCTTCGATCAGCCCACGACCGAGCTTTTCGTCTTCTTCGATCTCCCGCAGGCGATCTGCCGCATCGGCCTCGAGTTCTTCGAGCCAGGCCCGAGCCTGCCGTTTGCGTACGATATTTACTTCCTCAGCCCGCTCTTTCAACAGTCGGGAGGCCTCGGTGACTGCGAGGCTACGGAGATGATCGAAAGGGCCTGCGAATTCGTTCTGGAGGTCTGTTGGATCGACCTCCTGGCCCCGATCCGATTCCGTAAGGAAAGCCAAGTTTTCAACCGGCTTCCCAAGTAAGCGTCCATCGGCAGTCAAGCGGACGGCTAGTACGTGTTCTTCGATAGGCCCTTCCGAATCGCAGATGACGCCGTGAAAAGTAAAAAGGACGGATGCCGGACCGGACTCAGCTGTTGCGCGGGCCGCAAGCCGGCGAGGAGGGATCGACCTCCCTGAGGAAAAAACTTGGATCAGGCGTCTTCTGGCTGAAGCGGAAAGGGCCGCGGCGAGTGGGTGCAGAGGGGTAATATATTCGACTTCATTCGGCCGGAAACGGACGGCAGTCATTCGGCGAAATGTAACAGCTTTATAGGTCGGGAGTACCTTTTCTCCTTGGAACTGGGGGGGGACATCGATTCTATAGACATGGGCACGTTCGGGATCAGCGTGGAATGCCGCGGGCCCGAGGGCACCGAGCGCAATCTCTTCGAAGTCCGTGTCATCCGGGAGGAGTGGCTCAACGGTATCGAGAAGCCGGCAGATTCGCTCGTCCTCTTCAGGCCCCCCCGGGCTGAGGGCTAAAAGAGGCCGCGCGTTGCTGATGAATTCGGCTGTCCTGTCCTCAAAGAGTTGGATAAGGCTCTCCTTCTTCCGCTCGACATCGGCCGATTCCGGATCAAGCTCAACTAACCCCCCGTCGAGGCTTCCCCGTCCAGTAAGAAGGCCGAGGATGTCGGGCGTCGAAATTCTCTTCCGGGCCATTTCTTTGATCTTCTCGACGAGCCGATGAAGCACGTCGTCCTCCGGACTGTCCGGATAGAAGAGGTAGCGGATAATGGGTTCTCGTTTTTGGCCATATCGATCGACTCGGCCGTTGCGTTGTTCGAGGCGGTTGGGATTCCAAGGCAACTCAAAATGGATGACCCTGCGACAGGTCCTCTGTAAGTTCAGGCCCTCGCTCGCTGAATCGGTAGCGAGGAGAATCCTGGATTCGGGTCGCTCGAACTGATCTTCGCGAGCGAGGCGCTTTTTGCGGCCGAGACCGCCATGGAAGACAACATACCGGCCAGCGAAATCGGGCTCTTCGTCAATTCGGAGCTGAATCGCTTCCAGAGTATCTCGGTATTCGGTGAAAACGATCGCTTTCTCAGATGGATCCTCAGCAATGACACTCTTCAGCTCGTTAACTAACGCCTCGATTTTTGGATCGGCGGCGGGAAGCTTCCCGATGATACGGCGGATGGCCGTGAGTGCGCCGATCTCGGATTTGCGGCGACGCTCGTCGCCGGGCAACGCGCTCCGCAGGATCCGACGGGCAGTTCTTTCTGCGGCCGCTTCCCCAAGGGGCAAATCGGCCCGAAGCTCCCGAACCTCTGAGCGAGAGGGCGGCTCCTCGCGTGCTTCCTCTCTTCGCAACGATTCTAAACGGTATTCAACAGTTTTGCGGAGTGCGGCCCGACTCGACAAAGCCCTTTTCTTGATGATCTGCATCGCAAAGCCGATGAGCTCAGCATCATCAGTACCACTTGCCTGGCGAGTCGTTTTCGAACAGTAAGCCGCTACTTTCTTTAGAAGCTCCTTCTCAATTTCGGCTAGGTCGACGACAGGTATCCCGGCAACGTGACGCTCTGGGAACACAGGCTCTTCATGGCCGTCTGGGAAACGCCGGACTATCTGTGACTTCATCCTACGAATCCTGGCCCCATCCATACGACGCTGTAGATTCTCAGGTGTTCCATGGAAGGTCGCCAGCGTAGGCTCAACCAATTCGAGGAGCGACCGATATGAATGGGCATAACCGTTGTGAGGAGTCGCGGTCAAGAGTAATAGGCCTCTGCACGATTTCTGGAGGGCCTTCCCGAGGCGGGTTCGCTGAGTCCGGTAAGGATTCTCTGGAGTTCCCGATTCGGACAGGGCATGGGCCTCATCCACAATGATGAGATCCCAACGCTTGCGTAAAGCGCGGCTCCGGACCGTCTCTTTCTTTAAGAAATCCAATGAAGTGATGATCCGGGGAAGAGCGTCCCAGGGATTCACGCCAGCGGGGAGGTCGGTCTGGGCGGCGGCCAGGCCCCCGGCATTATCGATGATTACATAGTCCAAGCCGAACTTATCAAGGAGCTCATCCCTCCATTGGTCCATAAGGCCGGGGGGAACCACGATAAGGACACGTGAGGCCCGGCCGCGGGCCGTTAATTCTAGGAGCGCTAGGCCGGCCTCAATTGTCTTCCCCAGCCCGACATCATCAGCGATAAGGAGAGAGGGGCGTGGCTTGGACAAAAGCCGTAAGGTCGGGGCAAGCTGGTACGCTTCGAGAGCGACTCGGCCAAAACGCACGCCGCTGAGAATCTCAGCTTCCCGGATAAGTGTCGCCCCGATGAGACGGTGGGCGCTCGACCAGGCCGAAAAGGAGTCAAGAAGACCGAGGTCAAATTCGATATCCTGGTTGGGGAGTTGGAGGACTTCTTCGGGCGGAGAGATGACAGACAGACCTTGTGGCCTTGCCCCATCTAGAGAAGAAAGCTCAAGAATTGCCTGTGTCCCGGCTGGAGCGTTGACTTGCTTGACAAGCCATGGACGATCCCTGACCAGAACTCGGTCGCCTTTCCTGATTGTAGCGGCCAACCTAGGACCCCGATTGAAATATATGGGCCGGAATGAAGAATAGCATGCCCTTTTAGGCTCCTTAATAACACAGTCCAACAGAGGGGGTCAACGGTCGAAACCCTTCACCTCTCGATCATCACTGTCAAAACGCTGCTGGGGCATCACGCCGTCACGGTCACCGAGCGCTATACGCACTCCGACGCCGCGGAAAAACAACGTGCGGTCGAGGCTTTGACCTGGGGGCAGGAAGGCCAGCTTTACGGCGGCGAAAAGCCGTTAAACGTAAGATCAGGCATCCAGGTAACTCGTTATTCTACAGTCAATTAGAGGCAAAAGGTGGTTCCTGGGGCAGCTCTGGATCATGCAATCAAGGTTCGAATCCTTGCTTACCAGCCAACTCCCCTTCTCCTGATTTCCAGGTTTGTGTTCGACTTATAGCGAGATCTGACCCT
>MTKZ01125375.1_pt1 | contig 12498 bp, 11 predicted proteins | sample 1042781 | NCBI WGS metagenome assembly MTKZ01 (sample SAMN06212207, study PRJNA360539) | anaerobic digester metagenome | biome: Wastewater treatment plant; material: sludge; isolation source: anaerobic digester fed with sludge from wastewater treatment plant | place: Denmark: WWTP Viborg ...
GTAGCCGCCGATGGGGGTGATGCGCTTGTCGCGGGCGGCGCCGGCGAATTCGGCCTTGGCGTCCATGGACTGGATCATGTAGGCGTCGCGCGCGCGGAGGATCTCGAGGGCGGTGTTTTGGAAGGCGTTGGAGTCGGGGTCGAAGGACTTGGCCATGAGGGCGACGACGTGCTTGGCGGAGCAGAAGAGGGTGAACCAGGTGCGGAAGACGTCCTCGGGGACGATGGCCTCGGGGATCTTGAAGCGCTCGACGGAGGTGTCGCCGATGTGGGTGAGGTGGTCGCCGATGCGCTCGATGTCCTTCATGCAGCGGTCGAGGTGCTGGAGGAAGAGGGTTTGGCGGCGGGAGAGATAATGCTTGGTGAGATGGTTGAGGTAGTAGCCCATGGATTGGCGGACCTCGTTGATGATGTCCTCGTTGGACAGGAGGCGGCGGTAGGTCTTGCGGGTGGGGTTGAGGATGAGCTCGCCGTTGAGCAGCATGCTGTCGACGCAGATTTCCGCCATGCGGCNNGGGGCGGGGATGGGTTCCTGGGAGGGGGTGACGAGGCGCACGAGGCGGGTGAAAAGGCCGGTGAAGGGCAGGAGGAGGAGGGTGGCGGCGACCATGATGAAGGTATGCAGGTTGGCGGCCTGGCGGAGCAGGTTGCCGGGGGAAGAGGCCTCGCAGGCCCAGACGACGAGGGGCCAGGCGAGGAGGGCGAAGACGACATTGGCGACGTTGAACAACAGATGGGCGATGGCGGCGCGCCACGCGCCGATGCGCATCGGCAAGGCGGCCATGATGGGGACGATGCAGGTGCCGATATGCGCGCCGAGGACGACGACGGCGACCTGGTCGAAGCGGGTGAAGACGCCGGCGGTGACCAAGGCGAAGCAGAGACCGATCATGGCGCCGGAAGAGGTGATGAGGGCGGTGAGCAGGGCGGAAACGCCCACGCCCAGGAGGCGGTAGGTCCAGACGTCGCCGCGGATGTGGGCGAGATAGGGGGCGAGGGCGTCCTTGTGGGGGGCGATGCCGGAGGAGAGCGTGTCCATGCCGAGGAACAGCAGACCGAAGCCGATGAGGGCATCGCCGAGCTTGCGCCAGCGCTCGGAGGGCAGGAGGGCGTCGAGGAGGAAGCCGATGCCGATGGCGGCCCAGCAGTAGTCGGCGATGTGGAAGGAGATGAGCTGCATGGACAGCGAGGTGCCGATGTTGGCGCCGAAGACGGGCGCGATGGCTTGCTCGAGGGCCATGACGCCGGCGTTGATGAAGCCGGCGAGCATGGCGACGGCGGCGCCGGAGTGGGCGAGGAAGCCGACGACGGTGCCGAAGACGGCGCCATGGACGCGGCTGCGGGTGGCGCGCGCGAGGATGGTGCGCAGGGAGCTGCCCGCGGCCGTGCGCAGGCTGCGGGTCATGACGTGCATGCCGTAGATGAAGAGGCTCAGGCCGCCGAGGACCTGGAAGGCCACCATGACGAGATCTTGCGTGTTCATGGTCCGTTCAAAACGCCGGCTTCAGGGAAGGCCCGGCGCCCAAGTTGTGGATGAGTCAAAGAGCGGGAACATAGCAAATCTGGCCGGGGGGTCAAATGTCGTCCTCGGATTCGAGCCGGGCCAGGAAATCCTGGGGATCGACGAGGGGGGGGGAGGCCGGCGCGGGGGCCAGGTCCATGCGGCGGTCCAGCTTGCTGCGCTTGATCCAGAACTGGGGCTGTTGTTCGGAGAGGGCGATGTTCCGGCAATGGCGGACGATGCGGTCGAGCGCGGCGAGGTATTCGCTGAAGAAGATTCCGGCGACGGGGGTGATTTCGCGGCGCGCGACCTTCTCGTTGAACAAGGTCCGGACGTCCAGGCTGGCCCGCGCATGCTCGTCGCGGAATTGGAGGATCTGGCGGGCGAGCTCCGGGATGTCGTCGCGGTCGGGATCGAAGGAGGCGGCGACCTGGCGCAGGACGTGGAGGGTGGATTCGAAGAGCGTGAAGAACCGGGCGAACGAATCGGCGTCGACGAGGGCTTCGGGCGCCTTCTGGCGGCGCAGGGAAAGGGTGCAGAGGGTTTCGACGTGGTCGCCGATGCGCTCGAGGTCGCTCATGCAGCGGTCGATGTGCTGGGCGAGGATGGCCTGGCGCTTGGAGAGCCGGCGGCGGGCGAGGCGGGCGAGGTAGTCCTTCATGGCCAGCTTGATCTCGTTGACGGCCTGCTCGTTGAGGTGGATGGTCTGGACGTCCTTGGGCCCATGGGAGAATAGGATGGTCTGGCCGGAGAGCCGCAGGCTGTGCAGGCAGAGCCGGGCCACGCGGCGCAGTTCGCGGAGACAGGCGGCGATGGCCTGTTCCGGATACTCCAGAAGGGCCGGCTGCAGGTGGGAGGGCTCCGGAGGCGGGGTCCGGGAGGGGAGGAGCTTCCGCAACAAGACCGCGTAGAGCGGGATGACGGGCATGAAGATGAGGCAGTTCTGGACCATGAGGAGGGTGTGCGTGTTGGCGGTCTGGCGCACGAGATCGGGCGAGGTGGCCGCGAACAACGGCACCCACAGGGGCGCGAGCAGGATGGAGACGAGCGCGTTCACGACGTTGGTGAGGAGGTTGCCGGCCGCCGCGCGGCGGGAATCGATGCCGGTGCCGATGGAGCCCAGCAGGGCGGTGGCGCACGTACCGATCTGGGCGCCGATGACGACGGGGTAGGTCTGCCAGAGGGAATCGAAGACGCCGGCGTCGGCGAGGGCGAAGGCCATGCCGATGGTGGCGCCGCTGCTTTGGATGATGGCGGTGAGGGCGAAGGCCAAGCCGACGCCCAGGAGGCGGCCGGGGAGGGTCCGGCCGTCGATGGCGGTGAGGTATTGCCGGAGGAGGTCGCGGTGGGGGGCGATGGCCGCGCTCATGGTCTGCATGCCGAGGAAGAGCAGGCCGAAGCCGACCAGGGCGCGCCCGACGGACTTGGCGCGCGGGTTGGGCGCGGCCATCTGGACGAGGAGCCCCGCGACGATGCCGACGTAGCAGTAGTCGGCCAGGCGGAAGGAGACGAGCTGCATGGAAAGCGACGTGCCGAGGTTGGTGCCGAGCATGGGCGCGACGGCCTGCGCCAGGCTCATGAGTCCAGCGTTGAGGAAGCCGACGAGCATGACGGAGGCGGCGGAGGAGTGGACCAGGAATCCGAGCAAGGTGNNCGGGCCAGGCCCGCGAAGCGGTTGGCGGTGGCCTTGGCCAGCAAGGTGCGCAGCCCGGGGCCGGCCGCGATGCGCAGGCCGTCCGACATGATGCCCATGCCCAGGATGAACAGGGCGAGGCCGCCCAGAACGGAAAAGATCAAAAAGAAAACCGAACCGCCATCCATAGGTCACCTTCCGGAGAGAACAAGCCCATTCTCCCGGGAGGAAGCGGCAAAGTCAATCCCGGCGCGGCCGGGCTAGAGGTAATCCTCGGCCTGGAGGCGGGCGAGGTAGTCCTTGGGGTCGACGAGCGGCTGGATCGCGGGTTCGGGGGCCATGTCGACGTGCTTGCCGAGCTTGGTGCGCTTGATCCAGAACTGGGGCTGCTTTTCGGCGAGGGCGATGCTCTTGGAATGCTTGACGATGCGGTCGAGGGCGAAGATGTACTCGCTGAAGAAGATGCCGGCGATGGGGGTGATGGAGCGCTGGGCGACCTTTTCGGTGAACATCGAGCGGGTGTTGAGGCTGGCGGCCATGTAGTCGTCGCGGGCCTGGAGGATCTGCTGGGCGATCTCCTGGAAGCCCTCCCGGTCGGGGTCGAGGGAGTCGATCACGAGCCGGAAGATCTGGAGGGCGTTCTCATAGAGGCGGAAGAGGGTGTCGAAGGAATCCTTGTCCACGATGGCTTCGGGGACCTTTTGGCGGCGCAACGAAAGGTCGCAGATGGTCTCGATGTGGTCGCCGATGCGCTCGAGGTCGACGATGCAGCGGTCGACGTGCTGGAGGAGGATGGCCTGGCGCTTGGAGAGGTAGCGGCGGGTGAGGCTGGAGAGGTATTCCTTGAGGGCGAGCTTGACGTCGTTGACGGCCTGCTCGTTGAGCTTGATGGCGTGGATGTCCTGGGGGGTGTGGGCGAAGAGGATGGTCTGGCCGGCGAGGCGCAGGCTCTTGGCGCAGATCTTGGCGACGCGCTGGAGCTCGCGGATGCTGGCGCAGATGGCCTGTTCGGGGTATTCCAGGAGCTTGTCGTCGAGGTGGCTGGGCTCGGGCTCGGGCTTGCGGCTGCGGAAGAGGCGGACGACGAGCCGGGCGTAGGGGGTGGAGAAGGGCAGCACGAGGAAGGCGGCCACCACCATCACGGTGGTGTGGAGGTTGGCGGACTGGCGCATGACGTTGTCGGGCGACAGCCACGTGAGGAAGGCGACCAGCGGCCCCTTCAACAGGGCGGCGAGGGCGACGTTGAAGAAGTTGAAGATGAGGTGGGCGTAGGCCGAGCGCTTGGCGTTCATGCTGGTTCCGATGGAGCCGAGCAAGGCGGTGGCGCAGGTGCCGATGTGCGCGCCGAGGATGATCGGCATGGTTTGCTCCACGCTGGTGAGCACGCCGGCCTGGACGAGGGCGAAGGCCATGCCGATGGTGGCGCCGCTGCTCTGGATGATGGAGGTCAGCAGGGTGGCCAGCAGGATGCCGAGCACCAGGCCCTGGGTCGTTTCGCCGCTGATGGAGGCCATGACGGGCTTGAGCAGGTCGCGGTAGGGCTTGATGGCGTCGCTCATCAGGTTCATGCCGAGGAAGAGCAGGCCGAAGCCCATCACCGAGAGGCCGATCTTCCGGGCTTTGGGATTCTTGGCGATCATGCTCGTGAGGAAGCCGAGGGTGACGGCGAACAGCGCGTATTTGCCCAGGCTGAAGGAGATGGCCTGCATGGAGATGGTGGTGCCGATGTTGGCCCCGAGGACGACGGGGATGGCCTGGGTGAGCGTCATCAGGCCGGCGTTGATGAAGCCGACGACCATGACGGTGGTGGCGCTGCTGTGGACGAGGGTGGCGATCAGCGTACCCAACCCGAGGCCGGACAGCTTGCGGGTGGTCATGACGGACAGGACGCTGCGCAGCTTTTGGCCGGCGGCTTCGCGGAGGCCGTCGGACATGATGTTCATGCCGAAGATGAACAGGGCCAGGCCGCCGAGGATCTGGAAGACCAGGAAGAACACCTTGTCGCCGCGGATGGGGCCCCGGTCGGCGGGCACGAAGCCGATGGATTCCACGACGGCCTGGCCCGCCTTGGACTGGATGAACTGGAGGAAGCGGCCGACGGCCGGGTCGGCGTTTTTGGCGCGGCTGTAGAGCAGGATGGGTTCCACGTAAGGATAGATGCCTTCGTGGACGGTGACGTCGCGGGGGAGGATGCCGTTGACCGACACCGGATGCAGACCGGGCCGGGAGACGAGGTTCATGCCGACGTAGCCGATGGCGTCGGGATTGGCGGCGACGGCGTCGGCCAGGGCCACGTAGTCGGGGAAGGTGCGCGCGGCGGCGGAGTAGGGGCGGTTTTCCATGGCCAGGACCCGGAAGCCGAGGTGCGTGCCGCCCGTGGCGTCGCGGATGAGCACCGCCATGTCCCGGTCCGGGCCGCCGACTTGCCGCCAATTGGTGATTCTGCCGGTGAAGATGTCCCGGATGTCGCGGTCGGAGAGGTTCTTCAGGGGATTGTCCGCGTTCACGACCACGGCCACGCCGTAGTAGCCGGCGACGGCGGATTGAAGCTCGATGCCCCGGGAACGGGCGATCCGCTGCTCGTCGTCGTTGAACCGCCGGGAGGAAACCGCGATGTCGCAGGCGTCGTCCAGCAAGGCGGCGATGCCGGAAACCGAACCGAGGCTTTCCAATTCGACGGTGAAACCGGGATCCGCTTCCTGGAAGGCGGCGATGAGCTTGGGCCCCAGTTCTTCGCCAAAGGTGTCGGATCCCCGGATCGTGAGCGCGTCGTCCGCGCGGACCCCCAGCGTCGCCAGCAGCCCAACACCCGCCACCATCCGCCACATGCGTGTATTCATCGGCTCGTTCTTCCTCTTGGATGAAACCGGGGATCATCCAAAAGAAGGGGCGGGGATGTCAATCTTGGGAACGGCGTCCGGGCGGAATTCCCCGAAGCGTTTCGCCGCGCCGGAGCGGGTCAGGCGACATGGAGCATCCACAGGCCGGCGAGGAGGACGAGGACGCCGCAGGCTTTCTTCAAAATGGCCGCGCCTTTGGAGGATTCGTTCCAATCCAGATAGCGCTGGACGCTTTCCGTGAAGGTGCCGGCGAGGACGATGATGGCGCAGTGGCCGACGCCGTAGGCCAGCAGGAGCAGAATGCCCTGGGCCGGGTGAGCGGAGGCCGTGCGGAAGGTGACGGCCAGCATCGGGGCCATGTAGGCGAACGTGCAGGGGCCCAGCGCGACGCCGAACACCAGGCCGAAGATGAACGCCGCGATGCGGCCGCGCCGCTTCAGCGCGACCTGGCCCGGGCCGGTGAAGGGCAGCGGGAACACGCCCAGCAGATGCAGCCCAACCAGGAAGAAGACGGCCGCGACGAAATAATTTCCATAGGCGCCGACATCGCCCAGCATGCGGCCGGCGGCGGCGGTGGCCGCGCCGATGATCCCGATGGTGATCAGGATGCCCAGCGCGAACAGCAGGGCGATCTGGAAGGCGCGGAGGGTGGAGATCCGCCCCTGCTCGTCGATGAAGCCGACGATCAGCGGGATGCTGGCGAGGTGGCAGGGGCTGAGCAGGATGCTCAGGATCCCCCAGGCGAAGGCGGCGGAAAGGGCGACGGCCGGCCCGCCATCGACGGCGCGGGTCAGGGTGGTGAAGAGCTGTTCGATCATCGGTCAGGTCTCCGGCGGGGCGAACCAGCGTTGCGTGCTGATGCAGATGCGCACCAGCCAGAGCATGACGGGCACCTCGATCAGCACGCCCACCACGGTGGCCAGCGCCGCGCCCGAGGAGAGGCCGAAGAGCATGGTGGCGGTGGCGATGGCGACTTCGAAGTGGTTGGAGGCGCCGATCATGGCCGCGGGGGCGGCGTCGGCATAGGCGAGTTTCAACCCCTTGGCCCACCCGTAGCCCAGCCAGAAAATCAGCATGGTCTGGATGAACAGGGGGATCGCGATCCACAGGATGGTCAGCGGCTTGGCGAGGATGACTTCGCCCTTGAAGCTGAAGAGGAGGACGAGGGTGGTCAGCAGGGCGATGATCGTGACGGGGGTGAGGACGTGCAGGAATTTCTCCTTGAACCAGGTTTCGCCCTTGGCGGCGAGGATCCACTTGCGGGAGAAATAGCCGGCGACGAGCGGCAGGGCCACATAGATGGCGATGGAGAGCAGCAGGGCCTGCCACGGGACGGGCAGGCGGCCGACGCCCAGCAGGAAGCCGCCCAGCACGCCGTAGAGCAGGAGCATCGTCAGCGAGTTGATGGCCACCATGATGAGGGTGAGCCCGTCGTTGCCGCGGGCGAGATAGCCCCAGACCAGCACCATGGCGGTGCAGGGGGCGACGCCCAGCAGGATGCATCCGGCGAGATAGCTGCGCCAGAGGGGCACTTGCAGCATCTTGACGCCCTCGACGAGGACCACGGTGCCGGCGCCGTGCTCCGCGCCGACGGGAAGATCGAGGCCGAACGGCATCTTGACCAGGTCCATGGCGTCCGCGCCGATGAAGGCCTTGAAAACGAAGCCCAGGAAGAACGCGGCGATGGCGTACATGGTGAACGGCTTGATGGCCCAGTTGACGAACAGCGTCAGCCAGACGGGCTTGCCGCTCTTGCCGGCCTTGATGACGGCGGCGAAATCGATCTTCACCATGATGGGGTACATCATGAAGAACAGGCAGATGGCGATGGGGATGGAGACGACGGGCGCGCCATTCACGAAGATGGCCAGGCCATCGAGGGTCTTGGCCAGATCGGGCGCGAGCTTGCCGAGGAGGATGCCCCCGGCGATGCACAGCGCGACCCAGACGGTCAGATAGCGTTCGAAGGGGTTCGTCAGCTTGCGGTTTTCTTCGTTCATGGCCGTTGTCCTTTCTTGATCGCCGCGATGGTCGCGGAGCGGACGAATTGCTCCGCGCCGCTTCCCGGGAACCAGTCTTGGATGAAGGTTTTGCTTTGCTCGTTCACCGCGATGCGAATATCCCCGAAGCCGGCTTTCTTCAGCATGCGCTTGGTTTCGGGAACGGTCGCCGCTCCGGCGATGCAGCCGCTGTGCGCCAGGAGCTGGTTCTTCATCCTGGCCGGAATGGGCGCGAGGGCCACCACGTCGGAAATGGCGAGACGGCCGCCGGGCTTCAGCACGCGGAAGGCCTCGGCGAACACCTGGGGCTTGTCGGGCGACAGGTTGATGACGCAGTTGGAGAGGATGACATCCGCCGCGGCATCCGCGATGGGGAGGTGTTCGATCTCGCCGAGGCGGAAATCCACGTTCCGGACTTTGCCCTTGCTGGCGTTCGCCCGCGCCTTGTGGATCATTTCGGGGGTCATGTCCACGCTGATGACCTGGCCCTTCTTGCCGACGCGGCGGGCGGCGAGAAAGCAGTCGAAGCCGCCGCCGCAGCCCAGATCGACCACGGTCTCGCCGGGCCGGAGCGCGGCAATCGCCTGCGGGTTGCCGCAGCCGAGGCCCATATTCGCCCCCGCGGGAACGGCGGCGAGTTCTTCCTTCGAATAGCCGATCTGGACGGAGGCGTCCGGATTGAGCAAGGTGTCGGGAGAGCAGCAGCTGCTGCCGCAGCCGCACGAACCGCCGGATTTCGCGATGCCGGCATAGCGGTCGCGGATATGCTGGCGGACCTGATCATTTTTCACGGCGGACATGATTCATTTCCTTTCGGCACCTAGTGCACCGGGGAGAGTTTCAATGAACGCTTTGATCTCGTCGCGGACGCGACGGTAATGGCCGAGGGCTTCCTCTTCGGTTTGGGCGTTCTTGGCCAGGCGCGGGGGGTCGTCGAAGCCGGCGTGGACGATCTTGGTGCGGCCGGGGAACAGAGGACAGGATTCATGGGCATGGTCGCAGACGGTCACGACATAGTCGAAATCCTTGGTGGGCAAATCGGCCAGGGTTTTGGAGCGCTGGCCGGAGATGTCCACGCCCGCCTCGGCCATGACCTGGACGGCGCGGGGATTGAGACCGTGGGTTTCGATGCCGGCGGAGAGGGCCTCGATCCGGTCGCCTTTGAGGGCGCGGGTCCAGCCTTCCGCCATCTGGCTGCGGCACGAGTTGCCGGTGCAGAGGAAGAGGATCTTGATCCGGACGGCGGCGCTCATGGGAATTCGTAGCCGAATTCTTTCCATTTGGCGAGGATGTCGTCCTTGGAATAGAAGCCTTCGTGCCGGAAGAGTTCCTGGCCGTCGGCGTCGAAGAAGATCTGGAGGGGGATGAGCCGGACGCCGTAGGCCTCGCCGGCGCCTTCGGTCTTCTTGACGTCGATGAAATCCACCTGCAAGTGGCCGGCGCACTCGGTCTTCAGGGCCTCGATGATCGGGGCCATTTGCTTGCAGGGGATGCAGGTGTCCGAGCCCAGTTCCAGCAGGCGGGGCAAGCCGGCGGCTTCCGAGCCGTCGCCCGCCCCGGGCGCCCCGGCGGAGGGGCCGCGGGGTTTGAGGGCGAACACGATGGCGATGGCTACGGCCAGGCCGGCGACGATGGCTCCATTCTTCCAGTTTCTCATTTCCGGTTTTCCCTTGTGTTTCTTGAACGATCGAAAGGTCGCCGGCCCGGCCGGCAAGGCGGCCCAAGCCGTCGGTTTCCGCCGCCCTNNCGTTCATGATCTCGACGATTTTCTCGACCTTTTCAAGCTGGATCTCGACGCCGGCGGATTTCGCGGCGGCCTCCGCGTTTTGGAACAGGAGCTTGCATTTGGGGCAGCCGGTGCCCAGGACTTGGAGCCTCTTCACGGGCGTTCTCCGTTGGAGGCGGAGGGTCCCGACTGGCGTTCGATGAATTCATCCATCTTCCGGTCGGCGCCGGCGAGGACTTCCTTGGTGGTGGCAATGACCTCCCGAATCTGGCCGGCGTCGACGCCGAGTTCGCGGGCCAACTTGTGGTGGTGGGCGAAGCACGGTTGGCAGCGGGCGGCCAGGGAGGCCGCGAGGGCCACGAGTTCCTTGGTTTGGGGATCCATTTTCATTGCATCACCTCATGATGGTTCCAAACAGCATTCCGGAAAGGGTGGCCATGGCGACGACCAAGCCGACGAAGGCGAGGGTCTTTTTTGCGCCGAGGATGGAGTGGATGACCAACATGCTGGGGAGCGAGAGCGCCGGGCCCGCCAGAAGGAGGGCGAGGGCGGGCCCTTGGCCCATGCCGCTGTCCAGCAGGCCGCGCAGGATGGGGACTTCCGTCAGCGTGGCGAAATACATCAAGGCGCCGGCCACGGCGGCAAACAGGTTGGTCCACAGCGGCCAGAGGAACGAGAGCCAACGCGGGGCGACGGCGTCAGGATGGCCGAAGAGGCTCAACAGGGCCTGTGGCGAGTCGCCCACGAGCGCCTGGATCCAGATGTTCGGGACGATGCCGGCATCCGCGTGGTCGGGGCTGCCGAGGAAGAACCCGGCCGCCAGCACGCCCAGGAACAAGAGCGGGAGGATCTGCTTGGCGAAGCTCCAGGACTGGTCGCGCCACTCCTGGAGTTCGGCGCCGCCGAAGGCCATCAGGACCGCCAAGCCGGCGGAACCCGCCGCGAAGGCGGCCACGGGGTATTGCGGGAGGAGGAGGCCCACCCCGACGGCCGGCAGGGCGGCCAGCGCGAGACGGCCCGGTTTGACCTTGAAAAAGCGCCACAGGCAGGCGCCCAACCCCGCGGCGGAAAGCGCGGTGAGAATCCATTTGGCCTTGAAGATGGCGAACCAGGCGCCGGCGGTTTCCAGCGGCCGCGCCCAGTTGGCGAAGACGAGGATGCCGACCATGGACAGGAAAAAAAGCGCCACCTGCCAAAGCGGCCGCTCGGGTTGACCGCCGTCGCCGAGGAAGACTTCCTGGGGATGGGCGGCCTTGGCGCGTTCTTCCTTGAGGAAGAAGAGGTGCATCAGCAGGCCGATGACGACGCTGAAGGCGATGGCGCCCACGGCGCGGGCGAGACCAAGCGGAAAGCCCAGCACGCGGGCGGTTAGCACGATGGCGAGCACATTGATGGCGGGGCCGGAGTAGAGGAAGGCGATGGCCGGGCCGAGGCCTGCGCCGCGCAGGTAGATGCCGCCGAAGAGGGGCAGGACGGTGCAAGAGCAAACGGCCAGGATGGTGCCTGAAACGGACGCCACGCCGTAGGAAAGGACTTTGTTGGCCCGGGGGCCGAAATATTTCATCACGGCGTTTTGGCTGATGAAGACGCCGATGGCGCCGGCGATGAAAAAGGCGGGAACGAGGCACAGGAGGACATGCTCGCGGGCGTACCACTTCACCAGGCGCAGGGCTTCCAGGATGGCGCCGTCGAACCGGGGCTGGCCGACGCCAAGGAAATACAGGCCCAGAAAAGCCGCCAGGAGGCCCAGGAGGATTTTCAGTTCCTTGCTCATTGCGGTCCGCTCAAGTCGCCTGGGCTTGGCGCGTTTTCAGCGATTGGATCACGCCGAGAGTGCAGTTGACCGCCGCCAGGATGCAGGGGCAGGCGAGGTGGTGGACGATTTTCCTGCCCTGCCGCCGCTCGGTGACAATGCCGGCCTTTTTGAGTTTCTCCAGATGGTGCGAGATGGTGGGCTGGCTGACCGCCGCGAGGATGCGCAGGTCGTTGACGCAGCGGTCGCCGCGGCTGAGGGCATCCAGCATCAGGACGCGCGTGGGGTGGGCGAGGGCCTTGAGGATGGCGGCCCGGGCCTTGGCTTGAAAGGAATTCATACCTGGAATACATATATATATATGTCTATATGTCAAGCGGGAACCGTCTGGTTTCCCGGGAAACACCGGGGGACGGACGCGGACGGGGCGGGAAGGCGGTGCGGGCCGGCCGATGGCGGATCGGAGCTTCCCGGTTGATTTTCCGCCAGAAACTGGGAAGATGGCGGCCGTGGGCGGCTGGCGCCTCCGGGTGGAAGGAGGGGGGCCGAGACCCCGGAGGAGAAACGAGATGAACGCAGTTCGGATCCTGTTGGGCGTCTTGGGGTTCGCCGCGTGCGCGCAGGCGGCGCCCATGCCGGAGGCGGTGTTCATTTTGGACGCCTCGGGCAGCATNNACGGGCAGCATGGCGGAGCCGGCGGGGACGCAGACGAAGATGGAGGCGGCGAAGGCGGTGCTGGCCGGCGTGGTGCCGGCCGTGGCCCCGGAGGTGAAGATCGGGCTGGCGGCCTACGGGCATCGGCGCGAGCGGGATTGCGCCGACATCGAGATCCTGGTGCCGCCGGGGAGCGAAGACCGCGCGGCGGTCCTGGCGCGGGTGGCGGCGATGCAGCCCAAGGGCGTGACGCCGATCGCGGCGGCGGTCGTCCAGGTGGGGGACTACCTGAAGGGGCGGGAAGCGGAGACGACGATCGTGCTGGTGAGCGACGGCAAGGAGACGTGCGGGGGGGATCCGCGCGCAGCGGTGGCGGCGTTGAAGGCCGCCGG
>MTKZ01098444.1_pt2 | contig 12493 bp, 12 predicted proteins | sample 1042781 | NCBI WGS metagenome assembly MTKZ01 (sample SAMN06212207, study PRJNA360539) | anaerobic digester metagenome | biome: Wastewater treatment plant; material: sludge; isolation source: anaerobic digester fed with sludge from wastewater treatment plant | place: Denmark: WWTP Viborg ...
ACAAAACAGTCCCTGGAATCAATAATTGCTTATCTGGAAGATAATCCGCAGACAGGTATTGTTACACCTAAACTCTATCTCAGGGACGGAGCTGAAGATAAAGATGCTCACAGGGGATTTATTACACCATGGACTGCTATAACACATTTTTTATATTTAGATCGCTTATTCCCTAAATCTAAAATATTTAATCAATATAGCCTTGGCTATTTGGATTTTAATAAAATACAGGAAATCGATGCCTGCATATCTCATTTCATGGCAGTAAATCCTAAGATTTTTGAAAAGATTGGGAAATGGGATGAAGAATATTTTCTCTTCGGAGAAGATATTGATATGTGTTATAGGACTAAGAAAGCAGGATTTAAGATTATTTATCTTGGTGATGTAAAAGTACTGCATTATAAAGGGGCGGGAATAGGCAGGGCTGCTTCCAAAGATATTGAAAATGCCATGAATATGAATTTTTCCCAAGTATCGTTTAAGGACGAGGTAATAACAAGGGATAAAGTTAAAAATACTTCCAAGTGGATGAGAATAAAAATAGCTAAGGAATCATCTAAAGCAATGAAGATATTTTATAAGAAACATTATATAGATAAATATCCCAAGTTCATCACATCGCTCGTATTCTTAGGTATCTGGATAAATGAAAAGATTAAAGTGCTAAAAGTATCATTAAAATAATAACTATATTAACCACTTAGGATTTTCTACCATCCATTTAACTGTTTTTTCTAAAGATTCTTCCAATGTATAAGGGGGAAGCCATCACATCTTTTTCATTTTAGATCCATTTAAGCCATAGTGGTATCGTACCCTGTTCTAAATTTACAAAAACTATATACCTTGTTTCTAGTGAATAATATCTGGTGGGCGGGACAGGAGTTGAACCTGCACGGGTTTTGCCCACTACGTCCTTAGCGTAGCGCGTATACCATTCCGCCACCCGCCCATGTGTGTAATACGAAGTAGATTATACTATAAACAGAGAATAATTAATTCATTTAATATTCTTTATTGTTCAGGTATTTCAACTTGTTTAATAGCTGGTAAAACTATACCGTCTTCAACAAACTTAAATAATTTATCATTATATCTAAGATAGGAAACGTTCGGTTCCATCTGATTTAACAATTCTTTATCTTCTGCTAGATAAGAGAATAGTATTTTAAATATATTTACATGAGAATCATTATCCTTTAGATCTATGTTATAACCAGGAGACCTAATAGCTAAAAATACACCAAACAAATCGTAAGCCAAATCCTGAGAAGATAGCCCCATTCTCGTTCTAATAGTATCGTTAATATCCACATTCTTATTATCTCCTTTCCATACATCCCTATACCTCAAAGCCCCATGATCTCCGTATAATATTATTATTGCTTTAGAGTCATTCTCTATTATCCAATCAAGTCTTTTTAATATCTTTGGGTTAGACGCTTTCAGTATTTTTAAATAAAATTCTGTCCATTCATCCCCATTATCTTTCCATGAGTAACTGCCGTCGGGCATTGTATGCCTAACCGCACCCTCTTTTATATAAAAAAATGTTGGTTTATTTCTTGATCTGTAATTAATAACTACTCCCGGGATAAGACTTTCCAATTCTTTAGGACTTGCTTCCCAGGTTTCTTTAGCATCTATATCCTCTACTTTAAATATATATGCTCTTATCTTATTAACTATATTACTTTGAAATAATGTAAGAGAATCGTGTATCCCATATTCAGGATAGTGGTAATCAACAATACCATTTCCTCTAAATAGATATATATTTGGGTGAAGAAATACTAGGTTATAATCATTGTTTTTAAATATTGATAATACCGGATTATATATTTCTCCAATAATCATATCCCTGATACTAAGAGCATCCCCTCTGCCTACTGATACATTTTCATAGTGATGTTTCATTAAGAACATTGGCCCGACAGATATAAGAGTATTAGCATAATTCGAATAAACATTATCTGTAATATCAAAACCCATATCCTTCAACTTTTCTAAAAACTCCTCATTATCATAACCGTATAAATGCTTCATAGCTTGGGGCGAGTGATAACTTTCAAGGTGTATCAGATATACATTTGGCTTATCTTTAAATAGTATTTTTCTATCTTCTTCCCTATTTAAACTAGGAAGTATGTAATCTTCTATACTTCTATTTCTTATTAATCCAGTGACTGTGTTTATACTTGCTAATATTGACATAATAATTAAAAAAGTATTGGGATATTTATAACCTTGTATGTATATTAAAATGACTGATACTAAAGTGAATATAAGAAATACAATCATCATACTTTTATTATTCGTAATTGTGCTTTTCATTAATATAAATATTGAAAATAACCCTAAAATAAATGCGGTTATCTTATAGATATTAATTTTATATTTAGTAAATATTCTCGGTTTATTCCAGTTATATTTACGTATTATTTTATTAATGATTAGAGATATAATCTTAAGAATAATTCCTATGATTAATGTGATAAAAGGTATAACAAGAAGAAATACGTACTGTTTGACACTGTATATATGCCAATTATTACTAATTACAAAAAGTACCGGATATAATCCACTAAGCAAGAGAAACATAATTGGGGATTCAAGGATAGTTATTGATTTATCTTCATTGCTGTTAACATCATTTTCCATGTTTCTTATTCTATCATGAATAATCCAAGCAAATAGAACAGTAAAAGCATATTACTTATCGGGGTTATATATCATATCAATAGGATTTTGATAAATACCATCTTTAACTACGCGATATAGTATATTTGATTTCTTTATATACGATTCATTAGCAGGCATATTTTCAAGCAGGGCGTCATTCTCAGACAACTGCGAAAATAGTATACGGAATACGTTGACCAATGTCTGTTTTTTGTAGACATCAGTATTTCCATCTGGATATTTTATGGCAAAAAATGCACCGAACATATCGTTAGCTAAATGTTCCCCTGTTATACCTCTTCGTTAATATATTACTTCATTAATATCACTACTCTTGCTAGTATTCGCCCACACATTTCTATAAAGCATGGCACCGTGGTCTCCGTATAAAATAATTATTGCTTTTGGATCTAATTCATTTATTTTATATATCATCGATAAAATATTATTATTCTCTCTTAAAACTGTTTTCTTATATTTGTCTTTCCAACCATCTTCACTATTTTGCCAGGTGTATGTTTTATTAGAAGGGGTATGGCTTGTAACTGCATCCTTAATATAAAAGAAATAACTTTTGTCTTCCTTTGTTCTGTTTTCAATTGTATCCCATAATATCCTGGTGAATTCATCCTTATCATAGGATCCACTATTTCTAACTTCTGGTTTGGCTATATTAAATATCTTCCCTCTTAACCAATCTATCTTCTTGCTCTGAAATATCAATAAAGAATCATGGATCACATTAGGAGGGTAAAAATAATCTAAATAATCATTTCCCATAAAATTATATACATCTTTATGAAGATAAATAATTCCATAGTTATTATTCTTAAGAATATTGAGTGTTGGATTATATATTCTTCCTCCCACCATATCTCTTATACCTACGGCATCTTCTCTCCCTGTAGCAACTTTATAATAATGATGTTGTTGAAGAAATAGTGCGCCCACAGAAGTAAGAGTACTTGAATAATTAGAATAAAACTCATCCGCAGTATAAAATCCTAACTTGTTTAGTTCATCTACGAACTCCTTATTATCAAATCCATACAATAGTTGTGTCGCCTTAGGTGAGTGGTAGCTTTCCAGATGTATTAAATATATGTTAGGTGTTTTCTTGAATGCTATAGAGTCATCAACTTCTTTATTTAGTGAAGATAGAACATAGTTGCTTTTAATGTTTTTCTTATTGTAAGAAATTACAAATTCCAATATGGATATTACAGTCATAATAATTAACAGAAGATTCAAATACCTGTATCCTGTTTTCCAGATAAGAATACCTAGTAATATATTGATTACAGCAAATATATAGATGGCTTTGGTATTAATGAATATTGATGACTCAAGAAGTACAAATATTACTGCGGACCCCAGCAACAATAAAAATAATAGATATATTTTATTAAAATAATATTCTATTTTCTTTTTTGTATCTTCATTTTTAAATATTTTTCTAATACATATTTTTATTACCCTGTATATTAATTCTAGAAATAAACTAAGTATTAGTATTAATACCGGTATGATGAATAAAAATAGATTTTGCTTAACATCATAAACAAACCAATTTTTACTTAATAAAAATATTACGGGATAAAATGCAGATAGAAACAAGAATATCTGGGGATAATTAATTATTTTATTAAATATGTTCTTAAAACCCGTCATATTGTTTTCTTCTTCATAAGAAATAGTATTCTTTCGCTATTTTCAATATTTTTTTCCTCTAAAATATCAAAATAAAGAGAATAATCGTTTCTAAATGACTCAATATCATATCTATCAAATATGTCTTTTCTGCTGGCCAGTAATTTTTTTACTTGTGAATCATTTTTCGGAACAAATTCAATAATCAGATATTCTCCGCATTCGGAAAAGAACCTTGCTGTATTTTCAAAAGGAAGATTGTTAGATATTGATAGATGATGAATCAAAGCTAAAGCCAATATTGTATCTGCAGGACCTCTTCTTATTAAGGAATCCCTTTCTTTATTTGAAAATCCAATATCGGGGCTTGGATTCGTTAAATCGGAAATAAGAGGAAGGAGATTTTTATCGCTATTCTTTCTGCATTCCTGATAGTTTATTTCAACAGCTACAGGATCTATATCAAAAGATATAGTTTCTATTCCTTTACCGCTTGCCAATCTACTAAACGGACCGTTGTTTGCACCTAAATCCCAAAGCATTTTAGGTTTTGTTTTTAAGATCATATCAGCAACCATTTTTGATTTCTGTTCCATACTAAACTCACTATAGTTAGTAATATGATAGTAATCCCCCCATTCAGTTTTTGGTTTATTCCATTTTAAATTCCTAATTATACTTTCCAGATTATCTATAATACTCAGTAAACCCTGTTTACTTACTTTATTATCTACTAATATCTTTTGATTATTTAAAATCTTTTCTGCATCCAGCGAATGCCTTTCCTGACTTTTTGAATGCATAATAATATGCATATAAATGGAAGGATTAATTTTAGCTTTCAAAGGGAGTATTTTTGATGTTAAATCCAAGGGAATACCATCAATGTATATCTGCATTAATTTGCTCAAATCTATACTTACGTAAGTCATTAATACTAAGGGGGATAGAAAATGTTTACAAAACTGTTGATATGCTTCCCAAGGTTTTCCTTCCTCATATTTATCAAATGATAAGGTATCAATAAATATAGGTTTGGAATCAATAAATTGAATGTTGTATGACGATGAATCCTTAAGAATCATGTTGTATTTTAATGATATTTTTAATATTTCCAAGGTTAACAGTGCTGAATCTTTATACATACCAAACGACCATTCATAAGGATATGAAATAAAAGGTACTTTTACTGGTTTTATTATTTTATACAAATGATCAGGATTTATAGATAGACTGTTATCTGCATCTTCGTGGGATATTATTAAATTTTTTTCTTTAAGTTCTTTATATAATCCCGATTCAATAAATAATTCGTAGTTTTCCTTGTAAACATCGTTTATCTGGCGGTATAATACACCGTCCTTTTCAAATACAAAACCGCTGGGATCTCTGAAAGAACTATTTATTTTCCTGTTTGTCATCCTTGGTGGCTTCCTCTTTACTTCCTTTAGTAAATATTTTCTTTAGAGTCTTAAACCATATCTTAACAGTAAACACCCCTGTTAATATGAAGGCAGATACCACTTGAAATATCATACTACCCGTACCGGGATCTATATAAGCATGGGCTGATTTGCTTAACAGAAGAGCAAACATTATATAAGAAATTATTCTATCCATTTTTTCTCCTTAAATAATTAGTTCATAAACTTACTAATAAGAAAATTATCATTATCACATTAAATTTACAATACTAAATTATTATTCCTTAATGATATTATTATCGACATATTTGACACACCTATCTATAATTCATGTTATATGCTGGGTGAAAAAACAGTTGCCGTAGTTATATCTGCTTATAATGAAGAAAAACAAATAACCGGTGTGCTTGAAACTATTCCTGAGTTTGTAGATTGGGTTGTTGTAATAAATGACGGTTCAAAAGATAATACAGGAAATATCGTAAAAGACTTTATAAACAAGGAAAACATATCAGTTACTCCCCTCAATCATGTAAATAAAAATAATACCGAGGGAAAATATAATAAAGCTAATCTAGTAGTAGAAGATCTGATGAGAAAAGAAGATCAATACTACATGCCTTCTGAAATATACTCTAAGGAAAAAAGCAGAATAATATTAATTACCCATCTAACAAACGGTGGTAAAGGCGAAGCGGTAAAAACAGGATATAAATGGTGCAGAGATCATCAAATAGACTGTACTGCGACTTTAGACGGAGATGGGCAAATGGATCCCAGTGAACTTGAGGATCTATGCCGTCCGATAATTTATAGAGATATTGACTACAGTAAGGGAAACAGGCTAAGACACAGGTCTGCACTTTTGATTATTCCCAAGATCAGGTTTATTGGAAATTCTATTCTTTCTCTTTTAACAAAGATATCAAGCGGATACTGGCATGTTACTGATACACAAACAGGTTTTAATGCCATCTCTCTAAGAGCATTGAAAGCCATCAGAATACATAAAATATACAGCAGATACGGATACCCTAATGATGTTTTGGTAAAATTAAATACTGCCTTCTGTACTATAACTGAAGTTGATCAGAAACCAGTGTATAACATAGGAGAAAAGTCAAAAATGAATGAATTAAAAGTAGTTCCTAAGATATCCTGGCTTTTATTTAAATCATTCTGGAAAAGACTTTATCAGAAATATTTATTTAGAGATTTCTCTCCTCTTTTTCTTCTCTATCACTTAGCTTTTCTATTAATTCTTTTTGATATCCCTTTTCTAAAACTAGCACTTGTTTCTCTTAATCCTATGGATCGTATGGAAACAAGAGATATGATCATGTTTACATTCTTGACTATAAGTGCATTCCAATCATTATTCTTTGCTATGTGGATGGATATGGTTGATAACGAAAGACTTCATAAATAATATGAGAATTATAGTGGACATTAATCATCCCGCTCATGTACATTTCTTCAGAAACTTTATATGGGAGATGAGAAATAAAGGGCATGATGTTCAGATTGTTGCCAGTAATAAGGATATAGCTTTAAAACTGCTTAAATTATATAAATTGGATTATATAAACATAGGGTCATACGGTAAATCATTATTTAAAAAGCTAATAAATTTTATAATCCTGGACTTAAAAATGATATTCATTGTTCTGAAATATAATCCTGATGTAATTATGGGAATCGCAACCATAAGAGGAAGTCATGCAGGATGGCTTTTAAGAAAAAAGGTATTGGTATTCACAGACACAGAGCATGCTAAAGAGCAGATTGCATTATATAAACCGTTTGCTACTAAAATACTTACACCGGATTGCTTTACAACAGATTTGGGATTAAAACAAATACGTTATAAAGGTTATCATGAATTAGCCTACCTTCATCCTAATAGATTTACTCCCGATAAAGAAGTATTAAAAGAAATGGGAATTGAGGATAACGATAGATATTTTATTATAAGATTAGTGTCTTGGGATGCTACTCACGATATAGGTCAAAAAGGTCTTAGCTATGAGGGTAAGAAGAGATTATTTGAGCTTTTGGAAAAACATGGAAGGATAATAATAACATCGGAATCAAAGCTTCCTGATGAATTTACAAAATATCAGATGAAAGTGGAACCTACCAGGATATTTGATCTAATGTACTATGCTGATTTATACATAGGTGAGGGGGCTACGATGGCAAGTGAATCAGCTATACTGGGAACTCCTACTATTTATATAAGTACACTAGTATTAGGTTATCTTCGTGAGCAAGAAAACAAATACGGTGTTCAATTTAATATTACAGATGAAGAAAAAATATTCCCCATAGTTGAGGAAATACTAAATACAAATGATTATAAAAAGAGATTTAAGGAAAGAAGTATAAATATGGTTAATGATAGAATTGACGTCACTTCTTTTATGATAGATACAGTTACTAATATTAATAATCTTTGACCTGCTTATTTTTAAGGATGATTGATTTAAAAAACAAAAATATTATTTTCTTGGTACATTCATATAGGACTTTTCAAAAGGACCAGATTGATTCAATTTCCAAATATTTTAAGAACGTATATGTAATTGTTAGATATAAACCTATATCCTCATTGTCTAAGTTTGTTAAAATATCCGGACTAAATGTTCATACCAAAGATTATGCCATTGACCTGCAGAATAAACCCAACAATGTCCACATCTACGAAGCTCCGATGTGGTATCTTCCGATCAATTTTATATACAGATCTATCGGTAGATATCATTTCAATGTGATTGACAATATCATTAAGAAAAATAATATTTATTTTGATATTATTCACAGTCATTTTCTTTGGACATCGGGCTATGCCGGAGCTATTTTAAAGAAGAAATATAATAAACCCCTGGTGGTTACCGGACACGGTTATGATGTTTATGATCTTCCTTTTAGAGACAAGGTATGGATGGATAATATTCTGTATTCATTAAAAAATGCGAATGTAATAACAACCGTGAGTCATAAAAATAAAGATATTCTGGAAAAGATAGGGATAAATAATAAAATACATATAATACCTAACGGATATGATGATAAGATATTTTATCCGAGGAATAAGGAGTATTGTCGTTCACAATTAAATCTTCCCCTGGATAAAAAAATTATTCTTAGTGTGGGGAATTTGGAGAAGGTAAAGGGACATGTTAATTTAATTAATGCTTTACCTAATATTTTAAAATACCATGAAAATGTTCTATGTTACATAGTAGGTGAGGGTTCCCAAAGAAATTACTTAAAGAGTACTATCGATAAATTAGAGTTGAATAATAAAATTTTTCTAATAGGTAAAAGGCCTCATGATGAAATATCCTTATGGATGAATGCATGCGATCTTTTTGTTCTTCCAAGCCTGAATGAAGGTAATCCTACGGTAATGTTCGAATGCTTGGCATGTGGTATTCCCTTTGTAGGTTCTGATGTAGGGGGCATTTCAGAGTATATAAAATCAGATGAATTAGGTATGTTGTCCAAAGCCGAAGATCATGTAGCTCTTTCTGAAAATATAGCCAAATGTTTAAACAACAACTATGATTCTAATATAATATCTTCTTCGGTCAAGAACTGCACTTGGGATGCTGTTAGTGAACTATACTTAAATAGTTATAGAGAGGTTTTATAAACATAATTTATGAAAATAGCTTATATATTTAATGATAAATTAGATAAATATTCAGGTGTAGTACAAAAGATATCAGCTCAAACAGAAGAATGGAAGAAATATAATCATGAAGTGGAATTGTTCTCCATTAGCAACAATCCTGACAACAATAACAGCAAGAATGTATTTAGCAGATTTCTTCATTATCAATCCAATATTATTAATGTACTTTCGCATATAGATAAATTTAACCCTGACCTAATCTACTCCAGGCTTATCTCGTACTCCCCTTATATTAAAAAGGCATTAGAGAAATACCCTTTGGTTGTTGAAATTAACGGAAATGATGTTGAAGAAAGATTTAAAAAAAATACTCTTCTCGGAATTTTTAATCTGTTTACCAGAGATGTGTATTTATACCTTGCTAATGGATTCGTTTTTGTATCTAATGAATTACAAAATCATAAGGTTTTTAAAAAATATAATAAGAAATCTATTGTCATACCCAACGGAGCTAAATTTAATCCAAAAGATATTTCCACAAATAAAAATAAGGCACCTACTTGCGTATTCATAGGCACTCCCGGACATCCTTACCACGGTGTAGATAAGATTATAAAATTAGCTAAATATTTACATGATGTCGAGTTTAGAATAATTGGATACGATGAAACTACGATTAAGAATATTGATAATGAATATAATAAAAATAGTAATGTATATATTTACGGATTTCTTGATTCTGAAAAGAGCAGATCAATTATTTCTCAATCACACGTAGGTATATCCTCACTATCCTTTCATTTATATAATATGAACGAAGCACCTACTTTAAAAAGCAGAACTTATGTGACCTGCGGTCTTCCTGTAATTCTGGGACAATATGATCCTGATCTAAGTAGTAATCCTTCCCCCTACGTCCTTCAAATTGACAATACGCCCACTAATGTTGAAGATTTTTTAAATGATATTCACAGTTTTATCTTAAAATCCGTCAATACCAAACCCCAGGAGATAATAGATAATTTATTCCCTCTAATAGATATAAGGATAAAAGAACAGAAACGTCTTTCTTTTATGTCTGATATTCTCCAAAACAGAAAGAAATAATACTCTTAGTGCTGGGTTCTATCTTTTAGATAAATAATTCTGTTAATAATTATATCCACTAATATATATTTAAATAGATATAGATATATCCTAAACAATGCGAATATTTTATATCTAATAGGATAATTTTTTATTATAAATAATGTACTTATACATATATTCGACGTTGATTTTCTATTAAAAAAGATATCAAAAAATTCTTTTATACTCGGATTATTTTTATTTTTTCTTGTCTTAGTGAAGCTATCTTTTTTGTCTGTTGAATACGTGTAGACATAGTTGCATACACCAAGTTTTACATTCTTTTTTCTTGCTCTACAGAAAAAATCATAATCAGATGCATAGTGAGGAAATATTTTTGAAAAATTACCTACCTTATTAAATACTTCTACCGGGATTATAGTTCCCCTGCCGTTGATAGTAAACGTATCTACTACCTCCCTGTCAGTATCAATAACGTAAGGTGTAATAAGAAAATTCTTAAAGGAATGGGTATTATAAATAGCTTTATTACTATCAATATCCTTCAGTGCCGTACCTAATGCCATTCTATTATTCTTTGCACTCATTTCTACCAAATCTGATACATAACTATCCTCCATGTACGTGTCATCATTCTGAAGCAGAATATAATCATTATCTGATACTTGGGGTAGGGTATATTCAACTGCTTTTATCATACATCCTGTCCACCATAGATTTCCATCTCCTTTGATTATTCTAACATCGGGATACTTTGTTTTTAATAATTCCTCCGTACCATCGGTACTTCCATCATCAACAACTATAATTTTGATATCTTTGTATGTTTGCTTAATTAATGAATCAATGCATTTCTCCAGTAATTCTTTTCTATTTCTTGTAGGTATTAATACATAAACCATATTATTTCTCTAAGATAAAAAATGCCAGTGAATACCATCTATCTTTTAACCAATCTGTTTTTCCTGCCTCCTGCTCAGATGAATTTAACCATAATGAATACTTACTATTGTATTTTAGATATTCTTCTTTTATTATTCTAAAATCCTTGGTGAGAACATTTATTCTATTTTTGTTATATAGTTTATTTATAGGTAGTACATCTCTAATTCCATATTGTATTGTTTTATTATTGCTTTCCTTCTTTTCTGTATTTATAGTATGTATTTCAATGTTTTCCGGGATTAACTCCTTTAGCATATTTCCTACAGTAGAGCCTACATCCAGTAATCTGCCCTCTTTTATGTCAATATTTTTTAAAACCCAGGGATACTCAAATACCCTGTCAAAACATTTAGGTGCCTTAGATAAAAGCTTATACAGTAATATATTATCTTTTAGTTTTGTACACTCATTTTGTTTTATCTGTGTTATTAATATATTTATCGGGTATTCTAACGTTTTAATAGTTTTTGTTGTTATTTTAGAGAACATCATAGAATTTATTCAACTACCCATTTTTAATAAATTTCTTAAACATTGCCCAATCAGTCTTACCAACATCTTTCCAATCTAGTATATGTCTTGGTCTTCTATTAATAGAGATATTATTTATATCAACATGTTCTACTAGCTTACTATTCGCAACAATCAAACCTTCCCATGAAAATGATTTATCAACATCATACTCAGCAATAATATCGTATTGGTATTTTTTTATATACTCCAAACATTTGTAATGTATTTCATTTGTGTGTGTAGAAATAAATACATAATCTATTCTATTCTCCTTCAATAGTTCTGATGATTGTTTTATCATTTCGTATTCAGAACCTTGTATATCAGAATGAAGAATACTTAAGTGCTTTATTTGGTATTCTTCCATTAATTCATCCATTGTTGCTACCCTTACACCTGGAAATTCATTAGAATTTCCTATACAAGCATTAATAAATATGCCTTTACTACTATTCTCCTCAAAATTCCTTTCCCCAATCTTTATATTATCGGAAGAAGGTTCCACCATATAGCATTTGGCTTCTGGTATATTTTTATAAAACCAAAG
>MTKZ01102075.1_pt1 | contig 12493 bp, 8 predicted proteins | sample 1042781 | NCBI WGS metagenome assembly MTKZ01 (sample SAMN06212207, study PRJNA360539) | anaerobic digester metagenome | biome: Wastewater treatment plant; material: sludge; isolation source: anaerobic digester fed with sludge from wastewater treatment plant | place: Denmark: WWTP Viborg ...
CGCCGGTGACGATTCTGTTGGCCTTCGTGATTCTCTTCCTGTCCATTCTGGTCATTGCCATCGTGCTGGGGCGGTTTCACGCCGAGCTTCGTTATCTGCGGCAGGGCGCGTCTTCGGCGGAGGACACGGCGGGCGGTTCATCGGCGAGTAATTTCCGGCGATTCACGGTCTTGAACCGGGCGATGCTGCTGGGGGTTGCGAACATGCGCCGCCGGAAGATGCGCACTGCCCTGACCCTGGTCACGCTGGTGCTGCTGGCTTTCCTGATGATGAGTTTCACCGGCAGCGGCATGAAGCTTCATCCGCTGCGGTACGAACTGACGCGTCTGGACGACGGCCAGGAGGACCGCAGCGCGATCATGATTCAGCGAATGAGCTGCAACCCCATGCCCACGTGGACGCTGGATTATCTGAGCACGGCTTATCGCGAGCGGGCAGAGGTGCTCGGTCACTGGTGGATCACGTACAACAACCTGACGACGCAGGCCCCGCGGACGCTGCGGCTTGACGGGCCGGTCGGGGACCACGCGCTGCTGCTGGCGGCCTCGTGCATCGATTCAAGGGAGGCCCGGCTGCTGGGGATGGATCGCCTCGCGGGCCAGGACGGTATGGCCGCGTTTGCTGCGTCACCGGATGCGATACTGATCAGCAGTAGCGTCGCCAAACAAATCGGAGCCCGACAAGGCGAACACGTCGAGATGCTCGGCTCGCGATTCACGGTTGCCGGTGTCATGGATGATCGCCGGATGCTGGCGATGACCGGTTTCAATGGCCGAGTTCACGCGCCGCTGGACTACTCTCGCTACATCCAGTGGGACCCCGATCCGACGTTGCTCCAGTCGAAGCTCGACCTCATCGACAGCGCTGACTCGGCGGCCGACCTGACCAGCTCGCCGCAGACCGATCAGTACCACGGCATCTCGCCGGACCAGTTCGCGATCATCCGGGCCGACCGGGCGGCCGAGTTTGACGGCACCCTGCGGTCGGTCGTGATCGTGCCTCACGACCCGCGGGATACGATGGCTCTGGCGGATGACGTGGCGATCAGCTTCCGTCAGCCGGTGTATGCCAACGCCGACGGCCGGGTGGTGCTGTGCGCCGTGGCCGAGCTGACCACGCTCCAGGGTTTCGGTTCGGTCATCGTGCCGCTGCTGATCGGTGCGGCCATCATCTTCAACACCATGCTCAGTTCGGTCTACGAGCGGCAGCGCGAAATCGGGACGATGATGGCGGTCGGTCTGGCCCCGCTGCATATCGGGGCCCTGTTCGTGGCCGAGGCCGCGGCCTACGGCACGATTGGGGTGGTGGGTGGCTTTGTTCTCGGCCAGGGGCTGGGCAGCTTTGTTGCCCGCTTCGACCTGATTCCTGGCATCAATCTGAACTTCTCCAGCGCCGCGGCGGTGTGGACCCAGGTGGCGATGATGGCGGTTGTGTTGTTTTCTTCGCTGTGGCCGGCGTGGAAGGCCACGCGGATCGCAGCCCCCGGCAGTGAGAGCACCTGGAAGCTGCCGATGCCGGAAGGCGACGAGATGGTTGTGCTGCTCCCGTTCACTTTCCACGGCCGCGACGCCGCCCCGTTGCTGGCGTATCTGCGGGAGTGGCTGGCGTCGCATACCGAGTCGTCGCTGGGGCGGTTCACCTGCGGGGCGATTGAGCCGTTTGCCGACGCGGGCTCCGGCGGCCGTGGGCTTGTCGCCCAGATCTGGCTCGCCCCGTTCGATCTGGGCATCATGCAGACGGTCGAACTGGAGATTCGGCCGGGCAGCGACCCGAGCATCCACGAGGTGCGCATCTCGCTGCGCCGCGAGGCCGGCCCGCACAGTTCGTGGGTCCGCGGCAACCGACGTTTCCTCACCGAGCTTCGCAAGCGGTTCCTGCTGTGGCGATCGCTGAGTCCGGCCGAAAGCGAACGATACCGCGCCTCGGCCGTGGCCAGTTCGTAAGGGCGCCTCAGGGGCGATTGGCCCGCCATCGCGGGTCTTTCTTTGCTTCTCTGTCCTTCCTTCTTCTTTGTGTCTTTGAAGCAGGGGCGCAACTGCGTCCCTGTTTCGGATGCCCGACCGTGGCGGTTCAGCCGGTGGAGACTGCCGTCGGGCAATAGGGGTCGAGAGATGGACAGGTCGGACAAGGGCGAGCCTGTACAGACACGTCTCAGTGCCGAGTGTCTTCCTCGCTCGGTTGGTTGAGTGGCTCGTGTAGTCGCAGGTTTGCGGCGAATTCGGTGATGGTATCATCCGGCGTCGAGGCCCCGGCGGTGATGCCGGCCACCTTGCACCCGGCGACCATCGCCGGCTTGAAGTCGGCCCAGGTCTCCAGGTGATACGTCCGGACGCCCTCGCCCTGGCAGAGGCGGGCCAGCTCGCAGGTGTTGGCCGAGCTGAGACCGCCGAGCACGAACATGACGTCGACTTCGCGGGCCAGTTCGACGGCCGCCTCCTGGCGGCGGACAACCTCCAGGCAGAGCGTGTTGACCACCTTGAGTTCCTGGAACGGCAGCGCAGCAATCGCTCCGATCATCCGGGCGACGTGCTCGGGGGCGTGAGTCGTCTGGGCGACGATGCCAAGCCGCGCCCGCCGCGGGATCTTGTCCGCCAGATCCTCTTCCCGCTCGACGACGATGACGTTGGGGGCATAGCCGATGACCCCCTTGACCTCCGGGTGATTGGCGTCACCGATCATGATCACCTGGTAACCTTCCTCATGCAGTTGCCTGACCACCGTCTGAGCTCGCTTGACCAGTCTGCACGTCGCATCGACAAGGTTGATGCCGCGCCGACGGGCCATCTCATAGATCTCCGGCCCGACGCCGTGCGAGCGGATCAGCACGGTAGTGCCCGCCTCCAGATTATCGAGTCGCGCGGACTGGTTGAGGCCCTCCTGTTCGAGTCTTCGGACGACTTCCGGATTGTGGATGACCGGGCCCAGCGCCGCTACGCGGCCGGGAGCATTGTCGCGCAACGTCTGCTCCGCAAGCTCGATCGCCTGCTCGACGCCGAAGCAGAAACCGTGTTTTCTCGCGAGACGGACTTCCATAGGGTTCCCGGCTTCGCTCTCCGAGCTGCGCCGTACCAGGCAGGGTTGAGGTCCCCGCAGGCGAGGTTCAGATAAGGGCTGTCGCTTCCCGCTGGCGCAAACCGGCCTTGCACACCTGAACCGATGGCCCGCAACCTGCAGACACTATATTGTAGGCGTTCTCGTGTTGCACGTGCTCCGGGGCAGGCCACAGGCGGACCTGAACCCTGTCTTCGACCCTGAGGCTGAGCCTCAGGCTCAGACCCGAAGGGAACCCTGATCCCTGAACCCGCGACCCCGAACCCTCCCGCTCATCCCGCACACAGCGTATCCGCCTCGACGTCCGGTCCGGAGAGGCACCCGCGGAACAGGGCAAAGTCGTCCTTGTCCACGTCGTCATCATTGTCGAGATCTGCCCCGTCGCAGGCGAGGTCGAGCTGCGGGACACCCGGCCCGCTGAGGCATGCCTGGAACCGGCCAAAATCCGATTGATCCACATCGTGGTCAATGTCGAAATCGCACCGGGCGAACAAGGGCGGCGTAACCGTCAGATAGACAACCACCGTTTCAGTCGGGTTCGTGGCCCCGGGGGCGCTGATGGTGATCGTGCCCGTGTACGGGCCGATCGCCAGCGTCGACGTGCTGTAGGCGATGTTGATGGGGTCGGCTTCGCCGGACGAGGTACCGCGATCCGGCGCGACCGAGAGCCAGCCGACGTCATCGCTGATCGTGTATGACATCGCGCCGCCGCCGGCGTTGCGGACGGTGAAGATGTCATGGGGCAGATCCTTTCCGCGTTCAACGCTGCGGGTGAAGAAGGCGGGGCTGCGCTCGATTTGCGGGGGCGGACCGCTGACGGCGTACTCCATGATGGTCATGCTCAGGTCGATGTCGGGCCGGGGATACCGGTTGGAGTAGGCGTGCCCGTGGGGATAGGCGTCCGCCGGCTGATCGAACCGGTACGCCTCGTAGCAGATCGCGTCGCCGCCGTACGGCGTGATTTCGATGTAGTACGTGTTGCCGGTCACGAGGGGCACCTCGCCCGGCTCGTAGCCGGCGCCGATCGNNCCGGCCTGCCAGGCGCCGCGTCCGCGTTTCACCAAACCCACCAGGCCGCTGGGTGTGGGCGGGTCGCCCGCCGGTGGATTGGAGTAAACCTTCACCTCCGTCCGCATGTTCCACTGCAGGTCGCCGCCGTGAGAGATCCAGAGATCGACAGCCGCCAGCGCTTCACCGGTTGCCTTGAACGTCTGCCCCCACTGCCATTCCCACCAGGTCCTGGTGCCCATCCCGCCGGTGGTCTTCATGTAGGGGAGGATCGTGCCGTCGTTGTCGCTGAAGACCAGGACGCACAGGTCCTTGTTCAGCGGGATGCCGTCGGGGTCAAACGCCTGGCCGCCGGCGTATCCGTCGCCGTTGTCGGTGCGCCAGAACGGGGAGAAGGCGGTGCCCCCCTGTCCGGCCAGGCGAATGGCGTATCGCTCGCCCGGGACAGTCGGCAGTTGCCCGCTGAGGTAGCCGACCCACGACTCGCCGATGCTACTTCCCGAAGACTTGGTCACTCCCACCTGGCTCCAGGTTGTGACGTTGCCTCCTGTGTCCTTGAGCAGGCTGACGTTGATCGTGCCCGTGTCGCCGCTCGCACAGGAGTAGGCGATCTTGTTGATCGAGGTGCCCGTGGCGATGAAGGTCTGGTACCAGGGAGTCCCCCAGCCGCTCGGCCAATCGCTCTTGTAGAAGCAGGAGTAGTCGAGATTGAGTGAGGGATGAACCGTGGCCGTCTGGCCGTCAGTGAGCTGGACATTTCGGACGACTTTGGCTCGGCCGAAGAACTCCGGCTGATTGACGTAGATGGTGTAGTTGCCGGCGGGGTTGGTGAAGGTGTAGTTGCCGTGGTCCACGCGGTAGCTGAGCGGATTCGCGAACATCGACCAGTTGGGGATCAGAAAGGCATTCCATTCGTGCAGGTTCGTGTACCAGATGTTCCTTCCCTTAATCTGCTCGAACCGGCACTGTCCGCTCACGGTTCCATCAGCGACGACCCTGGTCGCGGGCAGCAGCACAACCGCGCAGGCAGGCAACAACAAGCCCGCATTCAGCCGAAGAGGTCGGTGGTACGCGTTCATCATGCCCCTCCTGTAGCAGCGGAGTTCCATCGGTTCCTTCCCCCGGTTCCATCATACCCCCCGGTCGCAGCAGTTGAGACCTGGCGGGCATGATTCGTTTATGGTGACTGTCGACCGCTGCGCGTCCTCATTGGCTGCAGGACATCACTGCGGGTGCAATCCGATAACGCCGGTCTGGCTCACGGATTCTCTCAACCCTTGCCTCTCAGCTCTCAATCCCTCCAACGTCGCGTCATCCGAAGCGTGAGCCAAAGCTCAGTCCGCGCAGGTGGTGACTGCCGCGACGCCTGCCCCGCTCATGCAGCCGACGAACTTCGTGAAGTCATCTCCATCGACGTCCGCGTCCTGATCCAGCCGGGCCCCGGCACAGGTCTCGTCCGTCTGGTCCGCTCCGGGTCCGCTATAACAACCCTGGAACACGCCGAAATCCTCCTGATCCACATCGTGGTCGGTGTCGAAATCGCACGGCGCGAATGGCGGGGCCGTCACTGACAAGTTGACGACGATCGTCTGGGGCGTGTTGTCCGCCCCCGTGGCGTTGATGGTGATCGTGCCGCTGTAAGAACCGATTGCCAGACCGGCCGTGCTGTAGAGGACACTGATCGTGTCCGTCTCGCTGGTTGACGTGCCGCCTGCGGGGTCGACCGACAGCCAGCTCACATTGTCGGTGATGGTATAAGTCAGGGTGCCTCCTCCCCCATTGGCGATGGTGAAGGTGTCGTTCGGCAGGTTGTTCTTCCGTACGACCGACCGCGTCAGCAGGGCGGGGCTGCGTGTGATATGGGGCGGTACGACGTCGTACCCCACGCCGACCACCACGGCCACCATGTCGTGATCCGACACGTGCGTGCCGCCGTGCCAGAGTGATCCGTTCGGGTAGTTGTCGTCCCTTGTGCGGTAGACGTTGAAGCCTTGTCCGTCGGTGGCCTCAAGGTGCAGGGCATAGGTCTGACCCGCCGTGACCGGTACCCCGTCGAGCGGCCAGCACACCGCAACCTCTTTGAACTCGCCTGAGTATACCTCCCGCGAGGTGGTTGCCGGGCCAATTTGCGTGCCCGTCGGGCCACCCTGCCGTATCGTAGCCCGGTAGGTGAACTTCGGCCCGGGCGGGTCACCGCTCCGAGTCAAGAACGCCGACGCGCCCACGATGCGATTGATTCCTGCGGGAACCACGAAGGTCTGAGCCTGGTAGGTCGCCCAGCCGCCGTCAGGGAGNNCGCCGTCAGGGAGTTCGCGATAGTCGCTGTTGGCGCCCGGCGCCTCGGCCCAACCCGTCGGGATGCAACTGCCGCCAAAGCCGCTGGCCTGATTGAGGCCGTCGACAAGATCATAGTGATAGGCGGGTGTCTGCGGGCGGGCCTCCACACGGCTGTCGTCCGAGACCTTCATCCACCAGGTGATGTAGCTGTAGTACTCGGGCCAGGGTGGCTGTGTGTTCTGCCAGTTGAAGTTCGGACTCTGGTCCGTGGGTGTGCTCGGGTCGTAGATCCGGATGTCGTAGGTGCAGTTGTTGGGATCCAGCGGGTTGAGCCGGTANNGTTGAGCCGGTTCCAGCCGGCGTAGTCGGTGACGCCGAAGATGGCCCATCCCGAGTTTGACAGGTTGGTGACGCCGACACCTGCGGCCTTGCTGCCGTTCTCGTTGAAGCAGTGGTTCTCGATGGTTCGGTTGTTCGCGTTGAGTTGATTGCCGTACTGGCGATAGTAGATCAGCATCCATCTCGAATCGGCGATGACGGTCGCTGCCGGGACCAGCGCGAACACCAGCAACATGATCGTGCGCAACTGTCTCAGTGGCCGATAACGGGCCGTGGACGTCGAACTCGCCATAATGGCTCCTTCCCTCGGGCAGAGGTCCGCATATTCGCGGCATGACGCCGCCTGGTCTCCGAATCACCGCGCCGACCGACCCGGGCGGAATGCACCACTCCTGCCGCCCCGGAATCGCGAGTACTCGTGCTGCAGCCACGGCCCTGGCGCTGTGCAGGGCACAGCCGCCGGGAGCGATCACCTGTTCCCACCGGGTCAGATTCTCCGCGAACAACTCCGTTCAGGATAGTAGTATAACCAAAAACATCGCAGGAGGACACGCTTTTTGCCTTTTTTGGGATGGCTGCCTTCTCTGGGTCCTCCCAGGGGCCGTCCCGTTGGAGGTGGACAGTTCCCGTTTACGCTGTATCCTGTCGTCACGGAAGGTGCTGAGATGTGACAGGCCCCGGAGAGTATGCACATGATCCGAAGCGTGGCCCGGAGCGCCGGAAAGAGTAAGAGCAATAATGACGTTGTCCGGACCGCCGGCGGTGGGCGATGTCCGGTTCGGCTTGTGCTCGGGATGATGTCGGGAACCAGCGGTGACGGAATCGACCTGGCCTGCGTCCGGATCGTGGGTATCGGAGCTCAGATGCAGGTTCGGCTGCTCTGGCATCGACACACGGGCTTTGCCCCCAGCTTGCGGCGAAGGTTGCTGGCGGCGATGGCCCCGGCCAAGACCACCACAGAGGAGATTGCCCATCTTCACGCCGATCTGGGTGAAGCCTTTGGCAAGGCGGCCGTATGGGCGATCGGTCTGGCGGGCCGCAGAGAAAGACCCTCGCTGATTGGCCTGCCAGGCCAGACCGTTTGCCACCTCCCGGGGGCGGTCGGCCGGACGGTCGGACTTCAACTGGGCAGCCCGGCCAGGGTAGCGGCCCGGACCGGTCTGCCGGTGGTCGCCGAGTTCAGGCAATCGGACATGGCGGCGGGGGGGCAGGGCGCTCCGCTGGTACCGTGGACCGACTGGGTACTTTTTCATCACCGAAAGATAGCGCGGGCCGTACAGAACATCGGGGGGATCGCCAATGTGACCTGGCTGCCGGCCGGTGCCGACGCCGGCCAGGTTGTCGCTTTCGACACCGGCCCCGGGAACATGATCATCGATGCCCTGATCCGACATATCACCAACGGCCGAGAAACGATGGACCGCAACGGGCGGCGGGCGGCCCGCGGCAGGGTGCTGGCCGACGTGCTGGATCGGTGGCTGCGTCATCCCTATTTCAACCAGAAACCTCCAAAAACCACTGGACGCGAGGAGTTTGGGGAGCCATTTGTGCACCGAGAACGAAATCGTTTAACTTCGGCGAGTTCGCACCCGGACGACTGGGTGGCCACGGCCACGGCTCTGACCGCCCGATCCATCGCCGCCGCTTATCGCCGGTGTCTGCCCGGCGTGTCGCGGACACGGCCAGCGAGACTGCCGAAGGCTCGTGGCAGCCGGGGACCGTCAGCGGCCGCTATTGAACTGGTGTTATGCGGGGGCGGCGCCAAGAATCAGACGCTGGTAACCATGCTCCAGGATGAACTTCCGGAAGCGGCCGTTCGGAGAATCGAGGATTTCCAGATCCCCTCCCAGGCCAAGGAGGCCGTCAGTTTTGCCATGTTGGCGAAAGCGAGCATAGACGGCGTGCCGGGCAACCTTTCTCAGGTGACCGGTGCCCCTCGGCCCGTTGTCATGGGGTGTTTGGTTCGCCCCTGACGACCTGGCCAATAACACAATATAATGAATGTCTGGCAATGAATGTTTGGCAAAAAAACGGCTGTTTCAGAATCGATCAGTTCCTGAAGTTGATGGCCGGCGAGTGGACAAGTCCGCAGGTTTTGGCATAGAATTCGTCGGTTCAGCGAGTTTTTTTGACCGGATTGTGACAATAGGTAATTTGGGAGAGCGAGAAACACAAAGCGATGACGAGAGGTGGGGGGCTTGAGCATCACGGAGTTCGGCAGTAGGCGACAACCTTTTTCAGCCCAATGCCTTACGATCTTCTTCAGGGCTGACTCAAAACGCCGGCCCTGCCGGCGTGAGACGACGGCGGGACACCGGCTATCGCAGCCCTCCAAGACGAAAAAACGCTGAGATTTCTCGAAAAAGTCTTGCAGTCTTCGCGGCACTGGGTAGAATGACGGAGAGTCGCTCACAGCTTCGTGAGCATGAAGTGGTAGGAAGGGAAGGAGAACGCAAAGCTCATCAGTATTTCCTTGGACACCGACAGTTGCGTCTGGTAGTATGGAGCTGTGCGTGATTGGTGAAGTGTGCAAGCGGCAGGTTGCGAGTTGAGCGCGTGACCAGAGGGGTCTTGGCTGAGCGAGCGACCTGCGTGTTGCGTAAAATCGTTTCTGGTGTTTGGAGAAGGTGGTAGTCGGGCGCGTGGAGTTCTGGTAAAGCTCTGACGACTCGGCGCATTTCCAAGAGGAGGCAGGAACTATGAGACTAGCAGTGGTAGGGACCATCGTCTTGCTGCTGAGCGGCGTGGCGATGGCGCAAACCGATTTCACGGTCGATTACACGATCCAGATCGGTGGCGACAATCATGAGACCCAGTACAAGAACGATGAGAATGTNNCACAGAGGGCTCGACTACCCCGCCGGTCCAGGAAGGCATCGTGACCTGGGACGTGATCGCGGCAGCGTCGGGCACCGATATCGATGGCTATTCAGTTCAGGGTATCGCGAACCTGGTCTTCAACATCGAACTGCAGACCGAAGCCGGCGCCGCCGTGGCCCCGGCCAAGTTCTTCAGCACGATCAACGACGGCAACGACGACAGTCCGCGGGCAGTGAACGCCGGCGCGGCCGAGCCTTTCGAGCGGGCCGCCTTCTGCCTGGGCTGGGACGTGGCCATGGACTCCATCTGGAATGACGCCAATAGTAACGGGATTGTTGACCCCGGTGAGTATTTCGATGGTCTCGGCCCGACGTTCGGCCCCGGCCGTTTGTATGATCCGACGACCGTGGGCGGCCCGTACATGGACCGTGTTCAGTTCCCGAGCACATCGTACCATGGCGGCGGCCGTATGAAGGGCGGGGTCTACTTCCCCGACTGCAACGGCAATCTGACCAACGATAACACCGAAGAGAACACCACGACCGACACGGACGGCAACGGCATCCTGGACGTTTGCGAGGCGATGAGCCAGACAGTTGGTGGCGGGCTCGCCACTGAGGTGCTCTCGGCTGCCAAGCTCAGCGGCACGGGCGCAGGCTACAGCCAGTTTACCGAGGCCGCGAACAATGCCGGCGTCGGTCTGGCAGTCGCCAGCGTGATTCCGAACTGGGGCGATACTGGTAATGAGTGGGTCGGCCTCGGAATCAAGCCCGTTGCCGAAGGTCAGATCGACATGACCGGTCTTCTCGAGGGCACCTACAAGCTGGTGCTGACGGCTCCGGCCAACAGCAATAACGTCATTCCTCCCAGCTTCATCGTTCAGTCCACCCCGGCCATGCTCGGCGGTTTCGCTGCCAAGGCCGTTGTGGTCAACGGTGCCGAGGTTGCGTTCTATTGGAAGCCCAGCGTCGTTCAACCTATTCCGGTCCAGCCCACTCTCTGGCAGAGCTGGAGGACGCACGGTACGACGAACCCGCAACCGATCACCCTGGTTGCCACCGATGGGGCCAACCCGACCGTCGAACCGCGTACTGGCGGTATCGCGACCATCAAAATCAAGTTTGACGGCAGCCTGACCGGTGCCCAGTATGCCGGCGGCGTTACGATCACGCCTTCTGCCGGTCTTACTGTTAACGAGACCACCGAGAACAACGATACGATTGTGCTCGATATTACCGGCGACGCGAACACGGTCTGCTACAAGATCGACGTGTCAACCGCCTTCCCGGCCGGTGGCCTCAAGGGTACTGCTGATCCGACATGCCTGGTTTTGAATTTGGCTGGCGACGCGAACAACAACCGGGCCGTCAACGCGATTGATATGGGTGCGGTCAAAGCCAACATTGGCAAGACAGTGGATGCGACTACCTGCAAGTATGACATTAACGCAAACAATGCGATCAATGCGATCGACATGGGTGCAGCCAAGGCGAATATCGGGAAGGTTCCTCTGGCTTGCCCGTGATGTGAGGTGATGACAGTTTCGCCGCCGGGGAGCGTGTCCCCGGCGGCTTCCCGAAAAATGGTAGCCGCCTGGAATAATGTGATTCCGGGGGAGGGAGAATCAAGAGGGTTTCATTCTAGCGGATTGGAGGAGTAAGATTATGAAGAACTTGTTGGTTGGTTTGACGATTGCCCTGCTGGCGGCAGGCACGGCCTTGGGCGCCACGATGACGGTCAAAGGACCTGCCTCGGTGGACCCGGGCCAGGAATTCATGATCGTCGTGGCGTTGGATGCCGATGGGCAGGATACCATTGGTTGGGCCATTGAAGCAATCAATGCCACCGGCGGCGCCACGCCCGGACCGAATACGGGCAACGATGCCGATTACTACCTTGCGGGTGCCGGCTATGACAACGGCGCCGTCGGTTCGAACCCTGTCATGACCTGGGCCAGCCAGACGGCTTTCCCCGTCGGGCAAATGGGCACGGTTCCTTCCGGCGATTTTGGCGGTAGCGGCGACATATTCCAAATGCCGGTTATCGCTCCGATGACCCCGGACTCTTTCTTTGACGTTTTCGTGGTCAATGGTGCTTATGGCAGTGCAGAGACGTATGATGACATGCCCTGTCAGTCGGTGCCTCTGACTGTTTACGTTACCCCTGAGCCGGTCAGCGCCCTGTTGCTGCTGGCTGGTCTCCCGATGCTGCGTCGTCGTCGCTAAGACACGGCAGGTCGGGATAGTTAACGTTTGACTTGCTACGGAGCCGGTGGCTCTCACCGGCTCCGTCTTTTTGCGCCCCGGCCGCGCTGTGGGGCAGAGGCGAGAGGCACGCCCAGCCAAACCACTAAGGGCGCTGTCCGAAGCCAGGCCATCCGTTGGCGAGGCCAGGTCCGGCCTTCACAGGTGCCATCATCGCAGGCCGATCGAGCCTCGTCTTGGCAGGCGTGGATTTGCTCCCCGCGCTTCTGCGCGCCGAAACTGAGGTTTGGGACGAAGAGACAGCCGGTCGAAGAAAGGGCTGAAGGGGCGTCGCGCAAGGTCTCAGGATAGGCTCCAACTGTGGCCGGCCCCGTTCAGTCTTGGCCGGTGCTCTCGCCTGCGGGACACGACCCGCTACAATCTCGCACGTTGACGTTCCACATGCTGTTTGGGGTGTAGAGGTGCACCGGATGAGAGCCGTACCACTGTTGTTATCGGTGTTTGTCCTGTTGGGGCCGGTAGGGGGTTCGGGCCATCTCGCAACCGCCGAGAGGGCACCCTCGGTGGCGGTGGAGCTCCTGGCGGAGCAGACGGCCTAGCTCCCGGGCGAACAGGTCAACCTGGCCGTTCGGTTCAAGATCGAGGACGGCTGGCACATCTACTGGCGCAACGCCGGCGAAGGTGGACTTGAACCTTCGTTCAAGTGGGAGCTACCCGCCGGCTGGCACGTGGGCGATCTGGCCCACCCTTTTCCGCGACGGTATATCGATGCAGGCGGCGAGCATACTTTCATC
>MTKZ01023591.1_pt1 | contig 12489 bp, 14 predicted proteins | sample 1042781 | NCBI WGS metagenome assembly MTKZ01 (sample SAMN06212207, study PRJNA360539) | anaerobic digester metagenome | biome: Wastewater treatment plant; material: sludge; isolation source: anaerobic digester fed with sludge from wastewater treatment plant | place: Denmark: WWTP Viborg ...
ATATACAATTAAGTTCTATAGTCCGAGAAGGATAGTATAGTAGTATAGTATCGTCTAGCTGTAGCTGGAATATATCTTCGGTTGTAGTTCTATTATAATAGCATCTAGATATTATCATGATAGTTAGATAGATGTATTCTTTTGACCGTTGCCAACTGAAACAACCAATTTCATCGTTTCAATTTGCTCTCGTCATCAAGAACGTTATCTTAAAACATAAAACATATATCTGTAATCAACTTATTAACAACTAACAATGAATGAAGCAAAAAAATGGAATGATAAGGCTATTGCTCTAGACGAACAAGGGAAAGCCGACGAAGCTCTTGAAGCATGGAATGAAGCCATCAGGTNNAAGAATGAAGCCATCAGGCAAAATCCAAGTTATGCGGAAGCTTGGTACAACAAAGGTGCGATTCTTAACGAACAAGGAAAGCTCGATGAAGCCTTCGAAGCTTGGGATGAGGCCATTAGGCTAGATCCAAATTTTGTCGATTGGTGGGACATCAAAGGCTACAAGCTCTATATTCAAGGTAGGTACGATGAAGCTATCAAGGCCTACTGTAAGACTATAAGTATCAAGGTATATTTAAGAATGGCTTGGTGGGGTAAAGCTGGTGCTTTCGATACTGAAGGTAAAAACGATGAAGCTAACGAGGCTTACGATAAGGTCGAAAAGATCCAGAGACAAATAGCAAAAGCATTTTACAACAAAGGTATTGCTCTTGCCGTTCAAGGCAAAAACGACGAGGCCCGGAAATCTTATCGTATGGCCATGAGGAATTTTTCCGATGAAGAACTGCTACAAGATCAACTAACAGATGAAGAATGGCGTAAGATAACAGGGCCTGATCTAAAAAATGTATCCAAGACAAGACAGGATACCGGTATTGAGAGACAGTTGAAAAAAGAAATCGAGCAGGAATTATTGTGGCAGGATGAACAAAAAAGGCAAGAATTATTGTGGCAGGATGAACAAAAAAGGCAAAGAGAGCTTGAGCTGGAAAAACAAGGATCAAGCGAATCAGCGGAAAATGAATGGCGAGATATACAAATTAGAGAGCAAGTGCTAGAGACGCAAAATGTTGAGCTAGAGCAACAAAAGGAACAAAGAAGGCTTGAACTAGAAGAAGAAGATAGGTGGAAGCAGTATCAGGATGATTGGGAATTGGGTGACTACGATCTTTTAAGGTATCGTTGTGAAGAGGATTTAGAAAATGGGCTAGATGATTTCATAGAAGATGAGTATGAGGGAGATGAACATAGTCGTCTGCTCCGTTCTGCTAAGCTTGAGATGGTCGAACCCCAATCCGCCCAATCCACTGAATACACACAGGAAAACCTGCCATACCCGCAGGAAAACCTGCCATACGCGCTTCGGTTCCTTCTCCTGTCCAATGGTGGGAAGATGCGAGTGGAGGATGCACGACTGGAGATGCACCTTGCCAAAGAGTTATTCTCTTTGATTCTTGACTCAATGAGTGACATCGAGATCAGACCGAATCGGTTGGATGAAACAGAACCAGTTATTATATTAAAGTCTGATCTAGCTAGAATCTCCTGCGGTGGCGATCCCTCGATATTATAGCTCACAAACAATCCGCTATTGTCATAAGCATTCAGCTCTTCAAATCTATCATAGACATCTTGCTGACTAAAACGCACTGTTGTGCAGTAACCCGCCGCCTCAATCACCAGCACTACCAAAAGAAATCGAGATTATGCTTTATTTCCTCCTTATTTCCAGAATTGCCACCAGCCCTTTTTCTTGATCTCCTCTTCGCCTGGCTTACGATTGCCGAATAGTCTAAGTTTAATTCGATTAGCCAGATCGACGAGAAAAATTATAATGGTAATAATTGTTAATTCGATGCATAAAAAACCAATAGTATCGTTGAATGATTTTGTGTAAAGATATATTGGAATTGATGATAGAATCCATGGTATAAAAACATAGATCGTCGGTTTGCTAAACAGTGCTTTTATCAAAAAACTTATGCCTTCTATATATCTTCTTACGAAATTTAGCAGTTTGCTAAACCACCCCCGTGTCAAATCATCTGCCAGCGCTATAACTCTTCTTATAAAATTGATAATCGGTGTCCTATACTTGTAGATTAGATCGATAAAGGTTACAAAAGTAATAAATACTATTGCATAATTAATTAATGTATCAATATCAATACTAAACATTTGTTTTTACTTCCATAACTGCCACCAGCCTTTTTTCTTGATCTCTTCTTCCCCTGGCTTTAGGGATAGCTGGCTGATGGACTGCGTGAGCTGGGCTATATGGCTTTGCAGGAAGCTTATCATCTCATCCTTCTGCTTGATAGTATCCAAAGCATGAGTGAGGTCTTTCTGAAGGCTATCAAACTCTATCTTTTTCTGATCGCCGAGGGAAGTGAGACTATCAATTTTGATAGTGGCCTGATCGAGCTTGATAGTCAGGCTATCTACGAGTCTCTTTTGAGTCTCAGCTTCGGACCTGAATTTCCTGTTTTCCGACCACTTATCATCTACTTCTGTCTTGAGACTATCACGCTCTGATCGCAGGCTATCAAGTTCCTTCTTTAGGCTATCAATGTCTGATAGGCTCTGATGTAGATAACTATCAATTGCTTCAAGGACGAGCTTGTGCCTGGTTATACCCTTCTCTTCTGCCGCTTCGGCGATCTCCTGCAAGGTCTGGTCGTCAGGTTCGGCGTAGATCCTCTTGACCATACTATCCCCCTTCTTGCTGCTATGATCCCTTCTGATAGGCTGTGATAGGATTAGATAGTCTCACTATCCTATTACTATCAGCTATATCTTTTATGGTATCATGGACTATCAGAGGCTATCAAAAGGCTATCGTAGGAGAAAATGGGCTGATAGCCTGGCTATCATGGACTCACACTTATTGGGCCATTCTGATAGGCCTTGTCGATCTCTTCCTCTGGGCCGAAAGTGGCGGATAGATAACCCTGGCCGTCGGTTTTATGCTCTCAAGACCCTTGATCAAATAATGAATCCACTAATTTTTCCAGCTTATCTTCAATTATTGCAGTCTCAGTCCCTTCTATTTTGGCTATATGAGCCTGTTTTGACAATTCGCTTAGCTCTTTATGAATTTTATTTTTAGGATGAAAAGCTGATATTGGAACACTCTCTACCAGTTCTTTGGATATGCCCCATTTGCTTTTTGTCGATTTTCTTGAAAAAATTTTCTTAGCAAAGTTAGAATTTAATATAGCACAGACATAGAAGGCTTCATCTAAATCATCGAATGAAATATATCCTATTGTATTATCTGGAATTAATATTTTATCACCTATAAATCCATCGTTAAAGGAGGAAGCAACTGCAAAATATGGTAGATAGCCAATCATTGACCAGACGACCTTATAAGGTTTAAAGGTATATTCCCCAATACCAAATAATGTGTAAAATGGTTTATCATTACCTTTAAACCATCTTGATTTTCTACCAAGTAATTCATCTTTATATGTAAGTAAATAATGATATGTTTTTGGCTGCTCTTCCATTAATTCAGTCTCATTATTTCTACCATATTTTGTATGGGGTAGAATAATATCATAGGGCTCACCCCTTATTTCCCACTTTTTTATATGTCTTGGTTTTAATAAAGGAAATATTAAATCCCTCTCTACGAGGGCTTTAACACTTTTAACTTTTTTCCTTCCTATGTTTGAATTTTCTATTAAAAGATACTTATCTTTATCTTCCAAAATATTTATGATAAATACACTATTTAGATCATTGACTACCCCATGATGCACTTCATAGTGATTAGTGCCTATAATCGTAGGTCTTTCGGAAGTTATATCTTCAGAAATGATCCATGGATTTGTAGGATCATCTGTATTGCTATCAGGTGAGGCATATTTTGGAATAGGATAAGTTTTTTGGAATACCTGTGACAATTCAAGGTCTTCAGTAATTGATTCTCCATCCTTTACATGCCATTCAATATAAGGCACTGGATACGTTGTATCTTCACCTTTGACCATTACTATTACAGAGGTTTCAGAATTCGATCCTTTAAATGGTTTCAAATCTAATAGATCGTGTACCACAGTAGCTTTTATAGGGGTTATACCATCAGCTTTTTCGATTTTGAATTTCCTAAACTCTTTGCTGGCAATGCCTCTATATAATGTCTGTTTTAATACAAACCCAAGCCTACCATTTTTCTTTAAATATTTATCTATGCATACATATGTAAATACAATAGATATGTCATCATGGGCAAATCCCATTCCTGCTTTCATTCCTTTATACGAATATAATTTGTATATTTTCAGATAAAGATTGCTGAGCTTCTCTTTATATTCTTGTGATAAAAATTCCCATTTAATCCAAGGGGGATTTCCTATTACATAATCAAATTCAGAGAATAGGAGTGGAGCAAAAGAGTTTTGTATAATTTTTGACCATATTTTATTTTTGTTAATTGAATGTAATTTATATAAATCTAAATAAAATTTTATAAAAATATCAGATGCTACTTTTGATATGTCTTTGATATTGGTATTGAGGATTCTCTCAAAATCAGATACCAAAACCCCATTTTCTAAACTATCCTCTGCAAGGCGCAATGACTCCTGTAATACCCCCCTATCCACAAACTCTTTGGGTAATTTAAATAATCCCTCTACAGTAGAGATTCTATATACATTATCATGTTGTTTTCTCACTCCTTCAGTGGTAGGTGTTAAAATAGAGTCTGCTAAAAAAACAGGGATTGATAAATTTTCAGATTGATCCTTTAATAAATCACTTATAGATAAAAGATAATTCGTTCTGGCAGTAAGGACTGCGACAGGATTAACATCAAATCCAATCACATTTTTTATGATAGCTTTTAATAGATCTTTTTTATTTAGAGAGGAATTAGTTAATCTAATCTTATTGATAAATTCCCTTAAAAATGACCCTGATCCGCAGCCTGCATCTAACACTCTTTCATCTATATTCCCTTTGAATCCAGTCTCAATTGTAGTGAATTGGACAAGCCAATCAGCAGTATAATATTCGCCCAGATCGTGCCTGATTTTTTGAGGAACTACATTTTGATATAAATTCCTCAATAAATCTTTGGACGAATTGTTCTGATCTACAAGTGTATCAGGGTTATACTCATTTATTTTTGTTAAAACATTTATTACCACCTTTTCAGTATCCTCATCAAAGCACTCCAAATACCAAGAGAAAAAACCCCCTTCTATATAATTATCTATATTCAAAATATCCTTATAGAAGTTCCCATCCTCTATGTATGTGAGGCCTTCTTTTAGAGAAGTGTTCTGCATTAAAAATTTGGCTGGAGACACAAAAGGCGCATTTAAATGAATTGAGCTAATTTCACAAGCTATTAATTTAATTATTAAAGAATAATATGTATAAATTATAAATAAAAATCTGTCTACATAAATATCTTCTTCTATTTTATATAATGTTTTAGCAATACTATTGAAATCCAGAAAAATTTTCCTCTCTGTAAGAACACCACCATATATGTAACTGAATGTCTTATCCCATTCATTAAATAACATTTTTATTCTTGGATTATCGAAATTAGAGTTTAATTTGGAATACATTTTACTGATGAATTCTGTAGCTATTGCTGAGTCAGATGAAAAGTCCAATTCCATTAGTCTAGCTGAATATGGTTTTTTCATCAAATCTATGAATAATATTAACCAGTCGTAAAGTGCAAATGTGTTAAAAGTGCATGCTGAATAATTCCAATGATCTATCTCATATTTAATAAATACTATTTTTACTCCATCAAATATTACCCCTGCGAAAGCTCTTTTCCCAGCTTCTCCTAAGTTATCTAAGTATTTTTCTTTCACTTGATTTTTTGCCTTTTCCAATTCTCTTTCATTGCTTAAAATATTATATCTTTTAAATTCCATAATAAGTGTGCCATAGAGTGCGTCAGTCCTCCCTTTCAGCCTATACCCTTGAACCTCTGATAATTCATAATCGATAAAATCTGAAAAATTAATTCCATTAGATTTAAAGAAATCTCTAAAAACAGAAATAACTTCGTTTTTTAATTTTTCTTCACTTGAATGTTTTGAAATAATAATTGCTTCATTCAAATAACTATAGAGCTCATTTATCTGATTTTTCATTTTTTCAATGTCAGTTATAGTCAAAGTCATAACATCTCCCTCTTTCTATAAACCTGTTAGACCGTTGTCCGAGGGGTTATCTGATAATAATACTTTTCCCTTTTGGCATAACCTAAATTAACTGCGAGCATTTTAATACCGGTCTATGGTTGCTCTGTGGCGTTGCCCACTTTTGGATCAAAAACGGTTCTATGACATTCTGGATTAAATCAAGAAAATGACATAGAACTTTCCTGCCTGGATGTAAGTTACACATAGTCAATTATATAACTATCCTGATCTAGTCAGAAATAGCCTAAATACTCTCCCGGCAAAGTGGTCATTCCACAGAGTCTAAGCACGATCTGTTTTAGATTACTGCTATCGATCTGACCGATATGCAGCGCCATGATTCTATAATGACATTTCCCATACCGCAAGGGCGGGCATTACGAGCAAAGCCTATATTGATAAAAAGAATATTTTAAAATATACTTGTTAGCCTCCAAGATGCCCTGCTGCCAAGATTTAATTGGTGTAGATATGGCATAATTTTATCTAGATTAGTTTTACTGATAGTGCACCGTTTATATACCTTCTTTCAGGGATAAGTCCTACCCTAAAAAGTACCTTTACTGCACATCGATGTCATGATATGTATATAAGATGACATGCACACTCAAAACTATGCATTAAGAGATTTCCTGAGCCTGGACAAGTGGCATGCCCTACTGAGAGCAGCTCAGTTCTGTGCAATAACTATATACCACCATTATTAGTTATATATGTATAGAATTATTGATGCTATGAGCATAACCGAGGGTGAGATGCAATGAAAATATCAAAGGCGATCTTGGTCGCTGTACTGGTTCTTATTTCGGTTGTTAGCGGCACTACAATAACTGAAGTACGCTGGAATGCCAATCAGAATGTCATCGAGATATTGTTTGACGAATTTTCTGCACCATGGGGCGATTGGACGATGTATGTTGACGACAAAGAATGGCCGATGGAAGGTGGTACAGGAAATGCTATCGTTAGACCCAATGCACCTATTGGACAAGCCACCGGGCTACTTGTTGGAACAGATCCATGGCTGTCAAGCTTGGTTGGCACAGATTTCCCTTGTTGCGGGAGTATTCAATTTTCTATCCCAGGCCAAATTCCTACTAATAGATTTGAATACAGTCTTGTTGGTGATGGATGTAAAACGACTTCAACAAAATCTTGTGGCATGGCCACTGGGACAGACTTTCAGGCAAGAGGGGAGCTTGAACGAACATACAGAACGGGATCACAAGTAGGAGCTATGCCTGAGCCAATACCTGAACCACTCTCTGAGATGGGAGACCAAATTGGATCACAAGTAGGAGCTATGCCTGAGCCAATACCTGAACCACTCTCTGAGATGGTAAGCCAAATTGGATCACAAGTAGGAGCTATGCCTGAGCCAATACCTCAACCAATTAACAAGATGGGATACCAAACGGGATCAAGATCCACTATTAATATAGTAGATGTCAAATGGATTGAAAATCTCAAAGTCATTGAGATCTCATTCGATCAATCCATCGCTCAATGGGGCGGTTGGACGATGTATGTTGATGGTGCAGAATGGCCGCTGGAAGGTGGTACAGGAAATGCTATCGTTAGACCAAATGCTGCTGGAGAAGAGGCAACGGGATTATTTATTGGAACCGATCCATGGCTAACAGGTCTGACCGGAGTGAATTTCCCTTGTTGTGGAAGAATTCAATTCCAGATCCCCGGTCAAGGATTTACCAATGAATATGAGTTTAGCCTTGCTGAAAATGGATGTCTTTCTAGCTCGCAAAAGCTCTGCAACTCGCAACCAGGTAGCCCTGTTCCCCAGCCAGTGCCAATTTTTTCTTGACAAATTATCTCTCATTACTTTTTTGTGACTGCATACGGTTTCTCTCGGACAAGAAGAGATTGCTTAACTATGTTGATTCATGTCATGAAATTGATATAACATGACATCGTTTACATTAGCATGCATCCCGAAGACTTCCTCACCCTAGATGAATGGCATAGGCTACTTGCTGCAGCTCCTGCCCCACGCGATGCTGCCCTCCTATGGTTGATGGCTGGCTGTGGCCTTCGTGTCTCAGAGGTAGCGGCCTTAAAGATCGAGCACCTTGACGGCCCAGGAGGATACCTGCACGTCGTAGATGGGAAGGGTGGTAAACAGCGGACTTCCATCCTACCCGAACCTGTCCTAGAAGCCCTAGAGGCCCATTTTCAGGGGCGTGCAGAAGGATATGTCTTTGAGGGAAGAGACCAGGGCCATATCTCCACCAGGCAGATCCAGAGGCTGCTGGATGAAGCCGCAGAGAAAGCAGGGCTCCAGGAAACCAGGTCTGGCAAAGTAAGGCAGCGAAAAAGGATTACGCCGCATCTTCTGAGGCATAGCTTCAGCCGGTGGTCACTTGATGCAGGGATAGATATCAGCTATCTGCAGCATCAACTAGGCCATTCATCACTGGCCACCACGGCCATTTACCTGCAGGCTAGGCCGAATCATAGGCGAAATGCGTATGAAAACGCGGGATTCGATAGATTGCTCATTTCCGACTGATACATAATTATTTTTGCATAAATGTTATTTTCTTGAATGGCCATCATATTGTGGCATCGGGATATTATATCTGCTGGCAGACATGAAACTTAGCGCGTGAAAGCGGACTTACCGGCCTGAAAAGGTATTTATAAAAATATACGCCGCTGTGATCAGGGATAAATGGAAGGAAAAAGAGAGGCCGAGATCATCAGGTTATACACACTAACCGCGACATAGCGCGACAGTTTTGTGAGGGATCGAGGCCATAAGAGAAAAGGGTTCGCTGGATGCCTCTCTTGACCATCGCCGCCGCCTGCTGCTGTTTGTAGCCTTCCAGCCAATCGATAGGCCCTAATCGAATTCGCATAGCCGATAATTGTATCTCTCAGTATATATACTTTGAGATGGGCCTTTGATTGATTAGATTTTTTTTATTCACGATCCCTTTAAAATCGATTTAAGGCATGGGAAAAGGAATAGTGGGAGAGGTCTCTCCCATCAGGCAGATAGCCCGACCACGGCGAGGAGGCAGGCCAGGGCGGCACCACAGGCAGCACCGAAGGCCAGGAGCAGCACCAATGCAGTAGCCCTCATCCTATCTGGCGCACTCCTCTCCCGCCTACAGATATGAACCTGGCAATTCCAATATTCGACTGAGAAGCGAAGCGATTCTCAGCCGTCCATAAACCGATAGCAGTAGCCAGGATTAAATCATCATGGCTTCCCTCTCTCCAGCTCCCATAGCTGTCATGAGCTGTCTTGATATCGATTTTTACCTTGAAGTTCTGCAATTCTTCAGCCAGCACCGGGCCGAACCGCAAGCCAGAGGCTACTTTTAGCCTATCGCTTTGGGCAAAGATTTGCATAGTACCAACTAGATCGCGCTTAGGAACGCTTGCCTTTAAGCGTGTATCGTCCCAGGTTACAGCATTACCGCCGATGATAGCGATTGCGATAGGATTAAGCCCTCTGTCTTGCGCTAAATCGACAACAGGCCGGCCTACTCCAGTATAATCGATAGCAAGCGTCTTGTTTGCCTTGTCTAGTGGCTTTTTGTTCATTATCTGGAAAACTTTTTCGATCTGTTGGGGATAGGGCATATCAAGCTCCAGCCTCTCTAAATAAACCACATGATAGCGTTTCCCCTCTTTCCTTAGGATCGATAAGGCAGAATAATCTTTAGCCTGTCCGCAATCGAGCCCTAGGAAAAAGTCGCCGGTAGATATAGGTGGAAGGCTACCCTTAGGTCTGCAAAAGAATCTTGTTTCAATCATATTGACGCGCTCTCCCATAACGGTTTTACATTACTGTCGAACATTTTGTTAATCGTGTAGTTGCTGAAATATTGGTCTTCAGATTGGACAAATTCGCATTCCATCTCTTGCCGATACTCCCACTCCGGGAAGGTCCGGCGGGCCTCTTCAAGGAATGCAGGGTCTAACCTCGGGTTCTCCGATGCCTTCTTTTGGATCCTCAGCCACTCCGGGCCGCCTTCAGTCCATTGCCTATGAAAGAATCCCCTCTGGCCTTTCGGAGTAGAGGCCAGGATCATCCGGCCTTCTGGATTACTGGCGAGCATCGGGAAGAGCGCCGGGAAAAGCTCATCTGCCGCTTCGCTAGCTTCATCTACAAAAATTAAATCCGGGCCGCTGAATCCTCTGATCGTCTTTTGGCTCCCTGGTAGGCTGACTATTCTGGAGCCGTTGGCAAACTGAAGGGTTAGCTTGTTATCTTCTTCCAAATCGGGCTTAGGGCTGAGGTAATCCAGGGCATCCGAGACCTTACGGAAATTCTCGGAGGATTGGCGGAGGCTTGGAGCTACCAAGAGACATAGGGACTTCGGATAGAACAGAGCCCGATGGAAGCAGACAAGGCTACTGATGCTGCTTTTACCATACTGGCGGTGGCAGAGGAGGATTACTCGCCGGTTGGTAGGGTTTAGCATCTGCTGCTGCTCCAAGTCCAGCTTAACCGGCCGGCCGGTCTTGTCTCTAAGAAGGCCGTTATCATGAACCCATCTCACCGGATCGGCCCGGTGAACCTCCCACCGGAGAGCCGCCCTAAGATCGCCAGAGAGCATATCTCTCAGTCCCTCGGGGATTCATCTGGCAGAGCATTCAAGACGGCTTCCAGGGCCTCAGGATAAGGCCGTAAGGAGGTTACAATGGTGGTCTTTAACTGGAGCCACTCAGGATTAACCAGGATGTTAATCTGAGGCTGTGATTGCAGTTTACCTTCCAGCTCGCCCCATAGCCGGAGCAGTTCTCTTAGCTCCTTTATAGCCAGGAGAGCTACCTTGACATCCTCCGCCCCTTCTGCCGTCTCCAGGGCTAAAGCCGCCCGCTCACGTAGAACCCTAAGCTGGTCGAAGTGATCCCGGCATAGCTCCAGCCGGGAAGCTATAGACTCCCTGGCCTCGGCTGCGATCTCCTCTTTGACCCCTTCCATTTCCTCAATACGGATTTGGGCCAAAGCATCTTCTCGGGCCTTCTCCATAGTGGCCTTGATGTCAGTAAGGTCTGCGGCGATATGGGTCTCTAAATGCCGCCGTAATGCCGTTTCGGAGTAGCCGAAATCCTCCGAGATTCGCCGGAATGATTCGCCGGTAAGATCCTTCTCCAATAGCCGCCGGTCTAGTTCATTTCGCCGCTTATCCTGGCATGGGCCGCAAGGTCTCGCCATTTCCCGCCTTACCTCTGGCCGGCATATCTCCGAAGCTCTGCCGGGGTTATGCTGGATAGCTCTTCAAGATCGTCAAGCATTGCGCTAACCTCAGGGTATCGCTGCCGGGGATTGTCTCTCCGGCGAGGTTGCTCCTGCTCCTCCGGGCTCATCTCTGCAGCTCCTCTCTGCTGCACTGCACCTCATCCAGGGGCTCGGCTCCACCCTCTGCCTCATCCTCGGCTTCGGGTTCTTCCTGATAGGCGTACCTCCGTTCTCGGGCCTCCCGCATCTCGGCTTCTCGCTCTCTGGTTGCCGTCATCAGGATATCAAGCATCTTTGAGGTTCCGTTTGTGCTCTTGAAAGGCAGGCCAGGCAGGGGCTCACCGATTTTCTTAATGAGGATTTGCCCATCTCCGACTGAGATCAACTCGATTCTGTCGTTTGGCTTCAGGCCGGCAGCCGCTAGGATCTTGCTGGAGAGCTTCAGCTTGCAGGGCATTGGTCCGCCGCCCATAAGTACCGGGACAGGCCCTCCGAGGCTGGTTTTTTCGGAGTAGGCCGTGATGTGATCCTCACATCCTGGTTTGCTGTTAGCTGGCTCTGCTGCTTCTGGTTTTACTTCTTTCTCGGACATTTTGATATCACCTTGATTCTCTTTTCTTTGATTTTTTCGATAGTCTCAACGAATCTATTACCGCAAGATCGGCAGCAATAGACTAGATTTAGGCCTTGATAGCCATAAAGGCAAAGTCGGTCACTCTCGCAAAGATTGCACTTTGTCATAGGGCAGCCTCCACATTTTCAATCCTTTTTTGTTCTCTTTCTGCTCATAGCCGAGGCTACTCAATTGCGCTCGGACCTCGCCGGTGCTGATATTGCAGGCTTTGGCTAACTTCTTCAGGTCGAAGCCATTGTAAAAATGTCTTGGAAGTACCGCTCGAGCTAGGACATACTGGCGGACATCGGCGTATCTCCCAACCTTCTGCCGAGTATGGCGGCTCATGCTCCGACCTCCTTAGGGATTAATATAAGTGCATGAGAATCAATAGCAAGAGGCCAAAACAGTGCATCAAAGTGCATTAAAAAGTGCATCAAATTCGATATGCAGAGGCCAAACAG
>MTKZ01043357.1_pt1 | contig 12483 bp, 16 predicted proteins | sample 1042781 | NCBI WGS metagenome assembly MTKZ01 (sample SAMN06212207, study PRJNA360539) | anaerobic digester metagenome | biome: Wastewater treatment plant; material: sludge; isolation source: anaerobic digester fed with sludge from wastewater treatment plant | place: Denmark: WWTP Viborg ...
GAGCTGGGCCTCAGCGCCCGTGCCCACGACAAGATCTGCAAGGTGGCCCGGACGATCGCCGATCTCGACGGCGTCCCCGACATCCGGGCCGAACACATCAGCGAAGCCATCAGTTATCGGAAGCTGGACCGAAAGCTCTGACCGCCTCCCGGCTGCTGCCACCGGCCAGACGGCCTCGCCGGCGCACTGCGAAATTCCTGGGAAATCGCCCCGCCTTGAACGCCGCCCCACGGCGCCGGGCCTATTATCGGGTGCTGCCGCCGGCGAGCCGAATGCCTGAGTTTTTCGTTAATGCCCCCTGTCTGTGCGCCGATAATACGGGTGAGTATCGAAGGCACCGTAACACTAAAGGAGATTGAACATGGGGATTCAGAACTGGTCGGAGGAAATCATTCTCGTCGATCTGCCTCAGGAGCCTGAGCTGGGTGACGAACTCAAGACAGTTACCGAAGCGGTCCGCGATCGTGGGGACTGCGAAGTGGTTATCGATTTTTCCGAGGTCGACATCATCACGTCTTCCAGCCTGTCCAAGCTGCTCAAGCTGCGGAAGCTCGTCGGCGACTGCGGGCACCGGCTGGTATTCTGTAGCGTGGCGCCGGCGACGAAGGGCATTTTCACGATCACAGGGCTTGACGGCATCTTTGAAATCGTGGACGATAAATTCGTGGCTTTGGCCAGCCTGCAAATGGTCGGGTAGCCCCGGATCAGTGACCACCGAGCCATAGGGCGCCGCGTGCGACCATCGCAGAAGACCGACAGGTTTGCTGCCCTGTGGAGCGGGTCACGAAGGCCGTTCACGTGAACGGTATTCGTCATCTGCTCGCAGGATGCTCATAGAAGGGCACTTGCGCCCGCCGTGGCGGCATGCGCCATGCGGCGGGATGATGCCACATGGACAAAGACGTTCTGCACCAGATCGAGCAGATTCTCGGGTACGAGTTCTCCAACGAAGCCCTGATCCAGAGGGCCTTCATGCACTCTTCCGCGGTTGACAGCCGTCTCGACAGCAACGAGCGTTTGGAATTCCTCGGCGACGCCATCCTTTCGACCGTGATCTGTGAGACATTGTTCGACAAGTACAGCCGCTACGCCGAGGGCGAGCTGACGAAGATGAAGAGCATGCTCGTCTCCCGCGGGACGTGTGGCCGCGTGGCGAAACGCCTGGGATTGCCCAGGTTCCTCACCGTCGGCAAGGGTATGATCTCGAACAAGGCGCTGCCCACATCGCTGGCGGCCGGCCTGCTGGAGGCGGTCATCGCGGCCGTCTACATCGACGGCGGATTCGACGCGGCGCGCGACCTGATCGTGCGCAACTTCCTGACCCTGATCGAGCAGGTGGATTCCGAAGAGGCCCACGGCAATTTCAAGAGCCTCCTGCAGCAATGCTCGCAGGAGCAGTTCGGCGCCGCGCCGTTGTACGTGTTGCTCGACGAGAAAGGGCCGGATCACAACAAGTGCTTCGAATCGGAAGTGGTGATCGACCAGCGTCATTTCCACAGTGCCTGGGGGGCCAACAAGAAAGAAGCCGATCAGAAGGCGGCGTACAACGCGCTGGTGGAGCTGGGTGTGTTGCAGCGGTCGGCCGAGCAGGTCGGCGGCTAAAAGACCGATCCGCCGGCCATGGCGGGAAGCTGTTCGGTGACCAGCCAGGCCACGCCATAGAGAATCAACGCCGCGACCGTGACGAACACCATGATCGAGCCGATCAGCAGGGCTGTTTCCTTCGCGAAGGCTCGGGCTCGGATCTGATGCACTTTGGTCGCCTTGTAAACGACCGCGATCGCCACCACCAGCGGGATCAGCCAGAGCATCGACGCGGCATTCGTGTCGATCCGCATCGGCGTGGTAAAGCTGGCCAACACAGTGCAAGTCAGTGCCGTCATCTCACGCACGCGCCCCCTTGAGACCTTCCAGATGCGCCGTATAGATCGCGTTCACGATGCACAGCAGATTGAGCAGTCCGGCGATGCTTGTGTAGATCTGGCCGATCTCACCNNCGAAGCGCTGATTTGTCCCAGGAAGAAGACCGCCGGCGAATTCATCAGTTGGGCCACGTACCAGGGTTTGGCGTTCACCGGGTCGATCACTCCGATCGAGCCGGCGTACAGCCCGACGAGAAACGTCAGGACCACCGTGACGAGAATGACGATCGCGCGACGTCGCTGGTTCAGCGCAAAGTGCCCGCCGCCGGGAACGACCCAAGCCAGCAGACCGATCACGATCAAGAACAAAGCATGGTTGTCTTTCCACGTCCGAGGCATTACACGGGGTCCTGCGGCATCTCTCTGGGCCCACTGTCGATCACAGGGGTGAGTTGTTCGGCATACCGGAAGTCCATGCGTTTGAGAATGTTTTCGGGATTGAAATGGACCACGGCCAGCGACTGGGATTCCANNGACTGGGATTCCACATGTTCCTGACGGCTGAGCAGCATGGGCCTCAGGCTCTGGAATTGCTGCTGGTTCAGCCGCTGAATCGACAGGCTGCGGAGGCAGTAGAGACTCTGGTCGGGCTTGAACTCCATGACCAGCGGCGTCTCGGCGAGGGTGTCCTTGTCGGCCGGCAGAAGGGCGTGAAGTCGATCCATGAAGCGGCGTTCGATCCCCAGCCGTCTGAGGTACTCGGGCGCTGCCGGATTGCTCGCGGCCTGGGTCGCGATCACCTGCAATTGCCCGGCCGAGATCCTCCGCAGGCCCGTCAGGTACTGCACCTCAAACACGTTCGGGTCGTTCGGGTCTTCCGTGGCCTGGGCTCCGTATAGCTCGTTGTACTTGGCCACGGCGCTGTCCCAGCCGTCCTTCGTGGCCATCGCGACGAACTCCTGGGCCTTGGCCTTGGTCGCATCCCAGGCGGCCAGCTTTCTGAGGTCCTCCACCACCTTTTCCCGCACAGAGAAGACGTCATCGTCGTCGGTCGATGCGTCACCGGCCCGAAGGGTCCGAGTGCTGTAGGTTACGTCGAGGTTCTCCGGCGAAGCCATCGGCTGGATCTCCACGATGCGGACCAGCGTCATGATCTGATCGGACAGGTTTGGACTGCTGGCGGCCGAGAGGTCGTGAGCCGGACCGATGCTCCGGAACCGCTGGGCTTTCGGAATGGACATCAACGTTACGGCACGCTCGCCGAAATCCTCGGCGGAAAACAGGATCTGTCCCAGCCGGACCGGATTTGCTCCGTATCCCGTCAGGAACAATCTGCCCAGGTACTTGTCGCTCTGGAGGTCCACCGCGCTGAGCAGCCCGGTTCGCCCGTAGTACAAGGGTACGCCGTATTTGACGCCGAAGTCCTCTGCGATCTTCTGATAATCCGCGGCCCCTTTCTTCAACTCCTCTACGCTGGGTTTCTCCTCCCTCGCGTTGAGCGGCGTCAGTTTCTCGTCCGCCACGTTACGAACGTCGATCAGGATCTGCTCAGCCTTTGTCGTGATCTTCTGCCGCATCAACTGCTCACGGATCTCAACCGCCACCTCCGAGAAGGCCCTGGTCCGGTTCACCTTCGGGGAATTTGGATCGTTGGGATCGGTCTGGACCTGCTCGGTGAAGAGCCGGGTTCGATTGTCCCGGTAGAACGTCTCGATCTCCTCCTGCGCGGGGGTCGGAACGATGGATGAGACGTCCGCCAGTTTCACGGCGATGTACTCCAGTTGCAGCCGGTCGGGCAGCTTGTACCCGAAGCCATAGGGATTGATCTCGTTGGCGTCGCCAGGGAGGACCGACTTATAGCGGTTGAATTGCGCGGTCAGTTCGGCCTCCGACGGTGTGACGCTCTTGTCGGCGAAGTAGGCGGCCTTCATCTGCACGCACTCGGCGTTCATTGTTTCGTTTTCGTAGCTGGCCAGATGACGGACCTCGGCATCCGTGACTGCCTGGACCGAGCAGATGGTCTCGGCGTACTGGAGCACGGCCAGCACTTTCCCGAACGTGGCCAGGATGTAGCTTTCGGGCCTGCCGTACTGGTTGACCATGCCCTGCATCACCGTCGCGTAGGTCTGACCGTTGAACAACTGCGGAATGACCTGGGCCAGCAGCCGGCCGACATCCTCGTTGCTGACGTGCATGCCCGCCATTCGGGCTTCTTCCCGCAGCAGAATCCAGTAGATGTCCGTCGGCGCCGTCCGTGCGTAGATCTCGCTGAGCTGCTTGTCGCCGACGCGGTAGCGGTTCCGCTGGATCATCTGTCGGGCGTAATCGAGCACCTCGGCCGAGGCGCGATCCTGGGAAAACAGCAACTCGCTCAAGACGATCCCGCGCAGGTCCTGGGCCTGCAAGACCTGGGAGGCGCCCAATCGCATGAGGACCTCGAGTTCCTGGCGGGCCTCTTCGCGGTCATAGTAGTTGATCTTGTTCTTGCCGTAGAAGGCGACCGCCTTGTCCCGACCGCCATGGCCTTGAAAGATGTAGTTGATCGACGAGCCGCCGATGAATCCGACCATCAGCACGATGACCACGACCGCCATGACCTTCTTGTTATTCCTTCTGAACCATTTGACCAAGTTCATATTCCGGCTCCGGGTTTAGGGACGCATACGCCTGTTATCCATTGAAACACAAAGGGCTTAAAGATACGGCAACCGGGCACTCATTGCAAGAAAAATGTGCACCAGGTTCCTCCCGAACGCACGGAAACGGGGCTCGGTCTGCGAATTACGGCGCGCCGGTTGCATCCGCCGAGCGATCGGCGTACCATGCACGCTCATGAAAGACACGCACGACAGACATGCCCGGTCGCAGGCAGCCTACGCCGCGGCGTGCCGGCTCCTGCCCGGAGGGNNGGGTCAATTCCCCCGTCCGCGCCTTTGGCGGCGTGGATATCGGACCGGTCTTCATCGCCTCCGCCAGGGGCGCCAGGGTCTTTGACGTCGACGGCCGCGAGTATATCGACTATGTGGGCTCCTGGGGTCCGATGATTCTGGGGCACGCCCATCCAGACGTAATCGCCGCGATTCACAAGGCGGTCGACAGGGGGACCTCCTTCGGCGCGCCCACGCTGGCGGAGACGGCGCTGGCAGAGCGGATCGTCGATGCGATGGCTTCCATCGAGAAAGTCCGGCTCGTCAGCAGCGGGACCGAGGCGGTGATGAGCGCCGTGCGCCTGGCTCGGGCGTTCACCGGGCGGGACATGATCGTCAAGATGGCCGGCTGCTATCACGGCCACAGCGATTCCTTTCTGGTTGCGGCCGGCTCGGGTGTGGCCGAGCACGGCACGGCCTCCAGTCCGGGTGTGCCGCAGGCGCTGGCGAAATTGACCGTGGTGGTGCCATACAACGACGCTGGGGCGGTGGCCGCCGCCTTCGAGAACCATCCAGACCGGATCGCCGCTGTGCTGGTCGAGCCGGTCGCCGCCAATATGGGGGTAGTCTCCCCGGCGGACGGCTATCTCGCAGCGCTGCGGCGGCTCTGTGACGAGAACGGCGCCCTGCTGATCTTCGACGAGGTGATCACCGGCTTCCGCGTCGCCTTCGGCGGCGCGCAGGAACTCTACGGTGTGCATGCCGACCTGACTTGCTTGGGCAAGATCATCGGCGGGGGACTGCCGCTGGCGGCGTTCGGAGGCAGGGCCGGGATCATGGACCGGTTGGCTCCGGCGGGGAAGGTCTACCAGGCTGGGACCCTCAGCGGCAACCCCATTGCGACGGCCGCGGCGGTCGCGACGCTCGATCTGCTGGCGAGGCCGGGCTGTTACGAGCGGCTGGAATCGTTGTCGGCGGCGCTGGAAACGGGCCTGGCCGATGCTGCGGCCCGGGCCGGCGTGCCCCTGACTATCAACCGTGTCGGATCTATCCTCAGCGGGTTCTTCTGCGACCGGCCCGTGCGCAACTTCGCCGACGTGCAGACGACGGACATTGCCTGCTTCAAGCGATTTTTCGCCGGGATGCTCGAACGCGGCGTGTATCTGGCCCCCAGCGCCTATGAGGCGATGTTCGTCTCGCTGGCGCACACCGATTCGGACATCGAACGGACGATCCAGGCCGCCCGCGAGAGCTTCCAGACTGCCATTCACCCTTAGCGGGTGCAAGTCCGAAGCACGAAGCACGGAATCCGAAACAAACCCGAATGCTACAAATCCGAAGGCTGTGAACGCTCCTGCGCAGGGGGTGTTTCTTCTCATTCTCCCTTGATCAACTCGACGACCTCGTGGGCGTCTTTGGCGGCGGTGACGGCCCGGCAGAACGCCTTCGACTGGACCAGCTTGACGATCTCGGCCAGGGCTTCCACGTGAGGCCCCGACTGGTTGGGCGGCGCCACCAGCATGAAGAACAACTGGGACGGTTTTCGGTCGATCGAGGCGAAGTCAATCCCCTGCGGTGCGATGCCCANNCTTCCCGCTCGCAAATGGCCCGAAGCACGGCATCGTAATCTTCGATCTCACCGGCGTCTTTGAGTATCTGAACGAGTTCTCGCAGAACGTCCGCCTTATCGGTCGAGACGAGCGGAATTTTAACAATCTTCTCTTGTACCAAGTCAATCAACGACATGCCCTGCTTCTCCTGAATACCCTGTGGGATCCCACAACACCCATCGCCGTATCAGACCAGCGATTCGTACATTTGCCAGACCTTGTCTTCATCCTTGGCGATCAGCACCGAGCACGAGACCATTCGCATGGCGCGCTCGGTCTCGTCGTACAGCTCGTCGCGCCGGCTTCGAATCCGGGCCAGCTCGCCGATGACCAGAAGGTCCACGTTCTGTTCGTCGACCAGATTCACGATTTCCTTGTGGACGCTCCCACGACTGCTCCTCTGGATCAGGGAAACGCCTTTCTTGATGGCCAGTTCGTTGACATAGTTCAGATACCGTTGGGCATCGGCTTCCATGTCGTGTTCGTACTCGATTTGCTCGTCCTGGAGGAAGATCCGCGCCTTGAGCAGGTCTTCCATGGCCTTGGTGTTGATCACGTACAGCGCGATCAGATCGGCCTTGAAGTAGGAGNNCATGCAGATCGCATACTGAGCGGCCGTGATCGATTGTTCGGTCCCATCAACATAGACGAGGATCTTTCTTGGGGTACTCACGCGAGGCCTCCGTCGGCTGCTGCCTTTTTTCTCTCCAGGTTTTCCTTGACCATCTTCATGAGCACGAACATATCCCGTTCATTCTCTTCGAGCCGGCTCTCGATATAGTGCACGGTCTCTTTGAGGTCGGGAATGGCGATCTTCTCGAGGGCGTTGACCTTGCGAATGGTCTTCTTGACCTCGTTGGCCAGCCGCAGAACGGAAATCTTCAGCTCTGCGAGCTTGCCGAGCAGTTGGAGCACCTCCTTGAAGAACGACAGCGCGCTCTCGATCCAGAAGCTGTTGCCCATGAGGCTGTAGTACGGCGGGTATTCGGTGAACTGCGTCTCGATTACGGGAAGACTCACGCCCATGACTCTTCGCGAACGGACCGTGATGTCCGTCGTGATGTGCGCGGCGCCCGTAAGGTACTGGACCTTCAGTTTGCCCATGTCGAGGATGGCCTCCTCCAGGGCTTCGTAGGCCTTCTCCAGGGCCTTCTCCACGCGGCTCTGAAAGTCGACCGTCTGATCCAGCAGCGCCAGCAGTTCGACGATCAGGATGTTCCGCTTCTGGTCGAGCAGTTCATATCCCTGCTGGGCGAAGCTCAGGTCGCTTCGCAACCGCAGCAGGTTCGTCTTCGTCGGTGCGTAGGTCAATTGGGCCATGATCTAATGCTTCGCATTCAGATTCAAAAACCAGAATGGAAAGATCAAAATCGCGGTGTTCGCTTCGCGAATGCTGTTCGATGCTCTCGCCGAAGACGATCCCACAGTTCTGCTTTCTGCGTTCCGGTATTCGATTCTAACCTCCGTAATACTTCTCAATCTCTTCGTCGGTGACGCGGTGCAGCTCTTCGACGGGCAGCGTCCGCAGCACCTCCCAGCCCAGATCGAGGGTCTGCTCGATGCTGCGATCCTCATCCTTACGCTGAGAAACGAACTTCTGCTCGAAGAGTTTGCCGAATTCCAGATAGTTGTGGTCGAGCGGGGTCAGCTCCTCTTCGCCGATGACCGAAGCGAGGTTGCGGACGTCCTTGACGTAGCTGTAGGCCGCAAAGAGCTGGCTGGCCAGGTGCGGATGGTCCTCGCGCGTCATGCCTTCCCCGATGCCGTCTTTCATCAGGCGGCTCAGCGAAGGCAATCCCGCCACCGGCGGATAGATCCCGCGGCCGTCCATCTCCCGCTCGAAGACGATCTGGCCTTCGGTGATGTATCCCGTCAGGTCGGGGACCGGATGGCTGATGTCGTCGTTCGGCATCGTCAGGATCGGCAGCAGGGTGATGGAGCCCTTGCGCCCCTTGATCATGCCCGAGCGTTCGTACAGCTCCGCCAGGTCCGAGTACAAGTAGCCGGGATAACCCTTCCGAGAGGGTATTTCGCCTCGGATCGTGGAGATTTCGCGCAGCGATTCGCAGTAGTTGGTCATGTCGGTCATGATGACCAGCACGTGCATGTCCTCGGTGAAGGCCAGGTGTTCGGCCAGGGTCAGCGCCGTCCTCGGCGAAATCAGCCGCTCGATGGACGGATCGTCGGCCAGCGACAGAAACAGCGCCACGTTGTCGAGCACGCCGCTCTCCTCGAACGAGCGAACGAAGAACTGTGCGACGTCGTGCTTGACGCCCACCGCCGCGAACACCACCGCGAATTCCGTGGCGGTGCCGCGGATCTTGGCCTGCCGGGCGATCTGGGCGGCCAGTTCGTTGTGCGGCAGCCCGTTGCCCGAGAAGATGGGCAGCTTCTGGCCCCGGATCAGCGTGTTCATGCCGTCGATGGCGGAGATGCCGGTCTGCACGAAATCGCGCGGGTATTGCCGTGACGTGGGGTTGATTGCCATGCCGTTGACGTCCTGCTCGACGTCGCTGCGCTGGGCGGGGCCGCCGTCGATGGGCCGGCCGAGTCCGTCGAAGACCCGCCCGAGCATCTCTTTCGAGACAGAGAGGGTCAGCGGCTCGCCCGAGAAGCGGACGCGCGTCCCGGGCAGGGTCAATCCGGAGGTTCCTTCGAACACCTGGGCCACCACGGCGGTGGTGGACGATTCGAGGACGATGCCCAGCCGCACGTGTCCGTCTTTGTCCACGCACTCGATCAGTTCCCGGTAGCCCACCGGATGGGTCTTGCGGATGAAGATAAGCGGGCCGTCGATCTTGTCGACGCCGACGTACTCACGGCCGGACAACAGGCGGCTGTTCTTGGCGTCAGGCATGCAGGGCCTCCATCTGATCCATCGCACGCTCCAGGCGCGCTTCGATCTTGTCCAGGCCGGAGAGATCGTCGTTCGGTACGGAGAACTTCATCTTGATGATGTCCTGATACACTTTCATCTTCTTGAGCTGCATCAACGTCGCGCCGTTCTTGAGCGCCTCGGAGCCGCGCTGCCAGTACAGGGCGATGATGTGCATCATCTTGGCCTGCTTCTGCACGGTCGAATACGCGTCGATCTGGTCGTAGGCGTTCTGCTGAAGGAAGGCGTTCTTGAACAGGGTGCAGACCTCCAGGATGAACCGCTGCGTGTCGGGCAGCGCGTCCGGGCCGACCAGCTTGACCACCTGCTGGAGGCGAACCTCGCGGTGCAGCAGCTCCATGATCTCTGTTCGGTCGGCGAACCACTGCGGGCCGACCTCCTGCTCCCACCAGCCGGTCATGCCGCTGAGGTACTCGCTGTAGCTGTCCAGCCACGAGATGGCCGNNGGCCAGGTGCCGGTCGAGAGCCCAGAAGCATCGGATGAACCGCTTGGTGTGCTGGGTGACCGGCTCGGAGAAATCGCCGCCGGGAGGGGACACGGCGCCGATGATCGACACCGAGCCGTTCCGTCCGCAGAGGGCCTCCATCGAGCCGGCCCGCTCGTAGAACTCGGCGATCTTGGTCGGCAGATAGGCGGGGAACCCTTCCTCGGCCGGCATCTCTTCCATGCGCCCCGACAGCTCGCGAAGGGCCTCGGCCCACCGCGAGGTCGAATCGGCCATGATGGCGACGTGGTAGCCCTGGTCGCGGAAGTACTCGGCCATCGTGATGCCCGTGTAGATGCTGGCCTCGCGCGCCGAAACGGGCATGTTCGACGTGTTGGCGATAAGGATCGTCCGCTCCATGAGCGACCGGCCGGTTCGCGGGTCGATCAGCTCGGGGAACTCCGTCAGGACGTCGGTGATTTCGTTGCCTCGCTCGCCGCAGCCGATGTAGACGATCAGGTCCGCGTCGCACCATTTCGCGACCGCCTGTTGCGTCATGGTCTTGCCCGTGCCGAAGCCGCCGGGGATCGAGACAGTGCCCCCTTTGGCCACCGGGAACAGGGCGTCGATCACCCGCTGGCCCGTAATCAGCGGGGTTTCCAGGGGCAAGCGCTTGCTGGTCGGACGCTGGACGCGGATCGGCCAGCGGTGCATGAGGAACAGGTCCTTGGTCTTCCCCTCGTCCGTCTTCAGGACCGCGATCGTTTCCTCGACCGTGTAGTCGCCTTCCGGCACGATAGATTCGAGAACGCCCTGGTCGGTCGGCGGCACGAGAATCCGGTGCCNNGGTGTTTCCTGGACCGTGCCGAGGATCGTGCCACCCGCCAAGCGGTCGCCGGCCCTGGCGGTCGGGACGAAATGCCACTTCTTTTTTCGATCGAGAGAAGGAACGGAGATGCCGCGCTGGATGAAGATCTCGGAGATCGCGCGAATCGCTTCGAGCGGTCGCTGTATCCCGTCGTAGATGGTGCCGATCATGCCCGGCCCCAGCTCGACCGACAGTTGCATGCCGGCGCCCTAGACCGGGTCGTGCGGCGCGATGCCCGTCGTGTCTTCGTAGACCTGGACGATGGCGCTGTCTTTCTCGAGCTTGATCAGCTCGCCGATGAGGTTCGCCTCGCCGACGCGGACCAGTTCGAACATCTCCGCGTCGGTGATGCCCATGACCTCGATGACCGGGCCGTTGACCCGCTTGACCCGTCCTATGATTCTGTCAATCATACTCACTCTTCTCGCGGGCTTGCGAACAGCCCGTCATAGATCAGTCTGCGCATCTGACGCTGCTTTCGCAGCATTCTCGTGCGGACCTGGTTGTTGAACGCCATACGTCCGTCCCGGCTCGTCAAGACTACGCCCTGGCCCTTCAGGGGTGGTGCATCGGACAGGGTCAGCGTCACGTGCTTTCCGGTCTTCGACAGCACGGCCTGCCGGGCCTGGTCGAGCATGGCCGCATCGATCAGAGGCCGTTCCCGTTCGGAGGCATTGACCGTCGCGGTCTCGGCGTCGAGTCCGATAGCGGCCTCGACGATCCAGCTCGTCAGGACCGTTCTGTAGTCCGGCCCGTCGATCATCGCGGCAAGCCTCTTCTCGACGCGGTCCATGAGGTCCTGGATCAGCGCGTCGCGCACCTGGAGGTTGCGCCGCTTGATCTCCAGCTCTACGCCTGAGATCGCCTTTCGTTTGATTGACTCGGCCTGCTCGGCCGCCTTGCTCCGGGCCTCGTCCAGGATACCGTCGATCTTCTGCTGGGCGTACTTCTTCTAATCGGCCGCCTGCGCCTGCGCGTCCGCCAGGAGCCGTTGCTCTTCGGCGCGGGCGTCCGCTTCGATGCCGGAAATCAGAGCCGCTTTCCCCTGCTCAACGGGCTTCATCAGCACGGTCCCTTCGTAGGCATGGGCCTTCCTGGCGGTGGTCGAGACGCACGAATCGCGATCTGCCGGTCATATCTTCAGTCCTATCGCGGTGTTGACCATTTCTTTGATTCCGGGCCGTCCCGGCACCGGACCGTGGCGGTCCGGAATCTCGACGATCAGTGGAAAGCTCTCGGTGAACACATACCGGTCCACGATCGATCGGATCATTTCCGCCACGCGCTCGGTGATGATGATGATACTCGTCTCCTTGTCGCCCAGGAGATCCTGGAAGGCCCGCTGGGCCTCTTCGGCGTTGGTGGCCACTCTGCCCGCGACGCCCACGACGCCGAAACCCAGGACGGTATCTTCATCGCCTATGATCGAGTACTTCATGGTGTCGCTACAGCTTCCCGAGAATCATCAGGGCGGTGATGAATCCGAACACGNNACGATGCCCTCTGCCAGAGCCACGAAGATCAGTGCCTGCCCGGCGATCTGGGGCTTCTCCGCGACGGCGCCCATGGCGGCGGCGCCGACGTGGGAGATGGCGAAGCCGGCGCCGATGGCGCCCAGACCGAAGGCGACGGCCGCCGCGAGCAGACCGAACTTCATGACTCCGGCCGACTCCGGCGTGGTCTCCGGCTGCACCGTTGTGCTGTCGGGGGTCTCGGCGGCCAGGGCGTTCGAGCAGAACAGCGTCCCGACAATCGCCAGGACGGTCATGAGGGCAATCAGGATTTGCGTGATCGTGGTTTTCAGTTTGCGTACCGGCTCATCCATCGCGTTTCATCCTTTCTTGTCTTTCGCTGCAACCTGCCTGAACGGGCCTGTCCAGGCATGTGACGATGCGTTTTCTTCTCGATCTATGGCTCGCTGTCCAGCGAGATCGGAGTGTACAGCTTCCCGGTCC
>MTKZ01036592.1_pt1 | contig 12478 bp, 11 predicted proteins | sample 1042781 | NCBI WGS metagenome assembly MTKZ01 (sample SAMN06212207, study PRJNA360539) | anaerobic digester metagenome | biome: Wastewater treatment plant; material: sludge; isolation source: anaerobic digester fed with sludge from wastewater treatment plant | place: Denmark: WWTP Viborg ...
AGGTCCACCTCGCCGTTCGGCTGCTGCAGGCGCCGAAGCGCGTTGGCGGCTTCGCGGAGCCGCCCCCATGCGGGATGGGCTGCCGCCTCCGACGCGATCGGCTGAGGAGCCGCACGGAACGACGGGAGTGCGGCCCAGTACACAAGGTTGAGCCACAGCTGACGGTGGTCATGCTCGAGCAGGTGATCGTCGCCGAACAGATCCGAGTCGGCCGCGACGACCACTCTGCCCTCTCCATACGTGGCCGTCGATAACAGCCCCGCGCGCGGCGGGTCGGCGTCCGGCCCGGTCTCCAGCACGACAGTGCCCGGATGTCCTGTGCGCAGAGTGCCGGAGCGATACACCACCACGTCGCGGACACGGTGCAGCAGCGACGGGTCTCTGAGTTCCGGGGAGGCCACGCCCGCCACCCAGGTCGGCATGCTCGCGTCGCGATAGTCGAACACCGTCGTAGTGTCGACGGTCACGCCGAAGGGAGCGAGCAGCTCGTTGAGGTTGCCCCCGTACTTGTCCTCCTCTGTCTCCGCCAGAACGATGAGGCCGCCGCCGGCGTGCACGAACCCGGCGACTGCGCTCCGCTCCTGCTCGGTGAAGAGGGGAGAACGTCCGTCCACAGTGCGTTCCCACCGTGGGTCGCTCGGATGCGCGATGACCAGCACGCCGGCCTCGGCCAGAAGCCCTGCGTTCAAAGGTTCGGTGACGGCGGTCACCTCGAAGTCGCGCCTCTGGAGCTCGGCAGCTGCGCGCTCGAACGACGAGGCACCTGGATGCCCAGGACGCATCGTCCTCGCGACTTCAGGGCGTATGGACCACGCTTCCCCGTGGTACTCGTCGAACAGCACGCGAGCGATCTTTCGCTGGCGCAGTGTGGTGGGCATCGACAGCCTCCTTCCGCGAGCGGCGGACCCGACGCAGGCCGCCGCGCGGCCGCAATCCTGCAGAGGTTGTTCCGTGCCCCCCGAGAGAGCCAAACCCAAAGGCGTTACGCGCGGCGGCGGGTGCACTGCCCGGCGTCGCGCCCGAGTCTCAGAGATCGCNNGAGTCTCAGAGATCGCACCTCTTGACGAGAACGAGGACGCTCCCGCCTTCGTCGGGCGCGTCCAAACTGAATTCGTCGACGACGGCGCGGATGATGGAGATCCCCATGCCACCGTCGGCTCCCAGGCCCGGGAGACCCTGACACTCAGGGCAGTCGATATCGTCCTCGTGGAAGCCCGCGCCCTCGTCGCGGATGCGGATGGTCACGTCGGCGTCGGTGAGAGAGAAGGAAAGGTGCACCTTGCCATGCTCGTGATCGTAGGCGTGCCGGACGGAGTTGGAGCACGCCTCGGTCAGAGCGAGCTTGAGGTCGGCCACCGCGTCCTCCGAGAACCCCCCGTTCCGCAGCACCCCGGCGAGGGCGAGACGGCCGAGACCAACATACTCGGCTTTGGCCGGGATATCGAGTGTGTAGAACTCACCCACGGTGGCGAATCCTATCGAATCCGTTCGCGTGTGACCACCAGTTCATCCGATGTCCATCCGCACGTTGACGTTCTCCCCGCACATGGCACAGAAGGTTCCCCTGAGCGCCACATCCTCAACCGCGTAGCCGGTCCGGCGGACGAGCAGACGACGGCAGTTCGGGCAGACGGTGTTCTCACCCGGATGACCTGGGACGTTGCCGACGTATACGAACTCGAGGCCGGCGTCGTGACCCGTCTTGACCGCCCGCTCCAGCGTGGGGATCGGCGTCGGCGGGAGGTGAGCGTACTCCAGGTATGGCACGAACCTGGTCACGTGCCACGGTGTCCTGATCCCGAGCTCCCCGGCGATCCACCTGGCGATGCCGGCGAGCGTCTCCTCGTCGTCGTTGAACCCCGGCACCACGTTCGTGACGATCTCCACGTGACACCCGTGCTCGTGAAGAGCGCGCGACGCCGCAGCCAAGACGTGCGACATGTCGCCTATGCGGCACAGCTCGCGGTACTGTGCGTCGCTGAAGCCTTTGATATCGACGCGATACGCGTCGATGTGCGGCGCCAGGACGTCCAACGCCTCTGACGTGATGTAGCCGTTCGTGACCATCACCGTATAGAAGCCGTGCTCGTGCGCGAGCTGAGCTCCGTCCAGGATGTACTCCAACCAGATGGTCGGTTCGTTGTAGGTCCAAGCGACACCGCGGCAATCGTTGTGCTCCGCGAGCACCGGCAGGTTGCGGACGGGCAGGTCGCGGAGGTCGCGAGCCGCCGTCTCGGGGTCGGCGTGGGCGATCTGCCAGTTCTGGCAGTCCCGGCAAGCGAAGTTGCAGCCCAGGCTGCCGACCGAAAGCACGGTGGTACCCGGGAAGAAGTGATAGAGCGGTTTCTTCTCGACCGGGTCGGCGGCGACGCTGCACACCCGACCATACGTGATCGCGTAGAGCACCCCGTCTCGATTGACTCTCGCGCGGCAGGCTCCGCTGGCCCCCGGCTTGATGTGGCATCGGCGCGGGCAGACGCGGCAATCCGAAGCGCCGTCATCGCAGCGGTCGTACAACATCGCCTCGCGCCACCCGGTCTCGCTCATGCCCTCAACCTCTCGATGCCGCGTTGCACGACCTCCACCAGGCCGCTGCGCAGCGCCTCGTTCCCCGCCACGATGCACGCCAGCTGATGCTCCGCATCGGCACCCAGGACCGGCCTTCGGTCAAGGGGGCGGCCTCCTGCGTCGCCGATGGGGACGCCGGCCTCGGTGCACAGCAGGTGAGCGGCGGCGAGGTCGTAGGGCGAATTGCACAGCACGCCGCCGAGCCCGACCCGCCTGAACTGGCGCTCAGTCTCAGGACGAGCCGCGATGATCGCCGGCCCGATGTCCACGTAAGCGTCCAGTTGGCCTGTGAGGACCCGCGTGATGGAGTACGTGGCGGACCCCAGGTCGAACACGGCTCCTCTGACGGACGACCGGTCGATGAGCTCCTCGAGCACGCTCGCCAGGATCACGGCGGGCCGGCCACGAAAGCCCAGCGCCCAGAAGAGCGCGTCCAGATCGGTGCGCGGGGAGGGCGAGAGAGCGAACTCCTCTCCGGTCTGGCGCTGCATGTGCACGCCGCCGCCCTTCTCCGCCGCGAACACGTCGCCCGACTTGATCTCCTGCACCACACCGGCGATCACGTCGCTCATAGTGGGCGCGTCGCCGGCCGGCACCGCCGCGACACTGACGCACGCCGCCTCGAACCCTGCGGCAGCGGGACGCGTGCCGTCAATGGGGTCGACCACGAGGATGAGCTCGGGATGCTTCGGACCCTGAAGCCCGCGGTCCTCGGAGTAGTACGCCCACGCAGGAGCCTCCTCCGCCATGTACGCGGCCAGTGCCGTCTCGGCGTCCCGGTCGATCCCGAACGTGACGTCCCCGCCCACCGCGGCTCCGGCGTGTCGCCTCGCGGCTTCGAGGCCGAGAGAAGGCAGGACCGCGTCGCGGAGACGGCCGCACAGGTCGATCAGCTTCGCAGTGGTAGCGTTCACGCGACTCCCGGCTTCGCGGAGGGTCCATTCTACCCTGCTATACTCGGATGACTGCCGTGCGTCGCCGCGTCGCACCCACTCACCCGTCCGGTCTCGAGGTCATGAGCACATCACAGAGCGGCGCCGTCGCCTATCGCGGCGGCAATACCGTCTATCTCAACATCACCAACCGCTGTTCCAGCGCCTGTGAGTTCTGTCTGCGCGCGTGGACGGACGGCGTCTACGGCGAGTCGTTGAGGCTGGACCAGGAACCCAGGGTCCCCGAGGTCACGAACGCCATCGAGCTCGCGTTCCTCGACGGCCCCGCGGCCGAAGTGGCCTTCTGCGGATTCGGTGAACCGACCATGCGGCTCGACGTCGTTCTGGCCGTGACCGAGTGGCTCAGGCTGCACCGCGTAGCGTCTCGGCTCGACACGAACGGACACGGCCGGCTGCTCAACCCGGACTGCGACGTGCCGGCGGCGCTGGCGGCGGCCGGCCTCGGCGCCGTGAGCGTGAGCCTCAACGCGGCCGACCCCGCAACGTACGATGCCATCTGCCGCCCGGTGTTCAGCGAGGCGTTCAGGGCAGTGGTGCGGTTCGCGGAGGAGTGCGTGGAGCAGGAGATCAACACCACCCTGACCGCCGTGGCGCACCCGGACGTGGACCTCGGCGGGGTCGCGGCCATCGCCTCGGCGATGGGAGCAGGCTTCCGTGTCCGGGGACTCGCCAGACCAGGGGCGGTCCGCGCGCAGAAAGGGGACGGGGCATGACGGAGAACGGCGCACGCATCCTGCTCGTCGACGACGAGGAGGCCATCCTGAAGCTCCTGCGCTTCCCCCTTGAGAAGGAGGGCTACCAGGTGATCACCGCCCGCGACGGGGAGGAGGCGCTCGAGACGTTCGCGCGCGAGCGCTTCGACCTGGTCATCCTGGACATCATGCTGCCCCATGTCGACGGCATGGAGGTCTGCCGCCGTATCCGCGGGCAGAGCATCGTCCCGATCATCATGCTCACCGCGAAGTCAGACGAGTTCGACAAGGTCCTGGGCCTCGAGATCGGCGCGGACGACTACATCACCAAGGACAAGTTCAGCCTGCGCGAGTTCCGCAGCCGGGTGCGCGCCCAGCTGCGCCGCGCCGAGATGAGCAGAAGCGCCGACGCCGCGCGCAAGGACGTCATCAAGGTCGACGAGCTTGAGGTCGATCTCCTCAAGCGCAACGTGGTCGTGCGCGGCGGCAAGGCGGACCTCACCTACATCGAGTTCGAGATCCTCAAGACCCTCATCTCGCATCCGGGTCGCGTCTACAGCCGACAACTCCTTCTCCAGCTTGTGTGGGGCGATTCCGACTACCGCGATGCCCGCACCGTGGACGTCCACATCCGCCATCTCCGGGAGAAGCTCGAGAGCGACCCCAAGGACCCGGAGTTCATCTTCACGGTGCGCAACATCGGCTACAAGTTCCGCGAGTTCTAGGAGGCGAGGCGCCTTCGCGCCGCCCTGGCATGCTCTTCAGCTCCGTCAAGAACTGGCTCACGCTTCTGATCGTGGCCCTCGTCACTCTGGCCATGCTGGTCGCCTGGCTCTACGTAGTGCCGCCTCTTGCCGACCGGCTGGATGAGCAGAAGCTCAACGACATGCAGGTCAACGTAGGCTTGATCAGCGAGACCGTAGAGACGTTCGTCCGGTTCAACGAGGACACGGGGGTCACGGTGATCCCGGACGAAGGCTCGCTCGAGACCAACGTCCGCCTGCTCAGCATGAAGCTCAACGCCCGCACCGTCGTCCTGGACGGCGACCTCCAGCCGATCACCACCACGACGGGACTGGACCCGTTCAACGTGCGGAGCTACCGGATGCTGTCGGATGCCGTCAGCAAGAAGCGCGCCTCGCAGGGGATCGTCCTCACGCCGGCCGGCCGGTTCGCTGTGACGGCCGTGCCGCTGATCGGGGACGTTCCAGAGATCCCCCTGAGCCAGCGCCCGGTCGCCGGGGTCGTCCTCGTCGCCGCGCCGCTCACCGACGTCGACAAGGCGGTCACGGCCGTTCAGCGCGCCCTCCTGCTTGCGTCCGGCTTCGCCACCGTCCTGAGTATCGTGCTCGGGTACCTGGCCTCGTACTTCATCGCGCGGCGTATCCAGCGGATCGAGCGGAGCGCCGAGACGATCGCCGGTGGCGATCTCACGGCCGAGGTACGGATCAGTGTCGAGGATGAGATCGGCCAACTGGGTACCACGTTCAACATCATGGCCTCGCGCCTGAGAGACGCGTTCGCCGCGGTGGAGTACGAGCGCGACCGCATCGAGGTGCTCCTCAACGACCTGAGCGAGGGCGTGATCGGTATCTCCGCGGACAGCGCCCTCACGATCGCCAATCCCGCTGCTTCGGAGCTTCTGGGTCGGCCGCTGCCCGTGGGCGCACTCGTCAACGATGCCTTCCCCAAGGATGTCGCCGAGCTCTGGCGCGAGTCCGGCACCGACACGTCGGGGCAGGTCGTCGTCTTCGTGCACGGCGACAGGACCCTCGAGGCGACGACGTACCCGGTCGGCGGCGAGGCCGACTTCACCTCCATCGTGGTACTCCGGGACGTGAGCGCCCAGGCGCGGCTCGAACGGGCGAGGCGCGATCTCATCGCCAACGCCTCGCACGAGTTCAAGACCCCGCTCTTCTCGCTCGCCGGCTTCCTGGAACTCATCGACGAAGGCGATCTCAGCCAGGAGGAGCAGCAGGAGTTCCTGCAGCTCATGCGCGTGCAGGTGGACCGCCTTCGCAACCTCGCGGTCAGCATGCTGGACCTGTCCCGCGTCGAAGCGGGGTCTATCAAGCTCCAACCGGAGCACGTTGGCCTTGTGTCGGTCGCGCGCGCCGTGCTCGACGAATTCCAGGCGCAGGCGCAGGCCAAGGACCTGGGGCTGCACACTCAGGGCGGCGAGAGCCTCACGGCTTGGTGCGACGAGCAGCGCCTGGCACAGGTATTGCGCGCCCTCGTGGACAACGCCGTCAAGTTCTCGCCGCCCGGCGGCAATGTGCGGGTCACGGTCCACGACGAAGGCACGCGGGCCGCCGTGTCGGTCGACGACGAAGGACCCGGCATCTCGCACAGCGAACTGCCGAACGTCTTCGAGCGGTTCCACCGCGGCAGGGAAGATCGCGCCAGCACCTCGGGAGCCGGACTCGGCCTCTCCATAGCGCGAGAGCTCACTGAGCTCATGGGAGGCACGATCAGCGTCGCCTCCACAGGCAACGGCGCGAGCTTCACCGTCCGCCTGCCCAAGAGCAGCGCCGGCGACCGCGGCGAGGCGGGACGACACCGTAGAGAGACGTCCGAGGGGGACGAGGGACAAGTCGCAGCGCAGGCTAAGGCCACGGTGGACCCGTGACGCCGCACCATCCGTTGTTACCAATCTCGCCCCAGGGTGTACTTAATACGTAGTCACACGGCGACGACCGGGCGACCGGGGAGATCAGCCCCGCCGCGCCCGGCGCAGGGAAGGGACGCTCATGAGATCCAAGGGCTTTCTCCTCGGAGTGGCGGGCGGCGCCATCGGCGCAGCGCTCGTCATCCTGGTGCTGGTGCTCGTCTTCGACTTCGGCAAGGTGAGGGAGGAGACGGTCATCCAGACCGGGGGCAGCACCAGCACGGCATCCAGGCTGGCGACGACCGAGGGGATGAGCCCCGCCGAGATCTACCAGCAGTACTCCGCAGGCGTCGTCATGGTCCTCGCTGACTTCGCAACGTCGGGCACCGACGAGTTCGGGGTCCCCCAGAGCGCCCAATCACTGGGGACCGGGTTCGTGGTGGACACCGACGGGCACATCCTCACGAACGCACACGTCGTGGACGAGAGCGGCCAAGAAGCCACCGCCGTCACTGTCGTCCTCAACAAAGGAGGCTCCGCTACGCGCCGTGTCAAGGGTGAGCTCCTGGGCGTCGATTCCGGCAGCGACGTGGCCCTCATCAAGGTCGATCCGGGCGGCCTCGAGCTCAAGGCATTGCCGCTCGGAGACTCGGACAAGGTGGCGGTGGGAGAGCCTGTCGTGGCCATCGGCAATCCTCTGGGGTATGACTTCTCCATCACGTCAGGCATCGTCTCTGCCGTCGGTCGCACGCTCCAGGCGCCCAACGGGATGCGCATCCCCAACGGCATCCAGACAGACGCCGCCAGCAATCAGGGCAACTCCGGAGGGCCGCTCATCGACGGCTCCGGCAAGGTCATCGGCATAAACGAGCAGATCGCCTCACAGGGTGGCGGCAATGATGGGCTCGGCTTCGCCGTGCCCATCAACACGGCCGTACGTGTCATGGAGCAGCTCAGAAAGACCGGCAAGGTGGAGTACGCCTGGCTGGGTGTCGCGGGACAGACCCTAACGAGCGACGTCGCCGGTATGTTCGACCTGCAAGCGGACAGCGGCGCCCTGGTCGAACAGGTGACGGCCGACAGTCCTGCGGCGCAGGCAGGACTGAGGGGCGGCGACCGCACCGTGACCGTCCAGGGACAACAGTTCATCATCGGCGGGGACATCATCACCAAGGTGGACCGGGAGGTCATCACCACCTTTGACGGGCTCGTCGCCTACCTGGGGACCAAGAAGCCTGGCGACAAGGTGACGCTGACCGTGGTGCGAGGAGCGGAGACGCTGCAGGTCCCTGCCACGCTGGCGGCACGTCCGGACAATCTCTGACGGCACGCAAGCCCGCAGTGAGCGTCCCGGACCCGTGCACGCCGGTGGTCCCCGGCAAGCACAGGCAGGATGATCAGCTTGCGCGCCTTTGTCTCAAGGCAGTGAACATGTCCAAAGGCGCCGTTCACCCCTGACCGGACTGAACTCGATAAGCACACCACCTTTTTTGACACGGCGCCGTGCGGCGTGTATACCTGAGCCCGAGGTCGTCACTCGGTCCGCCCGTCTTCGCCAGGAGGCTCTCCCGTGCAGCACACGCTGGACTCCCGCATGCACGCCCTGCTGCCGGTCGTGCGCGGGCTGGCGGAGCTCTTGGGTCCTGACTGCGAAGTCGTGCTGCACGACGTCGCGCGCATGCCTAACTCCATCGTCGCCATCGAGAACGGTTCGGTCACCGGGCGCACGATCGGGGACGTCCCCACGGATCTCATGCTCCGCAGCCTGCGGCATGTGGACGACACCCAGGACGTACGTCTGTACGTCACGTCACGCGACGGCAAGATCCTCAAGTCACTTGCCGTGACGCTCCGCGACGAGACCGGCCAGGCCTTCGGCGTCCTGGGCTTGAATGTCGACGTATCCGAACTCGTTCAGGCCCAACGGACGCTCGCCAACCTCACGACCGTGAGGCGCGCCGGCGGTGACGCCGCCCCTGAGCGCGACGAGATCTTCGCGGGGGACATCCGCGACGTCGTCTCCGGCATGGTCACGAAGATCCTCAACGAGATGGGGAAGACGCCGGTCTCCATGACGCGCGAGGAGAAGATGGAAGTCGTGAGAAGGCTCGAGGACCGCGGGGCGTTCCTGGTGAAGCGCTCGGCCGAGCAGATCGCCGAGGCGCTGGACCTGTCGCGCTACACCATCTTCAGTTACCTCAAGGAGATCCGGCGATGCGACGAGAAGGGTCGCCGGTCTCGTGCGCCGGCGGGTCGGCAAGGAGACGAGCTGTGATCGAGCAGGCCGGCGAGACACGGCCCGTTAGGCACGCGGGCGCAGCAGAGCCCGGTCCCGAGGGACTGGATGCGCTCGTCGACGCCGCACCCGAACGGAGCATCGCGGTGATCGGGCGGGTNNGAGCATCGCGGTGATCGGGCTCGTCAAGAACGCCGGCAAGACCACGGTCGTCAACAGCCTGCTGGCCAACTGCCGGCGGAGGTTCGGCCTCACGTCTCTCGGATTGGACGGCGAGCGTACCGATCACCTCACCGGCCTGGCCAAACCGGGCATCGCTCCCCCGCGAGGGACTCTGGTGGCCACCACACAGGGGTCGCTGGACCGCTCCGCGTACCAGATGGAGGTCGTGGAGGAGTTGCCCTTCCACACCCCGCTCGGGCGTGTGGTCGTCGGACGCGCGAGCGGTGAGGGCAAGGTCGAGGTGAGCGGCCCGACGACACTCGCCGAATTGAGGTCGACCATAGAGCGGCTGCACGCGCACGGGGCCGACCAGGTGCTCGTGGACGGCGCCATCAACCGACTTGGCAGCGCATCGCCCCGCGTGAGCGAGGCGCTGATCATGGCCACCGGCGGAATGGTGGGCGATGGGCTGGACGACGTTGTCGAGACTACGGTCGCCACACTGGACATGCTCACTCTTCCGCAGGCGGACAACGACACGCGGCGCTTCATGGCTACCGCGGGAATCCGGACCGCCCGCGCCGTTTCCGTCGACGACCGAGGCGAGGCTTCGCCACTGGACCTCCACACGGTCGTCGGAGAGGGTGTCGCCGTGGCCCGTGAGGTGCAGCGCAGGCGCACGCGCACGCTGTACATCGGAGGCGCGGTCACTCGCGACTTCGTGGACGATCTGACGCGCATCCTCCCACCCCGGTACCAGTTGCGGGTGATCGTCCGCGACGCCACGGTCCTGGTGCTACCGGCCACGACGGTGTCCAGGTTCCGACGCCGTGGGATCGCGCTGCAGGTCCTCGCTCCACTTCATGTGCTTGCGATCACGACCAACCCGTTCCGTGTACCGCAGCCGTACCGGCCCAAGCTCTTCTTCAACGCGATCGCAGAGGCCGTCGCCGGGCGCGTCCCCGTCTTCGACGTGGTGAACGGGCTTGCTGCCCCGGCTGCAGAGACGCGGCCGCAGGCCCCCGCGGATCGGTCTTCTCCCTGACAGGTCTTCTCCCTCGAAGAAGGAGGATGGTGCACAAGTGAACGACGCGCTGAAGCTGGATCCCGGTCTGGTCGAGCGAGCCAGGGCGGCGGCGGCCGCGATCGCCGATGACATCCAGCGACACATCGAGGAGCACACCACAGACACGACGGAGCGGGCTACGCTGCGTCTGCTCGGCATCAGCGGCGTGAACGAGATCGACGTGCCGCTGGTGAACGTGGTCGTGGAGCAGGCGCACGGTCTTCTGCCGAACGGCATCATGCGCCCCTTTGTCGATCTCATGACGCAGAACGACCTGACCGCCCAGGAGGCCGCCGAACGCGTAGCCGCCGGCGATCTCCGGGTGACACCCGTCCCTGACGATCGGCGCGCAGTTGTGGATGGTCGTGCCACTGAGCTCGCCGCGGAGGCCGTCGGCCGCATCGATGCCGTACGGGAGCGACGCAACGAGCTCGTCGCGCGGACAGGCGAGGCGCCCAAGCCCTACGTCTACGTCATCGTCGCCACCGGCAACATCCATGAGGACGCCGAGCAGGCCAAGGCCGCGGCCAGAGCCGGGGCCGACGTCATCGCCGTCATCCGCACCACGGCCCAGAGCCTGCTCGACTACGTGCCTTTTGGCGAGACCACGGAAGGTTTCGGCGGCACGTACGCGACTCAAGAGAATTTCCGTCTCATGCGTGCCGCCCTTGATGAGGTCGGGGGGGAGCTCGGGCGCTACATCCGTCTCTGCAACTACGCCAGCGGGCTCTGCATGCCCGAGATCGCCACCATGGGTGCGCTCGAACGCCTGGACATGATGCTGAACGACTCCATGTACGGCATCATCTTCCGCAACATCAACATGCAGCGCACGTTCGTCGACCAGTACCTGAGCAGGCTCATCAATGCCCGCGCCGGGATCATCATCAACACCGGCGAGGACAACTACCTCACGACTGCCGACGCCTTTGAGAAGGGCTACACGGTGGTCAGCTCGGATTTCATCAACGAGGCCTTCGCGCTACGTGCCAACCTCGAGCCGTGGCAGATCGGCCTCGGCCATGCCTTCGAGATCGACCCGGCGACCCCCGACCAGGTCGTCTATCAGATCGCGGACGCGCAGCTGATCCGGCAGCTGTTTCCCGGCTACCCGCTCAAGTACATGCCGCCCACCAAGTACATGCCGGGCGACATCTTCCAGGGCCACATCATAGACGGCATGTTCAACTTCACCGGGATCATCACCGGCCAGGAGATCATGCTGCTCGGCATGCTCACGGAGGCACTGCACACACCGCTGCTCCAGGACCGGTACCTGAGCATCAAGAACGCCAAGTACGTGTTCGAGGCGTGTCGCGCCCTGTCGGCAGAGGTGACGTTCGCCGCCGGCGGCATGATCGAGCGGCGCGCCAACGACGTGCTCGCCAAGGCAGTTGATCAGCTCGAGCGCGTCCTTTCCATAGGTCTCTTCCGCGCCTTGGAGGACGGTGAGTTCGCCGATGTCAAACGAAACCCTCGGGGCGGACGAGGCTTCGAGGGAGTCTTCGTGCGCGGGGACGACTACTTCAACCCGTTCTTCGCGGCCCTTCGTGACGGTCGAATGAGCGGGCCGCCCGCGGGCCCCACACCCGGAGCGTCGCGTCGTGGGGGCCAGGAGGTGCGGACATGATTGTAAGACCGTACGGTGATACTCGTGATGACGGCGTCATGCAGCTCTCCTTCACGCTTCCGATCGCTTACTCGGTCAAGGCCGCCGACGTGGGAAAGCAGTACCTTGAGAAGCTCGGCTTCCACACTGTCGGCATCGCCGAGTGCAAGGCCATCGACCCCGCGTACACCTTCTACGTAGCGTACGGTCGCACCGATACCGGGATCGACCCGGACGAGGTCAAGGGTGACTACCTCGAAGTCGAGGCGATGGACTACTACGCCATCAACGCGCTGATCAAAGAGAGGCTCANNCGCAAGCTCAACGTGGTCGGCGCGGCCATAGAGAGCGATGCCCACACCGTGGGCATCGACGCCATCATGAACATGAAGGGGTTCGCCGGCAACTACGGCCTGGAGCGCTACCCCGAGATGGACGCCCTCAACATGGGTTCGCAGATCCCGTGCACGCAGCTCCTCAAGACAGCTCTCGAGCGCAACGCGGACGTGATCCTCGTCTCACAGATCGTCACTCAGAAGGACATCCACGTGCAGCATCTCACCCAGCTGATCGAGCTGCTCGAG
>MTKZ01128403.1_pt2 | contig 12476 bp, 9 predicted proteins | sample 1042781 | NCBI WGS metagenome assembly MTKZ01 (sample SAMN06212207, study PRJNA360539) | anaerobic digester metagenome | biome: Wastewater treatment plant; material: sludge; isolation source: anaerobic digester fed with sludge from wastewater treatment plant | place: Denmark: WWTP Viborg ...
GAAGACCGGAGCGAGACCTTTCATGGGATTGAGCGTACGGCATCTGGGATGGGTGGCGGGTGTACTGAGCGGACTCGCCGGGGGATGGGGATCGGCTCACGCCGATACCGTGATCGCAGACTTCAACTCCGCCACCGTGGGCAGCTACAACCCGCGGGCGAATTGGAACGCGTTCGGGAACGGAACCACGGACCGAGGCATTACGGCCAGCGGGTCCGCCGGCAGGGGCGCGTTCCACTCCGTGAATTTCGCCGATGCCAGTTGGGGCGTTGGCGACAAGGAAGAGGCATTCCGCGATCTGTCCGCGTACTCGGCCATCCGGGTGGATGCCCGCCTGGTGCCGAATGCGGGGCACTCGGGCACGCCGCAACTGCGCCTGGGGCTGAACATGGCCGACGGTGCAACGGAGTGGTCCACACCCACCGTCAACCTGACGGCCGACTACCAGACGTACACATTCGAGTTCAGCGCGCTGACCCGCACGACGGGCAGCGGGGCGCTGGACCTGACAAACTGCCAGATCAAGCTGGTCTTGCGCAAGAACGACCAGGCGGGCACCGCCCGGTTCGATTTTGACGAGGTGTTTGCCGTCTCCGGCGGCGGGGAAACGTACACGCTAACCCCGGTGAATCTGAACCCGCCGCCGGACGGCGATTCCGTGCGGGCCGTGTGGCTCTACGCGGGCACGAAGTTCGGCAGCAGCGAAGAGTCGCAGGCGGTGCTGGATTTCTGCGCCCAGGAGGGGGTCAACTGGATCTTCCTGGGCGGCTACACGGTGTGGGCCCTGGGCACGGAGCAGGAACGGGCAAATATGCGGGTGTTCGTCGAGACGGCGCACGCCAGCGGCATCCGGGTGGACGCCCTGGGCGGCGACGTGACGTGGCAGGACAACCCGGGCACTGTGCAAACGCGCCTCAACCAGGTGCTGGCCATGAACAACGCCACGCCCGCAAACCCCAACGACGATTTCGACGGATACCACTTTGACGTGGAGTTCTGGCTGGACAGCACGTACAAGAACGCGACGGCCGAAGCAGGCCGCCGGCAGGTGGCCATCAACTACCTGACCAACGTGCTGGTCAACGCCCGGCAGCACCTGGATGCCAACGGCGAGTCGGATATGGCCATCGGCGTGGACCTGTCTGCCCATCACGAGAACAGCACGCATCTGCCCTCCGCCTTCAGCTACGGCGGGACCACGCAGTACTTCATTGAGCACGTGATGGACCTGGTGGACGACGTGGTGCTCATGAGCTACATCGACTCCGCCAGCGGCTTGCTGAGCTGGACGAGCTACGAGCTGGACAAGGCCGCGGGCAAGGGCCGGCAGATCCTGGTGGCGACGGACCTTCAGCCGATCCCGCCGGCACTGTCCATCAACACGTTCTGGGACAATCTGCCCACGGCGTTCTCCGCCATGACCACGGCCGTGCGCACGTACCACACGCTGCTGTCTCCGTCGCGGGCCGGGGCCCTGGCGGGCGTGTCCGTGTTCCATTACGACTACTACCTGGACGTCGCGCCTCAGCCGCGCAATCGGGCCGATCTGGACGGCGATGGCGACGCGGACGTGGCGGACTACGCGGAGTTCGCGTCGTACCTGGCCAGTCCGACCGTGGCGGCCGAGGGATTGGCCGTCAACGGCGACCTGAATCAGGACGGGGCCGTGGATCTGGCGGACTTCGGGCAATTCGCGGAATGCTACACGGGCGCGGGTGTCACGGAGCCGATTCCGGCAGGCTGTGAGCGGTGAGAGGCCGGCTGGAAAGCCGGTCCCACAGTATCTGTAGGGTCCGCCGTGCGGACCACAACATCGGTCGAGACCGGCTAGAAAGCCGGTCCCACAGCATGCACTGAATCCCACGCATGCATTGAATCCCACGTCGGAGTCGTCATGCTCGCCGTTGCGAATACACTGCACGAAGCTGATTGGATCGTACTGGTCGGGTACTTCGCGGTGATGCTGGGGATCGGGGTCTACTTCTACCGCTACATGCGGGGGATGAAGGACTACTTCAGCGGGGGCAACCGAGTACCCTGGTGGCTGGCCGCCGGCTCCTTCTACATGAGCGGCTTCTCCGTTTTCGCGTTCGTCACCTACTCCGCGATCGCCTACGCCGACGGCCTGGCCGGCGTGTCCGTCATGTGGTCGTACATCCCAGGCACGCTGCTCTGTGCACTGGTTTTTGCGCCGCGCTGGCGGCGGGCCCGGGTGGACAGCCCCGTGGAATATCTGGAGGCGCGCTACAGCCGAGGCCTGCGACAGGTCTGCGCGTGGCAGGGCGTCCCACTGAAAATCATCGACGATGCCCTCAAGATCGTGGCCATCGGCATGTTCATCTCGGCAAGCCTCGGACTGGGGATCAAGAGCTGCATGTTCTGGTCCGGCATCATCATGCTGGCCTACACCTTCATGGGTGGACTGTGGGCGGTCATCGTGACGGATTTCATCCAGTTCGTCGTCATGGGAGCGGCCGTCCTCGTGCTTTTCGTGCTCGCCATGTTCAAGGTGGGCGGATANNGGAATACAACGCGATGTACTTCATCGCGTGGCCGCTGCTGCTGGCCGTGTCCATGTGCAGCGTACACTGGCAGATCATCCAGCGCTTCTATTGTGTGCCCGACGAACGAGAGGCGCGAAAGATGGGCCTGCTGGTCACCGGCCTGTACGTGGTCACGCCGCTGATCATGTTCGTGCCCGCCATGGCCGCCCGGCAGTTTCTGCCTGAGGGCACCGAGCCGAAGGAAGTCTACGCCCTCCTCTGCCGGACGCTCCTGCAGCCAGGGTTGCTGGGCCTGATGATCGCCGCCATGTTCGCGGCCACCATGTCCATGCTCAGCAGTGACTACAACGCCGCGGCCGCCGTGGTCACGAACGACGTGTACCGCCGGCTGCTGCGGCCGCAGGCTGGGCAAAAGGAACTTGTGCTCGTGGGCCGGGTGGCCACGCTGCTGGTCGGCGGATCGTCGTTGGCGCTCGCACTGGCACTGGCCAAGACCAGCGCCAGAGACCTGTTCAACAACATGGTCACGTTGTTCAGCGTCGCCACGGCGCCCGTGGCCGTACCGATGATTCTGGGGCTGCTGATCCGGCGACTCACGGGCGCGTCCGCCCTGGTGGGCTTCGTGGGTGGGCTGACCGTCACGCTGACGCTGTTCTTCTCCCTGAAAGAGCCGGTCTCGGTCTGGGGCACACAGATCAAGCCGGAGAATGTCGTCTTCTTCTCTGGTTTGGCAGCGACCAGCCTGATCATGTTTGGCGTCAGCGCGATCTGGCCTCGCAGCGCCGCGGAGACCAACCGAGTCCGCCCCTTCCTGCAGCGATTGGACATGCCCATCGGCTCCCTGCCCCAGGACCGGCCGGCCGGGGAAACGGTGGTGTCACCATTCCGCGTGGTGGGCCTTTCCATGGCCGCCATCGGAGCGATCATGCTGGCGATCACGCCGTTCGTGCACGGATCAACGGACGTCGGGCTCAACGCCGGAATAGGGTTCGCCTTGCTGGTCGGCGGCGGAGCGATGGCCTGGAGAAGCAGAACGGGGCAGCAGGCGACGAAGGACAGCAGGNNGTCCGCCGTGCGGACCAGTGACGCATCATGGCCGGTGTCCTGAGAGAATTTCATGTTCGGCGGGCCCTCGTAAAGATCTGCGCCGACCGTCAATCGCTGGGCGAGGCCGCCGGCGGGCAGGGGGCGGCGGTGCTGCGGGAGCGGTTGGCCGCCAAAAGCGTGGTGCGCGTGATTTTCGCATGCGCGCCTTCGCAGGAAGCCACGCTGGCCGCACTCACCGCGGCACGGGGAATCGACTGGCACCGGGTGCACGCGCTGCACATGGATGAATACATCGGCCTTCCTGACACGCATCCGGCCAGCTTTCGGCGGTGGTTGAAGGAACACCTGGTGGCCAAGGTCCGTCCCGGGCGCGTGGACTACCTCAACGGAGATGCGTCGGACGCGGAGGCGGAATGCCGGCGGTATGCGGATTGGGTTGCGGCATCGCCCGTGGACGTATGCTTCCTCGGCTTCGGTGAGAATGGACACATCGCGTTCAACGATCCGCCGGTGGCGAATTTCGATGATCCGCAGCGCGTGAAGATCGTAACACTGGATGAGGCATGCCGGATGCAGCAGACGGCCGAGGGGCATTTCCCGACGCTGGATGACGTGCCGCGACAGGCCATGACCCTGACCTGCCCGGTGCTGCTGGCGGCGGAACACCTGATCGCCTCGGTGCCCGGGCCGCGAAAGGCGGAGGCCGTTCGGCAGGCCATCAAAGGCCCACGGTCGACGGCATGCCCGGCATCTGCGATCATGGATCACCCGCGGGCGACGGTGTACCTGGACGCGGAGTCGGCAAGCCGCCTGTAGGACAGACCGGCTGGAAAGCCGGTCCCACAAGAGGCGCCGGTCCCACAAGAGGCACCGGTCCCACAAGAGGCACCGGTCCCAGAAGAGGCACCGGTACCACACACGGGGCTGGTCTCACAGAGGAAAATGGCAATCGCCCGATATTACGATGCACTGACCGCCGAACCGACGACACCGTCGCCCGAGGCATGGTACGTGGACGATGGGTCGGCCGACGCGTACATCATCGGGCCGGCGTTCTTCGACCCGCAGGTGAACGGCTTTGCGGGCGTGGATTTTCAGGACGCGGATGTCACGCCGGAAGGTTTGGAGCACGCCGCGCGGGCACTGCAGCAAGCGGGCTGCTCGCATTTTCTGATCACACTGATCACCGCCGATGCGACGTTTCTGGAAGAACAATGCCGGCGACTCGGTGAGCATATCGCCGGCAGCGCTCTGCTGCGTGACACCATTCCCGGCCTGCACCTGGAAGGACCGTTCCTGAACGGCGCGGACGGCTACCTCGGCGCGCATCCGCGCCAGCACATCCGGCCGGCGGATTGGGGCCTGTTCGAACGTTGGCAGCGTGCGGCGCGCGGACGGATCGCAATGATGACCGTGGCCCCGGAGTGCCCCGGAGGCCTGGAATTCATCACAAGGGCCGCCGCGGCGGGCGTGTTCGTGAGCCTGGGACATACCGACGCGGACCGCAAGACGCTGCTGGCCGCCCGGGCGGCCGGGGCGCGGATGTTCACGCACCTCGGCAACGCATGTCCGCAACTGATGCACCGGTACGACAACATCATCCATCGTGTGCTCTCGATGCCGGACCTGCTGGTGTCACTCATTCCGGACGGCCTGCACGTGCCGCCGATGGCGCTGGGCAACGTGGTGCGGATGCTCGGCTCGGGCCGGATTGCCATGATCACGGATGCCGCAAGCCCGGCCGGCGCACCGGCGGGAACGTATCGGATGGGACACCTGGAGCTGACGGTGGGCCCCGACCGCGTGGTCCGGTTCCCCGGCGGAGACAATTATGCCGGCTCCGCCCTGACGCCGGTTGAGGGCTTCTACAACACGGTGCGGTTCGGCGGGCTCAGCGCCGACGCGGCGTGGTTCACGTGGACGCGCCTTCGGACCGCGCTCTTCCCGGGCCTGAAGGCGCCGCAACTGGCCCTGCCGTTTGGGATCTGAACGCGACACACAACAGCGCAAGATGCACGGAGGTCAACCATGGACACAATTCGATTTGCATGCCTGGCCGCGGCGGTTCTGACACTCTCCTCCATCGCGTCCGCGGCTTCGCCGACGGTGGTCCCGGCCGTGAAAGCCTTCACAGCCGGAACGGGCGAAGTGTCACTGAAGGCCGTGTCCATCGCACCTGTAATGGCTGGGATCAATGGAGAGATCGAACATCTGCGAACATCGCTGGCGGAGCGGCAGGTGGACGTCAAGGAGGACGGAGTGCCGTTGCGGATGGTGCTGGGGAAGGTGGACATCCCCGAATTCTCGTCCGCCTACCGCCGGGAGATCGAACGACAGGCGTATCGGCTGACCATCCAGGTGGAAGGCATCACCATTCAATCGGCGACCCGGGCGGGGATCCACTACGGCATCCAGACCCTGCGGCAGATGATCACCGACGAACAGACCGTTCCGGCGGGGATCGTGCTGGATTGGCCGGATTTCGCGCGGCGGATGATCATGGTCGACATGGCCCGGGCGAACGAGAACATGGACTACTACCGCCGGGTGGTGGAGTTCTGCGACCGGTACAAGATCAACTACCTGCACCTGCACCTGACGGACGACGAGAACGCGGCCCTGTACCACCAGAGCTACCCGTGGCTCATGTCGCCGCATCCGTGGCGGGAGGCGGACCTTCAGGAACTGGTGGCGTTCGCCGACCGACACCACATCACGCTGATACCGGAGGTGGAGTCGCTGGGGCACGCGCGGCTGTTCGTGCGGCATCCGGATTTCAAGGAGATTCTGCACCAGACCACCGACAAAACGCCGAAGGCGAACTGGGCGGGCACGCAGGTTCCGGGCTACACCAACGTCCTCTGTCCGGCCAGCGAAAAGACGTACGAGTATCTGGGCGGCATGTACACCGCGGCGAGCGTCTTCCCGGCGCCGGAGCTGCACATCGGGCTGGACGAGGTGGACCAGACGGAGTGTGCCCGCTGCCAGGAGAAGTGGCCGGGCATCTCACACGTGGAGTGGTTCATCAAGCACCTCCAGCGCTGTCAGGCCCTTGTGGACCAGGGTGGGCGGAAGATGTCTCTCTGGGGCGACATGATCCTGCACCACCGGGACATCGCGGACGCCCTGCCTGTGGATCGGACCCTCATCTACGACTGGCACTACAACCCGGACATGACGGACGAGTCGGTGGAGTTTTTCAAGTCCAAGGGCTTCGAGATCATCGCCTGCCCGGCCCTGATGTGCCATCCGCACATGATTCTGCCGTCGGATTTCAACTACGTGAACATCCAGCGGTTCGCGGAAATCGCCCGCAAGCATGACCTGCGGGGGTTTGACATCACGGTGTGGACGCCCACGCGATACATGAGCGACGCGATCTGGCCGGGGTTTGCATACGCGACGGCCCACGCCTGGTCGGGCAGCAAGTGGGATGAGGCTGAATTCTATCGAAGCTTCGTCCGGGACTTCTTCGGGTCGCCCCAGGGCGAGGAGTTCGGCCGGGTTTGGAAGGACCTGTACAACATCAAATGGCGGCTGGACCGGTTCAACACAAGCTGCTGGATGGACGAAGCGACGCTGGCCGAGGCACAGGCCAAGGCCGGCGCCTGGGCAGATGAGGCGCGTGCCTATCGCGCGCGGCTGGAACCCATTCGTGAGGCGCTGGCCGCGATGCGGAGCGGCGTCCGGCAGAACATGGAGGCGTGGGACGCCATGGTGCAGTCCACCTCCGTGTACGCGTACGTGTTTGATCATTTCCTGGCGGCACCAGATGTGCGTCGGGACGGCCAATGGGACCGGGCGCGGCTGGCCGAACTGGACAAGGGCTGCGTGGAGGCGTTAACGTGGATCGAGGCGAACTGGGACCGCAACCGGTTCGCGGACGATCCGGACAAGGACGGTCGCAACATGCCGAACCAGAACCTGCTGTATCGGTTCCGGCAGATGCACCGCTTCCATGAGCAGATGCTGAAAGCCGAGAAGTGAAGCAAACGCAGCTCCACCCGATCTCGATCGTACCGGCGCGCGGGCCGGTCGTCGGATACGCCTGCCTGACATTGTTGCTGACGTTCGCCGGCTGCGAACAGAAAGAACCAGCCAAGCCGGGCGAAGCGCCCGCTCCACCGGCGGCGGCGTCTCGTCCGGACGCCCTGGCGGGCGGGCCGTTTCCAACCCTGCTGGTCTCTCAAGCGCAATTCGTCTGGGAGACCGGTGCGGACGGCAAGAGGACCCCAAAGCCGGGCGATGCCGTGCTGATGATCGTGCGAAAAACGCCGGAAGGCTGGCAGACCACCTCGCTGGAGGACCCGGAAAGCCGCGTATTCCACGGCGCGGTCCCGGTGGCGTGGAAGGGTGAGCCCGCTGGTTTCCTGACACTGGGCGGCACGGACGCCGTTCTGAGACAGTGGCACCATGCCGACGGACGATGGCACCAGAAAACGCTCTGGCGCCCGAACTTCGGCGGCACATGGAGCCGGCTACGGGACCTGGCCATCGGTGACGTGACGGGCGACGGCGCGGACGACCTGGTGCTGGCCACGCACGACCAGGGCGTGGTGGCCGTGCTGCAGCGAGCGGAAACGGGCTGGTCGGTGACGGAGCTGGACCGCAAGCCGCGGGTGTTCGTGCATGAGGTCGAAATCGCGGACATCGACGGCGACGGGCGGNNTACGGCGTTCCACGGCACGGTCGTGGACGAGCCAAAGGGAACGCACGTCAAGGAGATCATGGCGGTTGACGCCCGGGGCGGCGGCCGGCCATCGCTGTTCGCTGCCGTCGAGGCCCGCATGGAGTTGCGGGACGGAAAGCCGGTGATGGTCAACCCGGTGGAAATCCGTGAGTATCGCTGGGAAGACGGAGGTTTCAGCGCCCGCGTCGTGGCCACGCTGCCGGACAGACAGTGCCGGTTCTTGTCACCGGGCGACGTGGACGGTGACGGCAAGACGGACATCGTGGCGACCGGGGCGGAGTCGGGCGTCTGGGTGCTGCGGCAGGAGGAAACGGGAGCCTGGACGGCCGACCGGATCGACGCGGAGTCGTCCGGCTTTGAGCACGCGGCGCTGGTGGCGGACCTTGAGGGCGATGGAAAGTACGAAATTTACGTGGCGTCAGACCCGCAACAGGAACTGCGCCGATACGAATGGAACGGCGACCGCTTCGAGCGGCAGGCCGTCGTGAAAATTCCGGAGGATCGGATCACCTTCTCGCTGGCGGCGGGACGGTTCTGAGACCGGGTGGAATCCCGGCGCGCCTAATTCGCCCGAGCGAAAAGACCGGCTGGAAAGCCGGTCCCACAGAAGAGACCAGTCCCACAGACTCTGGAGAGCTAGAAAAAAGAGACTGGAAACTAAAGGAAAGCCGGGGCCGCAAGGACTGGAGAACTGTAAACTGGAGAATGAAGAATGATGTTTCGCTGCAACCGACGCAGGATCACAGTGGCGGGTCTCTGTGCGATTCTCGGTGGAGTGGTCACCGCCGGCGGCGCACAGACGCCATCCGAACAGGCCCCGCCGCCCGTCGACAAATGGGCGAAGCACTACCACGACCGCGTCGCCCTGTTCCGGGCGGAGAACGTGGAGCCGGGCGGCATCGTGCTGGTCGGCTCGTCCCACGTGGAGGGCTTTGACACAGGCAAGCTGCTGCCCGGGCGCCACATCGTGAACCGCGGCATCATATCCGACCGCATCGGCCTGACCGATCGCGGCATCCTGCACCGGCTGGACTGCTCGGTGTTTGACTGCAAGCCGTCCATCGTATTTCTGGAAAACGGCGTGAATGACCTGGGCGAACTCTGGCGGCACGGCACGCCCTCCATCGACGAGGTGGAAACGTGCTACCGCGAAGTGGTCAAACGCATCCGCGACCGGCTGCCCGAGGTGCCGCTGGTGATTGTCGGGCTGTTCCCCACGCGGGACAACTACGCCGAGCTGAACCCGATGATCGTCGATCTCAACCGGCGCCTCGCCCGGATCGCCGAGGATTTCCACTGCCCGTTCATGGACGTTCACGCGCCGTACGTGGATGCGGATGGGGCGCTGAAGGCCGAGTACTCCCGCGACGGCCTGCACCTCAACGAGGCCGGCTACCGCGTCTGGGCCGACCGGATCGAGAGCGCACTGGCCGCCGCGGCGCCGATCCCCGAAAAGCTCGACCCCGCCCGCGCCACGACGCAACCGTCGTCCGACCTGCTCTGGTACGACGCGAAGGAACTCACCATCGAGGGCAAGGGCTGGACCGACACCGAAGGCTTCTACAACCGTCTGCCCGCCAGGGCGAAGGATGTGGTGCCGGATGCGGTCTGGTCGCTGAGCAAGCACACCGCCGGCATCGCCGTCCGCTTTGTCACGAATTCCCCCCGCATCGCCGCCACCTGGGACGGCGGCGGGGCCATGAACCACATGGCCGCCACCGGCAACAGCGGGCTGGACCTCTACGCCCGCCGCGACGGCCAGTGGGTCTTCCGCGGCGTCGGCCGGCCGAAGACGGAGAAGACCACCGCGGATGTCGCGAAGGGACTTGGGACCGAGCTCACCGAGTACATGCTCTATCTGCCGCTCTACAACGGCACGGCGGAGCTTCAGATTGGCATCGAGCCGGGCGCCACGCTGGCCAAGGCGCCACTCCGCCCGGCTGAGAAGGCCCGTCCGATCGTCTTCTACGGCACGTCCATCACCCAGGGCGGCTGCGCGTCTCGCGCCGGAATGTGCCACGCCGCCATCCTCGGCCGCTGGCTCGATCGCGAGGTCATCAACCTTGGCTTTTCCGGTGCCGGCAAGATGGAGCCCGCCGTGGTTGATCTGCTGAGCGAGCTGGACCCGGCGGTCTACGTGCTGGAAGCCCTGCCGAACATGACCACGGAGCTGGTCCGCGAGCGCATCCAGCCCTCCGTGCGCCGTTTGCGCGAGGCTCACCCGGATACGGCGATTCTGCTGGTGGAGAACCCGCTCCTGCCCGCCACGAATCCCGGCAATCTGGCCCTGCGTGAAGCGTTCGACGCGTTAACGAAGGACGGTGTGAAGCATCTATTCTACCTGGAAGGCGCCGAGCAACTGGCCGGCCCCGAAAACGGCACCGTGGACGGCGTCCACCCGACTGACCTGGGCTTCCACCGCATGGCCGTCGCATACCGCCCCGCGCTGGAACGCATCCTGGCGCTCGAACGAGGCACGGTCCACTAGCCGCCTGGGCGGAAGAAGATTCTTGCCCGATTGGAGGGGAAGACGGAATAGGGGTCCATCGCACATTCCTTGGCGATGTCGTCTCCAAGCCGCCAGAGCTCGTACGCTTCGATTCCCAGGTTCGCGGGAATCTCCTCGACGACGTTCGTCGGCAGAATAAAACTCAGTCCGGCCGGCTTCGAGAGGCTCACCCCTCCCAGGCTGATCACCAGCACGAGGATTTCTATCCATCCGTTATCGTGAAAGTTGTGCGCGTGCACTCGCAAGCTTCTGGCAGAACGCAGCGAACACTTGCGCTTCCGTGGAAACTTCGCCGTCGCTCCAACCGCCAGACGCTGTTGCGTGCCCTGGAGTTTTGCCGGGATGGGCCACGGTACGCTCACGACACCGAACGCGCCGGGGCCCACTTCGATGGCCTGCACAATCGCGGTCAGACCGGAACGTGCAATCCAGAAACCGCTGGGGGGCTTGACCGCCACGGTCGCCACGCAGGGCTGGTCGTACCGGTTCTGGTAATAGATCTCCATCCAGCAAACATTGCGTTCGTCCACCGCAGGCACGACTGTGAAGCAGAAGCCGTTCTGCTCAAAGTACGTGCCGTTGACGCACAGAAGGAAGTCCGGAGCCGCCGCGGATTCTTTCTTGCGGGCCATGTGCAACATCGCTCCCAACGCGAGTCCATCGGCGCCCGGTGTGCAGCATGGTGCCGGGCGACTCAGCGACGCCGCCATGGCGGCTTCAGGCCAGCCAACAGCCGGCCCAGCCGCAATGGCAATCGGAAACTGTCATGACAAATCGCAGACTCGTCCTCACGGATCGAGATGCGAATCACGTATCGGAGACGGCACCTCAACTCCATCCATCGCATTCTCGTCGCCCGTTTCTCCTCCGTCCAGCCCATTGGGTCGCCTCAGGTCTGCTCAGCCGCGTCCACCACAACATCAGGACGCTTGGTGCACCAAGATGCCGAATCATGACATGCAGGGCCGACGACATGGTCTGGCCGAGCCGCATTTCGGGGACTTCGGCGCGGCGGTCCTCCTACGGCTCAGGCAATCCGGGTCTGAAATGATTGGGGACGCCCCGCCTTGTTCATTCCTCCTCCGACTGCGTCGCCTGCCGGAGCAGGGCCCGGCCGGCGGCGGTTTCGGGGAGCATGTCGCAAAGGGTCTGCCAGCTTGCCGCGGCCCGGTCCACCAGCCCCATGTTCTGCAGGGCCAGGGCCAGGTTGGCATGAAGTTCGATGTTCTTGGGGTCGCGGGACAGGGCGGTCTCGAACTGCTCGACGGCCAGGGAAAACTTCCGCTGGTCGGCGAAAATCAGGCCGAGCGCATAATGCAGGTCCGCATCGTGCGGGTCCAGTTCGGCCGCCCGCCGCAGCGGCTCCACGGCGGCCTCGATCTGCCCGCTTTCCTTCAGGCAGAGCCCCAGCTTGATCAACGCCTTTGCATAGGTCGGGTTGATGGCCACCGCCTGGCGGAAGCACTGGATCGCCTCCTCGGTCTCGTTGCAGTGCCGCAGCAGCAGGCCCAGCCGGTAGTGCAGGTCGGCGTGGTTCGGACGCTGTCGGATCGCCTCCCGGTGCCGATCGATCTGCCGAGCCACGAGATCGTCCACGGCCAGGTCCGCGCCCCGCCTGGACGACGAATGGGTCTCGGACGAGGAGAGGTGCCGCTTCGACTCCCGTGCCGCGCCCATCTTGAGTTGCAGGCGAGCCATCTCGGAGAACAGCAGCGTGCTGTTGGGT
>MTKZ01028655.1_pt1 | contig 12472 bp, 13 predicted proteins | sample 1042781 | NCBI WGS metagenome assembly MTKZ01 (sample SAMN06212207, study PRJNA360539) | anaerobic digester metagenome | biome: Wastewater treatment plant; material: sludge; isolation source: anaerobic digester fed with sludge from wastewater treatment plant | place: Denmark: WWTP Viborg ...
TGAGCTCTTCGGCCCGGAGGAACTTGCCAAAATGGCAAACGAATCAGGAGCGGCTTCCAGGCTGGGATCGAAGGTCTTCACCACCGAGTTCGAATCCGCCTGCGTGCAAGGCAAGGTCTATGAGCTGACGGATCCTTCGGATAAGCTTTTTGGCTTGCGCTGTATTTGCGAGAAGTTCACACCGGATAAAATGGCGCTTTTTGAGCTAGCAGCTAATGGCGCCCTGAAGATCACAAAAGTCTATGAGATCCGGATTGAGAGCCTGACGGGTAAACGCAAACGGTTTGACGCCCAGGGAAACGAATTGAAAGGGAACGCGCAAAGCTAAAAATCCGGTAGCTTGAGCCCGTTTTGCTTCAACCAGCGGCGCTGGGTTTCGTAGCCCGGCAGCATCTGCCCCAGGAAGGTCCAGAATGCCCGCGAATGATCATGGTGGCGGGTGTGCGCCAGTTCGTGCACCACCACGTACTCGAGCGCTTCTGGAGGCACCATCGCCAGCCGCAGCGAAAAATTGAGCGAATTTTTCCGGCTGCATGATCCCCAGCGCGTTTTTGCCCCCGTGATGCGGATCGACTTGACCTGCAAACCCCACTTTTTTGCATATTTCTCAGCAGCCGCTGTGACTGCCTTGCGCGTGGTTTCACGATAGAAGGTTTTGAGTATTTCTGCCCCGTATTTTTGCACGCTCTTCTCCAGGAAGAAGCCCTGCCCATGCCTGAAAACCAAGCCCTTTACGCCTTTATCAGTCAGCTGGAGTGGGTATTGCCTGCCCGCCAGCCAGATCAGTTCCCCTTCAGCAAAACGATATGCCTGTGCTGGCTCCGCGACTTTGGACATCAGAGCTCGCTTCTCGGCAATCCAGCCGGCATGTTGCTCCAGGAAGCCGGTGATCTGGCGCTTGGGAGTCCCCATTGGCGCTTTCAGCACAACCTTGCCCCCAGGCAATACCTGCAGCATTAAGCGCTTGCGGCGCCGGTCATAGATAATTTCATCGGGTTGCTGAATCATAGGCTGATTATAAGCGGGGAGTTCGAGATTTGAGTTGATATTTCGATAAACGAGCAGCCCTAAGAGGTGCCTAGATCTGATAAGAATATCGTGTAGGGTTGACGCCTGCGTCAACCTTAGAATCCTGGAAAAGGCAGGCTGTATGGTTACAAGAGATAGGTAACAGAAAGTGACAAGACATAGGTAACACATTTGGCCGTAGGTCAGGTTGCGCAGTTCAACCTGACATCGGAAACAAGATTTTTTGAGAGCTTTATTTACCAACATTCGTGACGTCAGGTTCAACAGAAGAACCTGACCTACGCCCAATTGAAATTTTGAAATCGATTAATACAACCTTGTCACTTGAGAAGATCAAAAAGAATCAACTTGAGCTTATAATCAAAAGTGTAACCCATGTCCTGTCACAAATTGTCACCTATGTGGTGTCAAACACAGGCCTTTTCCCTACAAGGGTCTCACATTCGTGCCGCCTGTGCCCACCGTGAAATTCTGTTCGTGCCGCCTGTGCCCACCGTGAAACGGATGGGTAGTCTCCAGACCGAGCACGGGATTTGACCGAAGGTCTCCAGTTATAGCCGGATTGAAAAACGCAATCCGGCCTACGAACTAACGAGAGTGTCTCGAAGCGTTGACGCCTGCGTCAACCTTAGAATCCTGGAAAAGGCAGGCCTTTTCCCTACAGGGGTCTCCCGTTCGTGCCGCCTGTGCCCACCGTGAAACGGATGGGTAGTCTCCAGACCGAGCACGGGATTTGACCGCAGGTCTCCATGTGTTGCGGGACGACAAACGTCGGAGTGAGGGAAAAGAGCCCTCATTCCAACCTACAAAAAAAGATAAAGGCAGATCGCCACGCTTCGTTCGTGGTGACGTGGAACCCGTTGGCAGCTGATTTCGGGTACAATCTGTGCATATGAAACTGCTCCATAAGGGCTGGATATGTTGCTCTGTATTGGCATTCCTGCTAACTGCCTGTTCCGGAGGCGGTGAGGTCTTGCCGCTTGTTTCCGCCCCTGACCTGCAAGGTCGGTTCGATTTTTCGATGCCAAAAGGATGGCAGGGCGTGACGGAAGGCGATATCAGCACCTTCATCCCCTCCGACTACGATGACAGCGAAGAAGACCTGCGCGTGCTGCTTTTCCTTTCCCCCACCAACACGCTCAACACCGAACAACATATCGACACCGCTGAACCGCTGATCCAGGATTTTCTCACCAGCAATCTCGATGAAGCCTACGAGGTGATCAATCAAAGTGAAATAAAAGTCGACCGCTACCCCGCGGTGAAGCTAGAAATAGCCAAGCCACACAAGGATTCCTACATGCTCGGTCAGGTGGTGATCACCGCCATGCCCGGTGTGGTCGTCATGGTGCTGGGCACAGGCATCCAAGGCGAATGGGAAGCCTTTGAGCCAACCTTCCGGGCTATGCTGAATGACTTTCACCTGATCAGCGCCTACACCCCCGCCCCCCCGCAGAGTTGATCATGCGCACTCTATACCGGTTGACTGCCCTCACTTTCCTGACAAGCCTGCTCACGGGCTGCCAGTACCAGACAACGCTTCCAGGGCGAAGTGAGGTGCCAATCTACAAACCACCACAATTCGTCACCTCCACTCCCGCGCCAACCCCCACACCCCAACCGCCAGACTACATTCAGACCGGCAGCCCGGTGCAGGTGCAAGCTGGTATGTTTTCCTTTGAGCCTGTCACCACCTGGGATGAAAGCGGCGTGCCGCTTGCGCTTCAGATCAGGGACACCCGCGTCACCCTCAGCAATGCTGAAGAGACCCTCTTTTTCAGCCTTGCAAGCGAACCTGCCCTGTCGGGTTCCACCACCCAAATCTGCGTGGATACAATCCTTCAACGGATGGCAGCTGACCTTTCTGACCTCCAATACAGTGAAGCTTCGCCGTTTACAATCCAAAATGGCACCGGGCTGCAGATGCAGCTGCAAACGAAAGTTTTCAGCCAGACCTCCATTGGCACGCTCCAGGTGATCCAGGTCAACCAGCGCTGCTTCAGCCTGCTTGGTCTCGCTACCGCCGAAGATTCAGCATCCCTTTGGGAGCTTTCAGGCGCGCCAATTTTCAATCAATTGCAGCAATCTGTGCGTTTCCTGGAGCCTTCGCAATTGATGTACTGTGACGTGGCCAAGGATGTCAGCTACGGCATCACCCCCAATAACCCGATCCGAACCGGCAACACCAACCTCTACGACGGGCGCACCCGCCAGGAAACTTACTTGCTGACTTTGCGCGGACCAAACTACAAAGAGGTCTTCTTCACACGTCTTGCGCCTGAGTTTAACGACCTGGGCGTGATCATTGACCCCTATCGCGTGGAATACGCCGGGATTGAGCAAGCCATCACGCTGTATTTTGACATGAACACTTACGAGCCACTTTTTGCCCCGCAGGGTTTCACCTGCGAAGCAGCTTTCCCCATCTCAGCCCCGTAAACAAAAATTCGCCCATGTTCAAGAAATACCCTCCCCAATTCTGGTTAATGCTGCTTGGTCTGATCATCTCAACCACCGGCACAACCATGGTCTGGCCATTCCTGACCATCTTTGCCAGCGAAAGGCTCAGCCTGCCCATGACTGCGGTGACCAGCCTGATGAGCATTAACTCGCTCTCTGGGTTGACCTCCTCGATCCTGGCAGGTTCGCTGGTGGACCGTTTCGGGCGCAAGAGTGTCATGGCGGTGGGGTTATTTGGGACTGCTGTAGCTTATTTTGGTTACATTTACGCCAGTTCCTACTGGCAATTTGCGGTCTTGATGTTAACCTCGGGTTTGTTCAATCCTCTTTACCGGCTTGGCTCGGATGCCATCCTGGCTGATATGCTCAGTCCCACCGAACGTGTGCAGGGTTACAGTATCTTCCGCATGGCACGCAATATCGGCGTGGCGCTCGGTCCGATCCTCGGCGGGATTGTGCTCTCCAGCAATTACAACATCGGCTTCATGGGTGCGTCAGCTGCTTTGATTTTTTACGGACTGATCACGCTCTTCTTTCTGCGTGAAACCCTGGTGCGGGATCCGAACGCCAAACATGAAAACCTCAAGGACCAGATCCAAGTCTACCGCCAGGCTCTCACGAACAAGCCCTTCGCCCATATGGTCAGCGCGTTTACTTTGATGGAGATCTGCGCTGCGCTGATGTGGGTCCTGCTGGCTGTCTATGTCAAACAGAATTTCGGCATAGCCGAAGCCACTTACAGCTGGCTGCCAACCACAAATGCCCTGATGGTCGTTTTCCTGCAGGTTTTTATTACGCAGCTCATCAAGCGCTACCGCGATACGCAAGTCATGCCAATCGGAGCGCTTTTCTACGCTGTTGCGATGGTGATCGTAGGGCTCAGCAGTCAATTCTGGGGGTTTTGGCTGGCAATGGTTGTGATGACAATAGGCGAATTGATCACCGCCCCAACCGCGACCACCTTTGTGGCAAACCTGGCACCCCAGGACCAGCGCGGGCGCTACCTGGGGGTATTCGGGCTCACCTGGCATGTTGCCATGGCGATTGGCCCATTCGCAGCGGGAATTCTGACCGACGGGTTCGGCATCCGCTCACCCTGGTTCGTCAGCGTCCTGGTTGGGTTCCTGTCCGTTTTTGCTTTTGTAATGTTGGACAGAAGAAGAAAGCAATCGGAGTTGATTTCCTGACCATAATTTCGTGTGGAAGGGGCGTGACTCCTTACAAATAATGTAAGAAAATAAAATGTAGGGTGGGTTGGCGTAAAAATGCGTTGGAATCTGGAGAGCCTTTAAAAGCCAACCCACCGATTAAATATGAGGTTATTGTGTTGGTGGGTTGACTATAAGCTGATAGTTTTTGGTAAGAATTTGCTGACGTCAACCCACCCTACCCACATGTCCCGTTCCACCCCATGCCAAGACGGATCTTCCGTAGGGAAGGGGCTCGACCCCTTACAGATAAATGTAAAAAAATCAAATGTAGGGTGGGTTGGCGTAAAAATGCGTTGGAATCTGGAGAGTCTTTAAAAGCCAACCCACCGATTAAATATGAGGTTTTTGTGTTGGTGGGTTGACTATAAGCCGATAGTTTTTGGTAAGAATTTGCTGACGTCAACCCACCCTACCCACATGATCCCTTCCACCACATGGCCAAACAGGAACGGCGCAAAAACATTCCCTACCTGCTATCAACAGCTTGACAACCTCAGCATACCTCATGATAAAATAGAACATATATTCTATTATTGTGGGTGCCGACTTGACACAAATGTTTGTCTTCAATCAAAAAGGGGAGGTCCAGGTTCGCGAGATCGCTGAGCGGCCAGAAACCGTCGTCCAGACCATCAATCGCGGCGACTGGGAACGCTACCTGCCCTATGAGCCCTCTCCCACCCAGGCATGGCAAGCTGTGCGGGTTAATCTCTTGGTGGTGGTCACGCCACTCACCGCAGCCGATGATTATCCCCAAATAAAGCTCACGCCCCGTGAATTTCAAACTTTGCAAGGCCTGTGTTCAGGAAAAACTGCAGCTCAAATTGCTTACCAGCTGCACATCCAGGCGCGATCGGTACATCGCCACTTCAACAACTTGCGCGCCAAGTTCAAGTCCAATACCCTGCCTGAACTATTAGCCAAGGCAGCCGCTCTGGACCTGGTCAGACCCGATCTGGATGAGTTATTCGATTAGTTTCAAGTTAAAGGCTGAAAAATTTAGCCGGTTTTAGGCGGGAGCAGCTTGGGTTCGGGCGGTAAAATAACAGAATCCCATAAAGCTTTTGCGATTGTCAGAGCTGCCTCAGGATTTCCGAGCCCAGCTGAAGCACGCGCGACATAATTGAGCCTGATGCGGTCATCCGCCAGCCAATGTGTCAGCATTGCCCGGAATTCACCCACGTTCTGCACCAACGCCCCAGCCTGGTGGCTGAGCAGGTAACGCACGTTGCCCTCTTCCTGACCCGGCAGGTAGTCGATCAGAAGGATCGGCAAGCCAGCCGCCAGCCCCTCGGAGATGATCAACCCGCCGGCTTTGGTCACCAGCACATCTGATGCCATCATCCACTGGGGGACATTTTTCTCAAAATTACGCACTTCCAGCGGAAAGTCGTAGTGGCTGCCGATCAAGGTTTTGTAAAGCTCATCATTTCCGCCGGCAATCACCACGGCTTGCACCGGGGTCGTGAAACTTTCCAATGCCTGGAGGTAATCCTGCAGGTTGCTCACCCGGCTGCTGCCAACGAAAAGCAGGGTCAGGCGGTGCGGGTCAAGTCCAAGCGAACCGCGTAAAGCTTGTTTTTCCACCTGGTTGAGTGCAAAATCCGGGCTGACCGGAATACCGGAGATCACCAGCTTTTCTTCGGGTACGCCGCTCTCAAGCGCCTTCACCTTGACCCACTCATTGGCAATGTAAAAGCGGTCTGGCTCGGGTGAAAACCAGAGCGAGTGCACATCCGCCAGGTCGGTGACAACGGTGAAAGCCGGGATCCTGGGTTCGGATTCTTGCAGAGCCTTGCCAATCGGGGTATTAAACATCTCGTTGGTATTCAGGACGATGTCTGGCTTGAAATCGCGGATCGTATCTGCCATGATCTTTTGCAGCATGAGCGTCAGAGCGCCTTCTACAACTTCGCTGACCGGGCGTGAATTGCTGACTTCATAACTGAGGCGGTACAGCCCCGGGGTCATCCGAACGCTGCGATCGTAACCCTTTTCAATTGGCTTCATCACTGTGAGGGTATCCGATTCCTGGATCGGATTGGTCACCAGGATTTCCACCTGGTCAGGGTACAACACTTCAAGCGCTTTCGAAACCGAAAGTGCCGCGCTTCGATGCCCAAAACCGGCATCACTGGTGATGATCAGGCAGCGTTTCTTCTGCATTTATTAAATATCGACCTGTAATGGCAGGTTTCGCTCCATTCTTATTTGTTCGCGTCCAACACGGGCTCGATTATACCCCGCAACCAGATGACAATAAAGTTGCGGCGTTAGGCAGAGATAACCTTCGAGAGCAATCAGACACCTTAAACAAAAATCTCCACGAAAGAGACCTGCCTGCCCACGTTTTTGATCGCCAGGTTTCTTCTGCTCGAAAAAATTGACAACCCAAACATCCGTAGAGGCTACGTTGCAATAAACAAGTTTGGAGAAAGATGACTTACAAATGAAAGGAGCTTACTTCTTATCCTTTTTCTTGTCTTTCTTCTCTTTCTTTTCCTTCTTATCCTTCTTGTCTTTCTTGTCCTTGTCCTTGCCCATTTTTACCTCCATTTCTTCAAGATTGATTTCATCTGGTTCCCAGAAACTGATCAATTCACCGACGGTAGCCTTGGTGAGTTCAGTCCAGTGTTTAATACCCAGCACGAGATAAGCTAAAGAACCAGTTGGCAGCGAATCCACCTTGCCGTCCAGCAGCTGCAGAAGTGCTTCTAAACCGGGGTTATGACCCACGACCATCACGCGTTCGATTTCATCCGGCAGTTCATTCAGTGCCTTGATGTAGTTTTCAGGTTCACCCATGTAGAAAGAATTGACAAATTTCAACTCGCCTTTGAACTTTGATTCTGCCGACACCAATTCAGCGGTCTGCTTTGCCCTCTGCGCGGGAGAAGAGAGGATGACCTGGGGTATTAGCTCAGTCATCGTTAGTACTTTCCCGATCACAACGGCATCTTGCTCCCCACGGTGCTTCAGTGGGCGGTCAATGTCCTTCAGTTTTTCATTCTTCCAACTGGATTTGGCGTGTCGTAATATTAACAAGGTTTTGGTCATTTTCACAACTCCTGGAAAAACCACGTTTGACAGACAAGAAAATAATAACACACGAATCTAAATCAGAATGTTAAGGTTGTTATAACATTGTAATTACTTAGGCTATTTTCCTCCTTCCCCGTATTCCTCCGTCTAAGCCGCAAGTAAAACGACTTCCCGGTTCTGAGATAAAATGCCACCACGGAGATCACCATGATTTTCTTAACCTATGACATTCAACTTTTATTACTGGCGACAGCCTTCGGCTGGATCATCGCCCGCCTGGTACGCTTCGCGGTCCACAAGCAGGGCAGTTTGCTGCGGGAGCTGACGCTGACGGTGCTGTTTCTTTTCCTTTGGTTTCTGGTCCAACACACATTGGAGCCCTTCGTCCTGGTACTGGATCAAACCCCACAGCCTCCCAACCTGGTGCCCATCCGGGGCTTGGTGCTGATGCTGCAGCGGGCAATTGCCGTCGATCACGCTATCACCCGTTGGATTGTAGCCATCAACATTATTGGAAACGTCCTGATTTTTGTTCCGATCGGCTTCCTGGTTTCGGTGCTCACCCCCCACCGCCACAAAGGCTGGCTGGCGTTCGCGATCGGGCTGGCAATCTCACTGACCATCGAGATCGTCCAACTGAGCTTCGTCATCCGGGTGTTCGATGTGGATGACCTCATCCTGAACAGTTTTGGTGCCTGGCTTGGTTTCATCGCATATTTGCTTATCAGCCAGATCAAACCCTTCAAAGAGGTCTTCGGTCAAATAGCCAATGCGCAAAGATCAAGAGCCTGGCTATTCGTATTGCTTTTTGGTGCCTTTTCGGTGGCGGCTGCGGCAGTGATTTATTGGATTGACTACACTGCTTATCTCCAGATCCCGCAATAATTCTAAAACAGGGAACTTTCTGACACGAATCAGCGTATTATTCTTATAGTGTCATGAAATATGACCATCTTTTTGCATGTGGCATAGAAATCGAGGAGACATGAAAAAAATCGTTCTTGCTATGTTTTTGTTAGGCATGCTGGCGGCTTGCAGCTATCCGCAGCCGACCACTTCGCCTTCCGACTCGCAAACCCAGGTAGCTCTCTTTGCTCAAGCTACCCTCACCAAGGCTGCCGTTGTCGCGCAAGCGGAGCAGACTTCCACCGCGATCTCACTCCAGCCAACCTTTACCGCCACCAGCGTCCCAGCCACCGCCACCAGCGTTTCACCCACGCCCACCACTATCCCACCCACTTCCACTTCCGTTCCACCTACGGCAACCAGTGTCCCAACCGTGGTGGTCACTCCCATTACTGTCACAAATACTACCGTGCCGACCACTGCTCCCGGTCAGGCATACCGGCTGAGTTTCGCTTCCGGCACCACGAATGTCACTGCCGAAGGGCAAATGTCCGCCAACACTACCAGGCGATATGTTTTTTGGGCAGATAAGAACCAGTTCATGGATATCTCGCTTTACGGTGCCAGCGGAGCCTACATCGCGGTCACAAGCGCCAGCGGTAAAAAACTGGTCGAATTTGACCAGGGCTGGACCTGGTATCAGGATTACATCCCGGAAAAAGGCGACTGGTACATCGACATCAAGGCCGGCAAGTACGACACGGGCTACTCGCTCTACCTTGGCATACCACAGCGCTTGTCATTCGAGCCTGGCACATCAAGTATGACAGCCAAGGCAACCATACCCGCAGGGAGGGTGCACAACTTTATCGCCTGGGCAAATGAGGGACAGACGCTCAAAGTAAGCGTCTCACCAACCCAGAACTTCAAACTCTCCATCTGGCACATCGACGGCACCGTGCTTCTCTCAGGAATGGGTGATTCGACCAGCTTTGAGGGAGAGCTGCCTGAAGCCGGCGATTACATCATAAATGTGATCTCAGGCGCGGCAACTTCAACGGAGATAACCTTATCTTTATCTATCAAGTAACTTTGGATCAGAATGAAAACACCCTGGTTTTCCAGGGTGTTTTGCTTTAATCCACCGATTTTCGGTGACCATAGACATATTGCTGTTGAAATTGTGTCTCAACCGCGAAGGGGATAAACTGCCGCACCCAAGCGATTGAATCTTCAGGCGAAAGCCCAAGCAGATCCTGTGCCAGGCAGGCGGTGAATATCCCCGTGCGCCCCACGCCAGCGTGGCAATGCACGGCCACATTCTTGCCTTCCCTAACCAAAGCAGCAACTTTATCCAATGAATCATCCCAGGTGCCGTGAGGCGGAGCAGAGAAATCTGGCACGGGGTCATAGATCACCTGGAAGCCAGCCTTCTCATAGAGCGACAGCAGGTCCCGCTCGCTGTAACGCAAATGCTCTTCGATTGAGTTCAGAACGACCACTGCGTCGATCTTTACCTCTTTATATAGCCCGAGAACACGATCTTCCGGATCAAACATCTTGCTGCCAGGGGTTGGGGAGCGAAAAACACGCCCGGGTTGCCCGTAGAGCAGCTCAGCAAAGAGGGTCGGTTCCGGGTGGATAAGCGCTTCAGGCAGGCTGATATCCCCATTTTCTTGATGACCAAGTTCATGAACAGTCCTGACAGCGCTAACGGGTAAAGCGCCATAAAGATGTGGATATGGCATCTCGCCACCCTCTAGATTCTCATAAACCAGCTCCGCATTGGTCAGGTTGGGGTCAATTTCCAGCACGATCAGCTGGGGCGTCTCACGATAAAACCGATTGGCAGTGGATTTGATCTGGTAGTGATCCGAACAGTGAATGAAACCGTCTTTGTCGAAAGCGCCGGGGATATAAACGCCTTCAATTTGCGCTTTTTGCCATTCAGGCTGGGTTGTAAGATGATAGATCATATTGAACCTCAAAGTGTAATTGGCTAAATATACTCGCTTTCAATGGCGATCGTCAAATTACTCAAAAATTTGAAACCAACTTCCTTTGATCGTTCGTAATGACGTGCAACTTCGTCATTCTGAGCTTCTTTTGCGAAGAATCTGATCATTAACAGACAGATCCTTCGCGTTGCTCAGGATGACAGAGTCCTTGACTATATCGGAATCCTCATACCCGACTACTTCGGTCCATGCACAGTCCGAGCACGGTGACCTGACTTACGATCTCTGGAGTGATTTGCTCTCAATCTACATTTGTTCTTTTTCCTCTTGACATAGTGTGTGTCATACTGTATAATGTATTCAAATATATGGTTAGGAGAAAGTATGGACGAATTAAATGACATTTACGCAAATTTTGTGGTTGAACTCCGGCGGGGAGTTACCAACCTGGTCGTGCTCAACCAGTGCCAAAAACCGGCCTATGGCTATCAATTGGTCAAGGAGCTGGCCGAGAATAACATCCCGATTGAAGGGAACACGGTTTATCCGCTCCTTCGCCGCCTCGAAGACCAAGGTCTTCTGCGCAGCGACTGGGATACCAGCACGGATAAACCCCGCAAGTATTATCAAATCACCGAAAATGGGCGCCAGCTCCTGGCTCAAATAACCTCCTACTGGCGCGAATCTGTCAAAAATATCGAATCAATTCTGGAGGTATGAAATGGAATCCAAGGAACTTATCAAGCGTTACATCTACGCCGTCACCAAACACCTGCCTGAGAACAAACGGCAGGATGTCGGTCGGGAATTACAAAGCCTGATCGATGAAACACTTACCGAACGCAGCCAGAGTGGACAGCCAACTGAAGCTGACACCAAAGCTGTGCTGATGGAATTGGGTCGCCCTGCTGAATTAGCCGCAAAATACGACCCTCATGCCAAAGACGCGCTGATCGGTCAGCCGCATTTCTCTGTTTATATGCGGATTCTGAAAATCGTCCTGTTTGCTGTCGCCCTGGGGATGACCATCGCTTCCCTGCTGCAAGGAATAACCGGATTCGAGGGAAATATCTTCGAATACTTTGGCACAGTATTGAGCAACATCTGGCAGGCATTGCTGGCTGCGTTTGCCTGGGTCACCGTAATTTTTGCCGTCCTTTACCACAAAGATGTCAAACTCGACGTTGACACTGAAGACCTTGGGGATTTGCCCGAGGTGCCCGAAAAACGCCAGGAGATCAAGCTCGGCGAGATCATCGTCAGCTTCATCTTCACCATCCTGTTCCTGATCCTGTTTGTCGTCGTGCCGCAGGTGAACCTGCCCTTCTCATGGCAGGGCACTGATTGGATCCCCATTTTCAACCCGGAAGTGCTGATCCGCCTGCGCTGGCTCTTCATCGCCGCAGCGGCAGCAGCTGTTCTGAACCAATCTGTACGCTTTCTCACCCGCCGTCACTCGCTGCCAGTCTTTGTCACAACTTTGGTCGAGGTGGTTTTTCAGCTAACGCTGCTCGTCACCTGGTTCAGCACGCCAAACGCGCTGAACCCAGCTTTTGTTGAAACCATGAGCCGTTTTACAGCCTTCATTTTCGCTCCTGCCAATTGGGCGCTCCTGCGGCAGCTCCCTGAGAACCTCAGCCGCATGCCGCTGTTGCTCCTGATCGTTTTCGGCGGATCTTTGCTGGGCTCCCTGATCGACCTGATCGAAACCGCTGTGAAGGCTTTCCGCGGACAAAAGGCTTGACAAGCACAATAAGTGAAGAATTGTTAACCAATTTCCTACTGTCAAGGCAAGTTAGAAATGTCCTAATCTCAGCAATTTAGAAATGTCCTATTGTGTTGATAAAGTAGTAAGCACTGGCGTTCCATTTATCTTCTTTCCATAGGTCCTCCAGGGATGGTCATACGCAGGTGGCAGCGGATTTG
>MTKZ01005172.1_pt1 | contig 12470 bp, 11 predicted proteins | sample 1042781 | NCBI WGS metagenome assembly MTKZ01 (sample SAMN06212207, study PRJNA360539) | anaerobic digester metagenome | biome: Wastewater treatment plant; material: sludge; isolation source: anaerobic digester fed with sludge from wastewater treatment plant | place: Denmark: WWTP Viborg ...
ATACCGCTGCTTTTGCCCGCCTGGAAGGCCTCGAGGCACACGCACAAGCCGCACTTGCGCGCGTGCACAAACACAAAAATAAAGGTCCCGACTCCTAAAACTCAGAACCCATATATGCTCGAGTATTTTTCTCGCAAATATCTCTCAAACCACGCTGGATCGAGAGCCGATCCAGTGATTTTTTCGACGAGTTCACCTGGCATATAGCGTGAACCATGACAATGCACATTAGCCCGAAGCCATGTTAGCACGGAGAGAACATCACCACTTGCTATTCGAGCTTCTATATCAGGTACTTCTTCCTTGAGTTTTACCCAGAACTGTGCGGCATAGAGATTCCCAAGTGCATAGCTCGGGAAATATCCGAAATATCCTATTGACCAATGCACATCCTGAAGACAGCCCTCTCGATCATTTGATACCTCAAGACCCAGCAGTTGCTTGTACTTCTCTCTCCATGCTCCAGGCACATCCGTAACACGCAGATTCCCATCTAATAGCGCCGACTCTAGCTCAAAACGCGCAATTATGTGCAACCCATATGTGACTTCATCTGCTTCGGTTCTGATAAGCGAGGGACTCACTCTATTGATCGATTCAATAAAGCTCTTAAAGTCAAGATCCTCACCAGCCTTACCCAGAAGAGCACTCAAAGCTAAGAAATTCCTCTCCCAAAATACCCTGGATCGACCAACGATATTTTCCCACAGCCTGGATTGCGACTCATGAACTGCCATCGATACAGCTTCAGCCAGTTTTGTCCCCCTAAACTCAGGATCAGGATCAATACCCATATCGTAAAGCGCATGACCTGATTCATGGATCGTGCTAAAAAGACTTGAAGGAAAATAGTCTTCAATATAGCGCGTCGTAATGCGTATATCATCTGCACCGAGGCTCGTGGTAAAAGGATGGGCAGAGACATCCAGCCTTCCGCGATCCATCTCGTAATGCAGAACATTCATGAAATATAAGCTTATTCGCTCTTGAGTCTCAGAATCTACATACCGCCCCACACACCTGTCTTCTATTTGAGGTCTGCCGCGAATCTTGTCGAGAATATCGACCAGGTAAGCCTTCATTGTAGAAAAAATAGATGCAACCGATTGCTGCGTATTTCCGGGCTCATATAGGTCGAGGAGCACATCATAGGGCTTTGCATTCGGATTTAGATATCCTGCTAAACTCCGCGAAAGATCCACAATTTTCTCAAGGTGAGGCTCGAATGCCCTAAAATCGTTGTTCTTCTTCGCTTCAGCCCATTTTGCTTGTGCAATGCTAGTGGTTTTAGCGTATTCGGTGACAAATGCCTCAGGCAGCTTCGTTTCTCTGTCATAATCTCGCCGCATCTTGCGGACATATGCTCTCTCGTCTAGAGAAAGATCATGTTTCTCTTCTAGCGTCGCAAGCAGCTCATCTATCTCTGGATTTACCGCTTTTTGGTGAGCAAGCCCTTCGAGAAGTGCAATCTGAGAGGCACGTTCCTCGATCGCTTTGGAAGGCATATAGGTCTCCTGATCCCATCCAAGGACAGCGCCGATATGAGACATAAGCGTGTGTTCTCGATCAAGCTCTATAAGGCGAGCTGTCTCTTTTTGCATCGATTTCCTCCTTTATCACTTTTCATCATGCATATAGTAGCACTGGAATAAGACTCTTTGTATACTAAAACCAGTGTTTTTAAGAGAATTGACACAAGATATCAGCATTCTCAGAGGTACAGGACCTGCAACCTTGCGTTCACTTGCTAATCTGAATATTCATACTATTGCGGATCTTTTGCTCCATCTGCCGAGAGATTACGAAGACAGAACAAAAATCCTTCCTTTATCGCGTTTTTCTGAAGGCAAGGTCTACTCTAAGGCTAAGGTCATTCGTCATGAATGGTTTGGTTTTGGAAGGATGCGCACACTGAAGATCATAATTGCGGATGAATCTTCCGAGGCCGCCCTTCTCTGCTTCAACAGGCCTTTTCTCGAGCAGATGGCCCCTGTTGGTTCTACAATCCAAGTCTATGGCAAATTCCAGTTTAAGTATGGGGAAATCCAGTCTTCTGCCTTTGAGCTAAAAACCCTACAGGATAACTTTGTCCCAGAACGGACTCTATCGCCTATTTATCCGCTCACTGGAAGGCTAAATCAGACAACTCTTAGAAGGATGATAGCCCTAGCACTTCAAAAATTCGCGCTTCATCTTGAAGATGAACTTCCAGGAACTCTGCGTGAACTCTACAACTTTCCATCCAAGTCCGAAGCCATCCGCTCAATTCATTTTCCTTCATCATGGGATTCGCTCAAGTCTGCTCATGATAGGCTCGCCTACGAAGAGCTCTTTTACTTTCAGCTTGGAATTGCTCTTAGGATTCAATCCAGACAGACAAAGACCATAAATCGCATCGCTGTTCCCGGCGTACTTGCAAGACAGCTTCGCGAACGTCTTCCGTATACGCTTACTGAGGATCAAGAATTGGTCCTCAAAGAAATAATCCAGGACATGCACAAACCTTTTCCTATGGCCAGACTTCTGCAGGGAGATGTCGGATCAGGAAAGACAATGGTGGCTCTGCTTGCAGCACTATATGCAGTCGAGCGAGGAGGACAGGTGGCAATCATGGCTCCTACTGAACTCCTCGCACGCCAACATGCAACCATAGCCGCGCATCTTGTCGAGCCTTTGGGTGTACGCCTTGCATTTGTAACTGGCTCGATATCGAGCGCAGTTCGGCCTCAACTACTAGAAGCTCTGAAAAGTGGTGATATAGATATCGCTATAGGCACACATGCTCTCTTCTCCGATGATGTTTCTTTCAAGAATCTCGAGCTGATCATCATAGATGAACAACAGCGCTTTGGAGTGCTCCAAAGAATAGCTCTCTACAAGAAAGGCCATGTGCCAGATTTTCTCATGATGACCGCCACCCCCATACCAAGGAGTCTTGCTCTTACCTTTTTTGGTGACATGGAAGTATCTACGATTCGGCACCTACCACCTGGCCGCAAGCCAGTCACCACCCATCTGGCGAACGAATCCCGAAGAGATTCCGTATACGAGTTTACACGCAAAAAACTCAAAGAAGGCCAACAAGCCTATTTCGTATATCCGGTTATCAGTGAATCGGATAGACTTGGCCTTAGAGATGCGGAATCGATGGCAGAACACCTTTCCAAGAAGATCTTTCCTGAGTTCAAGGTTGGAATTTTGCATTCTCGCTTGAACGACGATGCAAAGATGGATGTGATGTCAAGGTTCTCTGAAGGTGAAATATCTGTCTTGGTCGCAACCACTGTCGTCGAAGTCGGAGTCGATGTGCCTAATGCGACGGTAATGGTTGTCGAGCATGCGGAGCGTTTCGGACTGTCGGCTCTGCATCAGTTGAGGGGACGTATTGGAAGAGGTGATCTTCAGGGCTATTGTTTTTTTGTCTATTCAAAAGATATTACGGAAGAAGGGCGAATGAGGTTGAAAGCTCTCTATGAGACCAACGATAGCTTTGCTATTGCGGAAGAGGACTTGAAGATAAGAGGACCGGGAAATATGTTCGGCGCAGAGCAATCAGGAGATCTGCAATTGCGCATTGCTGATATGCGCAGCGATTTTGATCTTCTCAAGAAAGCAAGAAATGATGCTTTTAGAATCATCGAGGATGATCCATCGCTCAACAGCCCCGATAATAGAGTAATTCGCCAAGTTCTAGATCGCGCAAACCCTTATTCTGACAAGTAGAGGTTATTAGCGCTTGCTTTTGAGGGCTTTTGGGCCTCCGCGTTGAAGCACTAGCTCGGAACAGCTCATATAATCGATGACTTTATCTCGCCTTGCACCAGGACCGAGCATCTTGCTGACTTTGTTGAATTTGCGTCTTAGGTATTGAATCGAGGGTATGCTAGTGCTAAAAAGAGCAGCTAGTTCCCAATCGCGATATAGATAGCGTCCATACGCATCCTTGCGATTAAGCGATAGAAATTCTGCAATATTTTCTCTGGTCCATACGATGGTCTTGCCCTTTGAGTAATCATGTTGAGCCATTCGCCTTTTTGTTCGCTCTCTTGTGCCAGCCATCTTACGCTTTCGCCAGTATTCGCTTCTATTGCGAGCATGTATAATATCCTCTCTATTAAAGCCTGTTCCCTGCATCCATAACCGAGCTAGTTTAGCTTTCTCTGCAGGAGAAAGTCGCGATTTGAGAGAATTCTCCACATATTCATCGGGTGTTCTAGATTCTAGAATCATGCGCTCAGCTTTTTTCATATTGTAAAATCTAATAAAGAATTGCTAAAAGTCAAATATCCTAAGTTCGCAGAAAGATATATCCCCATCTCTAGATATCTCATTGTCTAAAAACCTGATGGAGTTTGCAAGCCTTATCTACCTAATCTCGCCTAAAGGCTACGGCATGCCAACCTTTTTTCTGATCAGAATGTGGAAGCCTGGAAAAGCCCATAGGTTTTTCTCGGCAGACTCGCTCACAATGTGTGCTAGTTCCAGAAAATATAACTACTCCCCCTCGCTTTAGTGATTTTTGGGTAAGTAACCAGGAAGCACTGGCGATATTATACCTTGGAATATCTTCGAGGAAGAAAACAGCTACATCAATGCTGGCTGGGCTGAGCTTTTTTTCTACCGAAACTTGTCCTTCTTTTTCTTGTAATAGAGCCTCATGTGGCAATGAATTCTCGATGGCTGAAGGCGAAATAATCGGAAGGATTGGATCGAGTATGGAAATAGCTTTAAGAAAACCCTTCTTTTCTAGGTTATGGATCGATGCGGTAAGCGCGAGCACATCATGCGATATCAGTACAATCTCCTCTGTTCCCAAGACTTCTTTTATCCATATAGGTATGATACCTACGCCAGGCTCCACTACAAGCGCCCGACGCACGAGAAGACCTGCGAAGACTCTCTGAGCTAATGAGAGAGTACATAGAGTAACAAAAGATGGCTCATCGAATTCGGGCAAGCCTTGAAAACCCTCCCACTCTAGATTTGCTCTAGCAAGCTGTCTTTCTGTATGCGAACGCAAATAGGCTGAAATCCAGCCATTCGATGAGAGCTTACCTACTTGAACTTCTCTTGGGCTTTGCGCAATTGCAACCATATGATTCTTTGTTCTGTTGGTTCTTATTAGAGCGAGACCCGCATTGGCGCACCAAATACAAGCCATATCTGCCAAAGGTGCTATGATGACAAAGGCAAAAGTGCCTCCGGGCTGCAAGAGCTCGGTGCATGCAAAATGAAAATAATTCTCGAGTACATTAACTCCAGCTTTTGCCGGCAGATTTGATACAATTGCATCATAGGGACCTCGCTCATCCGGCTCGCATAGCAAACCCGGTTCGGCAATGAGATCATCCGCTTTTCTCTGCTTTATTTTTATCTTTGCAAACTTTTTCTTCTGGCATAGGACATGCTGCTGTCCATTCAGTCCGAAGAGCTTTACACCAAGACCATTCCGTTCTGCATTTCGCGCAGATAATGCGACTGCTCGGAAATCTCGGTCACGCAATACTACATCCATCTCAGGGCATGAGGCTGCTAGGCTTATGCCAATTACACCCACCCCGCAGCCCGCATCGAGAAGGCGATGAGCATGAATAATTCCTTGCTCATTAGATATTTCTTTTAGAAGAAAGCGGGTTCCTTCATCGATATCAAAAGAAGAAAAAAGCGAGTAAGAGAGTTCGAATTTGAGCTTAGTACCACGGTAAGCGAAGTCTACTCTCTTATTGACTAGCGGATCGAGCTGACAGAATGAATCGAATGAATCATCAGCCTTATTCGTTGACGCGCTCAACGTACTCGTTTGTCTCCGTATTGATAAGGATTTTCTCGCCTTGCTTTATGAAGAGGGGCACCCGCACTACGAGCCCTGTCTCGGTCCTTACAGGTTTTGTTGCCCCAGATACTGTATCGCCGCGCACATAATTCTCGCTCTCTGCTACCGTAAAAACCATTTTATATGGGATCTTGATATCTATGGGCTCGCCTTCCCACATGACGATTGTGTAGGTTTCACCTTCTTTTAGATAAGGAGCACGGTCTTCATGAGCGGTGATTGGCACTTCAAATTGCTCGAATGTCTCGTTGTTCATAAAATGAAAAGATTCATCATCGCTATACTGATATTGACAATCGACAAGATCGACTTGGGCATCTTCTACGGAGTCGGCGGTCTTGATTGTCTGGGTCACCACATATCCATTTTTGAGATTCTTCGCGCGCACGCGAGCAAAAGCGGCTCCCTTCCCCGGATTGACAAACTCTCGTTCTACGACAATATGTGGCACGCCATTGATAATGAGACAAGTTCCGATTCCGATATCACCACCACGAATCATAATGTTTTCCTCGATACAAAAGCATTAAATCAAACTATACTAGCTTGGAATCTTGCTCTATGTAAAGACTAAAGCCTCCTGCGACTGTTTTCATCATAGGACTTTATTATAGCTTATATCTTTATCTACATCATTTCATGGATAACTTTTTCTATTTGTCTCAGCCAAAAAAGGACGAGAAAGGAAAAATCATCACATCTTCGATCGATTTCTTGCCACATAAAACCATCATCAAGCGCTCAAAGCCAAGAGCAACTCCGGAACATGGTGGAAAGTCTTTAAAAATCGAGCTATATGCCTCATCGATAATATGAGGCACTAGCGATTCTCTCTTCTTTTTGCTCTGCGACTGCATATATCGATCGACAGCCTCAGGATCAGCCATTTCGGTAAAGCAATTCGCGATTTCGATGCCTTCTACATATAGCTCCCATCGCTCTTTGTATCTGGTGCCAGGAATATCCGCTGCAAGACATTCGATACGCGAAGGATAAAGGTCTAGAATGAGTGGCTTATCTTTAGGAAGAGAAGGTTCGACTATGCTGAGAAAAAGGATATGGAAGGCGTCTTCCCAGGCGGCAGTTTGAGGTACCAATAATCCACGGCGTCGACAAGCTTCGCGCATGGCCTCATCATCGCCAAGCGCATCCAGATCCGCATGAGCAAACTCAGCCCATGCTTCTTTCATGCTCATCACTCGAAAGGGCGGACGAACTCGAGAAGGAGTTTCTGTGCCAGCAAGGGCTTCAAAAAGCTCCTCCGTAATTTCGATATTGTCTTTGCTGGAAAGGCCCACGCCGTAGTATTCAAGCATAGTAAACTCAGGATTATGAATAGGGGAAACCGATTCCGCATTGCGCCAGGCCTTACAGATTTGAAAGACACTCCTATTTGTATTAGCGATGACTTTCTTCATCCATATTTCCGGCGAAGGAATGAGATATAGAGGCCTATGGCCATAAATGGGATGAATGTACTCTGTAGCAAAAACTTCCAGGCAAGATTCGGGTATCAGATAAGGCGCAAGCGCTGGCGTGTCTAGCTCGAGATAATCCTTCGAAATGAAAAACTCGCGGACAATGCTTATCATACGAGAGCGCAGGTTTATCAGATCTATATTCATATTAGCTACTCTATCCCGCCCTTATCACAATGAGACATGAGCATAGGGCAGACCCAGGTTTAGGATTCGACCTCTTGCTACTACCATGGACTACCATGGCAGACTATTTCTCAGCCTTTCATCTTATGGGCCATTTCAATTAGAATTTACTGCTTGGCTGAATTTTTCTCTATAAGCTTCGATGACCTGAGCAAAATCGGCTTGTTCCTGACCGGAGAGGCCAGATCTAATGGTCTCTGCTACTGAGTTAAGTGCCTCAGCTCGCTTCCCTAGCTCTTCGATCTTTGCGCCTGCCCCCAGATTGCCGCCGTTGAGTTGAGCGACCGCGCTTGAATATGCACTGATAAGGTCGTCGTAGGCAGCCTTCCATGTGGCCACATCCTTGATCTCCTCAGGAGCCATATTGGAGACACTTTTGCTATCCTGATTGTCAATGTTGGTCTTTTTGGGAGCACATGCAAAGAATGCAATAGATATGATTGCGAACACTGCAATGATTTTCTTCATTTTACACACTCCTGCACAAAACAGCGGCATTATATATTATTTAACATAATATGTCAATAAAAGACGCCAATGCCATTATTGCGCTGCGCTGCAATAGACTCAGTCACCGCGATAAGAATTATTGGGCTCGAAGATATGCTGCCGGCTATCTTTGCATAAAATTGTCATGCAGCTCGCTTCAATTCCTAAGTTTATGGAACTTCTGGATTACTATCGCCGCATTTCTCTTGAGCGCTCCAGGTGCAATCCATTTTTGATCTAGAGCTGAAGCCTTGAACAAAGCTTGTATTTGCTCCTCGCTGAGATCTGCCAACGACTCAGCATCAAAAAAACCGCCTATTCGACCACGATTTGTATGTGCCTTTTGATCTGGCTCAAAGTATGTACAGGCTTCAAGGCAAAGATCGCATCCATAAAGCTGATCCGCCCAGGACTTTTCTATAAAATCAGGCAGATTCCCATCGATCGATGAATAGTTCTGGATACAGAGATGTCGCGCAAAGCCAGGAAGGGATGAAAAGCTTAAGGCTCTGCTTGGGCAGGATTCGATACAAAGCCTGCAATTGCCACAGACGGCAAAAAATGATGGAGCCACACCTCCAAAAATATCTTTTTTTTCGAGTTTCAACATGTCAAAGTCGAATGGAAGAAGCATCAAACCGATCAGAACAGCGGAAGACCAAGTTGGCGGATTCGTTGTTGTTGGCTTACTGGAGTCGCTTGCTATCAAGTGCTCTTGAAAATCAAGAGCATCAAAGATATCCGAGTTGTTTGTCTTCTTAGCGACAAGAAGGCCGTTTCGTCCAATTGTCCCAAGGCCAGCTGCGAGGGCTAAGGCCTTTTCCGGAAATATCGAATTCACAAATCTCGGCCATCGCTGAGGTGGCTTTGCTTCNNAGACCAAGCCTTTCCGCAGAGCCCTCTTTTATAATTGCGCCAAAGGTCGCGGTAGCACAATTGCGGAGCCGATCCAAGATCTCTCTATACCAGTTGCCCCGCGCAAACCTTGCCACCCTCGCAGCTGGCCGGCCGTCGCGAGCAAGTGGCAGAGGCGGCAGCCCGCGCAGCGCGCGGGCTGCCGCCTCCTCGGCCTCGACATCCGGTGCATAACGAAGCGCTACCACCAACATCGCTCCCACATCCGAAAGATGATAGCGCTCCTTTAATGCCATGACTGGACTGCTCTCTGCCTTTAACTGCTCGGTCCATGGCGACGAAGTCCTTAAGGAATTTAGACTTAGAGGCTTCCCTTCGCGGCAGTCTGCTTGAACCGTACCTTGCTCTTCTACAATCTGCTCCCATGCCTGTCGTGTAAGTATCCCATAAGAAAAAAAACCTTGTTCCTCTGCATTCGAAAGAAGCCGATACGCTGCTTGCCTACCAGCTTGCTCATAGAGTTCTGAGTGCTCCATTTTCTGCATTGCAGCTTTATGGCAGAGGGAAGCGTGAGGTGAGACCAATGACCTCCTGCTTGATTCGCGCAATAACCTGAGGATCGCCTTTGGATCTAAGCACTTCCATAACAAATGAAGCGATCTGCTCCATCTCTGATGGTCCCATGCCCCGAGTTGTAATAGCTGGCGTACCAATACGTATTCCGCTCGTCACAAACGCGCTTTTCTTATCAAAAGGAATTGAATTCTTATTCACAGTTATGCTCGCTTCATCGAGCCATCTCTCCGCATCTCGACCATTTATTCCAAGAGGTGTCAGATCGACAAGCATGAGGTGATTATCGGTTCCTCCCGATACAATTCTAGCTCCTCCCAAGGTTAGAGCCTGTGCCATCACCTTTGCGTTGGAAAGCACATGATCGATATACTCTACAAACTCAGGCCTCTGAGCTTCCTTAAATGCAACCGCTTTACCAGCAATGACATGCATCAATGGCCCGCCTTGAATTCCTGGCATGACCATGCTGTCGATAAGCTCCGACCATCTGCGCAGTGCATCTCCTTTAGCATTCATAATGCCACGATCATTTTCCGTATCTCTGCCCACCAGGATCATACCGCCTCGCGGACCTCGCAAGGTCTTATGAGTCGTAGTCGTAATAAAATGAGCATTCGCAATGGGGCTGGGGTGTCTGCCAGCGGCCACTATGCCGGCAATATGAGCCATATCGACCATAAGGTAAGCCCCAACCTCATCTGCAATTCTCCGAAAGGCGTCAAAATCGATGATGCGCGAATAGGCACTAGCGCCGGCAATTATCAACTTCGGCTTATGCTGACGAGCAAGAAAGGCCACCTGATCGAAGTCTATAAGCTCAGTATCAGGATTTACGCCATAGTTCACCACCTTGTAGAACTTACCCGAGAATGAGACTGGCGCTCCATGCGACAGGTGTCCTCCGTGAGCTAAGCTCATCCCCATAATTGTGTCGCCAGGGTTTAATGCGGCAAAGAGAACAGCCATGTTTGCCTGACTTCCCGAGTGCGGCTGCACATTAGCATGATCTGCACCAAACAGTTCTCTCGCTCTGTCGCGCGCAAGGTTTTCAGCAATATCGACAAATTCGCAGCCACCGTAGTAGCGCTTTCCAGGGTATCCTTCGGCGTATTTGTTTGTAAGGACCGAACCGACAGCCTCCATAACAGCTTTGGAGGTATAGTTTTCGCTTGCTATTAGCTCGATTTTTTCACGCTGACGGCTTGCCTCGGCTTCCATCGCAGCATATAGTTCCGGGTCCATCGATTTAATGTAGGACATATCTCCTCCCGCGAATTATTGTATCATGGCATTTATTAGTATACTACAAAAAACCGACTAACGTGTGCCCATCTTCCTGTAAGAATTACTGAATCGTGGTCGAGAGAAGAATCGGCGGATTCCAGGTCGAAGTATAACTTAATCCATGAGCTACTTCATCATATTCGAAAAGTGACCAGGGGATTTTGCTTTTTTTCTGTGCCTCTGCTGGAATAGAAGGTAGAAGTTGATACCCCCTAGCCATTGCAATATGCTTGTTATCAATTCCTTGGTAATAGTTGGATCTATTCGAAAAAACCGGACGAAAACCCGAAGGAATCATTCCTATTGCAAGGGCTGGGTCGAATGGTATCCATCCTATTCCGATAAGATAATATTCTGACCAATAATGAGGAATTAAGCGCATATCTTCGGTCACAAGAAAGCCCGCTACCGGGATTGCTGGAATATTCAATGCTCTAAGAAGAGCACANNNNGATAGGATCATCTCCAAAGCTCTGTTTTTCTTGCTTTAGCTTTATGTTCGAGAATGTCCACTGGGTAGCCAGCATAATTTGTCGAAAAGGATTTTTTTCCTTTTTCTTCATCGACAGGGCGGCCGAGATTATCGAAGGATTAGTAGAAGGAACCAGAGCATCCTCTGCAAGATAAGGGCTAAGAAAAGCAGGGGGCTTTGTTCCGAGTGGCTGTAGCGTGCCTATGGTAATATCTGCTGTGATCTCGCATACATCTATAATCAATCGCCTCTGTAATTCTATTCTCCCCAGTCTTGCATCTGCCGCACCCAGTCTGAATTCCTGCCATACCGCCGTTTCGGCTCTCAGATGATCGGCTCCTGCCTCGATCGTTGCCATTGTCGACTGGTATTGCGTTACGGGCGGTTTGGAGAGGATGAAGGATACCCTGCCATCTGGCAGAGATGCGGCAATATGGACCACGAGCGTATCTTTGAGCGTATATGTTACGGAATCTCCTCTGGACAATCTGCCAGGATTACGCGAAATAGAAATAGGAAAGGCGTTCGAGAGACCATTTCTTGTTCGGACTAAGACATACCCATTTTCGGTACCATCCGGCACATAAGCCGCTATATAAGAGTCATTCCATTTATCTACAAGAAGACTAATCGATTCGACTCTTGCAAAATTGTCCGCATCTATCGCTTCAAGCGTTGAAATTATAGGCACTTTCGAAAACAGCACCGCAGATTCTTCCTCAGGCATCCCGAAATGACTGCCTCTGAGCTCGATAAGTTTTCCTATCTGAGCGTTTGTCGAAGGTTTTATGCTTGTAATGCTTGGATTGTGCTGCTGAATTAGATTATTTTCTGCCTTTGAAGGGACTTTCGAAGCAAGCGCCACCATAAGTGGATTCGATACCCCCAGCCCCGTCTTTACCCGCACAACGGCCGANNGGGAACATTATCCAAAAGGAGCTCGCCTTCCTTTTTGCCAAGATTGCGTCCCGCAATATTGACAAGATCGCCGGACATGACAATTACAGGATCAATTGCCAAAAGCCTCGGCTGCATGTTTCGATAGATGATTATTCCTGCAGCGACTAAGAAAATCAAAATACAAAGCGTAATAATCCTACGCTGTTTCATGGACTTACTTTGAATTGACAAGAATCTCGATCACCATGGGTGCACCCTGTTTGGAATCTCCACCCAAAGGATAGTAATAAAATACCGAATCAACCGGTATTCTCACCGTATGAACCGAGGTATTCAATTGAATCGAATTATCTTGGCTTCGCATATAGATGTGATTCTGGACAAGCATGGTGATGTC
>MTKZ01032298.1_pt1 | contig 12467 bp, 13 predicted proteins | sample 1042781 | NCBI WGS metagenome assembly MTKZ01 (sample SAMN06212207, study PRJNA360539) | anaerobic digester metagenome | biome: Wastewater treatment plant; material: sludge; isolation source: anaerobic digester fed with sludge from wastewater treatment plant | place: Denmark: WWTP Viborg ...
GAAAACGAATTAACCGTATAGCCATGGCTATCATTGTGAACCTTGATGTCATGATGGCCAGACGGAAGATGTCGCTTAACGAGCTGTCTGAGAAAGTCGATCTGACCCTGTCGAATCTTTCCATATTGAAAACCGGGAAAGCCAAAGCGATAAGGTTCTCCACCCTTGATGCAATCTGCAGGGCCCTTGATTGCCAGCCGGGGGATATCCTTGAGTACAGGGAGATTGCTGGGAATCGTGCTGTAATGACTTGATATGGGGCCTTCCACGGGTGCGGTCCGTTTATCACACCTGTTGCCCGATACCCTGACCGGATAAATGAATCCGGACACTATCTTTATGCAAAAGTAGAAATTATAATCATGATTTACGTAGCTCTGCTGAGAGGCATAAACGTAGGTGGTAACAACAAGGTTGACATGAAAAAGCTTAAGGCCACTTTCGAGTCGATCGGGTTTAGAAATGTTGTTACCTATATCAATTCCGTAGACAACGTGAGATATGTGCCNNCTGAGATATGTGCCAGGGGCAATTTTGTGGAATGTTGAAGGCGAAAATTACAGTAAAAGCGGAATGATTAAGCTCGTAGGGACGGATTTATACCGTCATATGACCATCAGGAATGTAAATACGTTCCGCAGGATACATCAGATTATGATTGACGCCGGCAGGCGGTAATCTGCAGGACTTCGTTACAGAAGGTGTAATGTTACTGAATACGATGTTTCTCTGTAAAAGATTTTTACAGATCAGACCGGGGCATGAAATTTGTGGCATATTGGGAAACTACCTGCTGCAATGATTCGGAATTCAGGAACAAAGTCAGCGTTAAGGGTTCTGGCCATACTGCAGGTCATTATTCTGACCGGTTGTGACAGTATCCAGATCGGGGAGCCATTCACCTGCAGGACAGACACGAAGTACTTTCTCACGCCCGGCCTCTCTTTTACAATCGACTCGGTGAGTGACTACCGTTGCCCGAAAGATGTTATCTGCATATGGGGAGGTGATGTGGACCTGTATTTTAAAATCAGGCAGGATCTGGCTACGATTGATACGGTGCTGAGGATGTCAGGCGGACCTTATCTTTTTGGTGATTACTCCTTCAGTATCATTGAGGTAAATCCGTTGCGCAATCATGACCAGGAGGTGGAACAGGATGACTACCGGATTAAAATGCTGATTCAGAAAGACTAACGTAAGTTTCAGTTCTCAGAGTTTTAACTTTCATTTATTCAGTTCACGGTGAGTTCAATAATCAGCAATAAGCTGCTTCATGAGAAGTATCCGCCTTCAGGACCGTGTTCATGCCAGACATGCGTGAGCTTTTGCCTTAGACCAGGATGGTGGACGGTTGAAGAGGCTGCCAGGGCCATAGAGGAGGGATATGCTGACCGGATGATGCTGGAGGTCTCTCCTGACAGCCGGTTTGGAGTCCTGTCGCCTGCATTCAAAGGAAATGAATCCAATTATGCCCTTGAGGTCTTTTCGAAACAGGGATGCACCTTCCTCTCTGACGGTTTATGTGAGCTTTTCAATACCACTTTTCAGCCGATGGAGTGCCGGTTCTGCCATCATGACCGTAAGGGGCTTGGGGAGAAATGTCATCATGATATCGAAGCTGACTGGAATACCGATTACGGTAAGAGGCTGGTTGTCAGATGGGGTAATATAACCGGCTTCTGGGAACGGCAGGGTTTGAATGTTGCTGAGAAACCTACGCACCAATAGCTCCCTNNCAATAGCTCCCTGGTCATCCGCGGTAGTCACGCATTCATTTTAACCGGCTGGTGCATTGCATAATGTGATAAGGATTCCTATTTTTATAGATTCATTTTCCCGAAAGTCAAATCCAGCAGAACCAGAGTGTAAGATCATACAGAATAAATCATGGCAATTCCGACAACAAGAGCGAAAGAAAAAGGCGACATCAGGATAGACCAGGAAATCTGCATCGGTTGCGGTGACTGCGTCGAGGTGTGCAAGGATTTCAGCCTCGTGCTGAGGGACGGTAAGGCGGACCTGAGCAACAATCCTGCATTCGGATGCATCGGTTGCGTCCATTGCATGGCAATGTGCCCCACAGGTGCGATTCAGATAACCGGAAGGACAATCTCTCCCGGTGACCTTTTTGAGCTCCCCGCAACAGATACCGCCGCTGGTTATGATCAGGTGATAAACCTGTTCAGGCGACGCAGGAGCATCAGGGAGTTCAGGGACAAAACTGTAGAACCTGAGATTATTCAGAAAATCCTGGATGCAGCCGTGACCTCTCCGATGGGATTGCCGCCTTCCGATGTAAATGTACTTGTGCTTGACAGCAAGGAAAAAACCAGGAGGTTTGCGGCTGACTTCTGTGACTTCCTGGAAAAAATGCGCTGGTTCGTTTCCCCGTTTTTCCTGACCCTGATGCGCCCATTCTGGGGAAAAGCCAATGACGAGATGTTCAGGGGCTTTGTGAAGCCCATGTTTGATTTCTTCATCGGCTGCATGGGAAATGGCATAAATGTCGTGACTTATGATGCCCCGCTTGCGATGTATTTTTACGGTTCGCCCTTCACTGACCCGGCTGACCCTATTGTGGCTGCAACCACAGCAATGTATGCCGGAGAATCACTCGGACTCGGCACCTGCATGCTGGGATCAGTACATCCGATGATACAGTATGGCGGGAGCGGGCGGAGGTTCNNAGCGGGCGGAGGTTCAGGGAACATCACGGTATAAAATATTCCAGCAGGGAAGGAGTGATTGTCATTTTCGGATATCCTTCAGTGGAGTATAGAAAAGGTATCAGAAGAACCTTCGCTTCAACAACAATTATGAACTGATTTCCGGCGGATGTGGCTTGCTTTGCTACAACCAAAGGTGGTTACAGTATAGTACTAAATAAAGACAAAATCATGATTAAAAGACAAATCTACGGTCTTGCAATGTTAATGCTTCTCCTTGCCTCATGCGGCAGGGACTACACCTCTAAAGAGTACCTGAACACTGTACTGGGCAACCTCAGGCAGATAGAAACTGCATCTTACTACGAGTTTGGCGAGTCATGGAGTCCCGGTGATACCGCAGCTTCCTTTGTATTCTGGCGATTTTACAGGGAGTACAGGAATCCGCCTGACACTGCTATAGGGTCAAGCTTTGTGGTACTTGATTCACTGACAGGAACAAAGGCATCTTATTGTTACGACGGCCAGATGGTGGCCACATTCTATGACGAAGAGAAAGGTATATTGATTGACAGCTTCAAGGTGAGGCAGCTGCCTTTCAGGCCGGTAGGTGCACCATTCTATAACTATGTGACGAGCATAATCAGTTATGCACTCACCACCGGAGACAGCATCACCCTTGAGTTGAAGGAACAGGAGAAGGATGTGTTTGTTCGTCTGACCATTAATGAGGAACAACAGGTTGAGTTCTTCGGAAAAGCTATCCATATGCCCCTTTCACCTTATACTTATGGCGAAAACACCTCGATTTATGAACTGTGGATAGATAAGGCGACGGATCTTCCGTATAAGGTCAGGCGCGAAATGTCTCATGATATCTCAGTTTCGACATCTCTTGACCCTGAGTTCAACAAGCTTGATATCAATGACTTCAGAGCTGCGGATTTCTTCCCTCCCGACTATGAGATAAGACAGTACGGGTATAAAAGGACAGATGAGGAGAAAAGCTCTCTCTTAAACGGTAAAGCTCCGGAGTGGACTTTGCAGTCAGCAGATAATCAGACTGTCTCGCTGGCAGGTTTAACCTCCGGGGTTGTTCTGTTACAATTTACAAGTGTCAGTTGCGGGCCATGCAGGGCGTCGATACCATTTCTGAAGGAGATAAACGGCGAGTACGGGAAGGATGATTTTGCGCTTGTGGCAATAGAGTGCACCAGCAAGAACATGAATGCACTCAGGAATTACATGAGCCGCAACCAGTTTGACTATACATTTCTGCAGGCAGACAAGGAGGTACTTGATAATTACTCCATCGGGTCGTATCCGGTATTCTTTATTCTTGACCAAAAGCGGATCATCAGGGAAATTATCAAGGGGTATTCTGAGGTGGCTACTGACGAAAGGATACGGTTTACCGTGAACAAATTGCTGGAAAATTGAGTATTCAGTTCAGAATTAAGGATGTCACGAAAAATTTGACATAAGGGTCATTTATGATTAAATTTTGGTATCATAGCGAAGCATAATGATACCTGTTTTATGGACACACAGAATCAGCGAATAGCAAAAATGACTTTTTCTTCAGTATATCCACTGTATGTGGCGAAGGTAAAGAAGAAAGGCAGAACGGAGGAGGAACTGCACCAGGTCATTGAGTGGCTGACTGGCTTCGGCAGGAAGAAGCTGCAGGAGCTGATAGATGAAGAGGTGACATTTGAAACATTCTTCAGACAAGCCTCACTGAATGAGAATGCCCGGCATATCACCGGGGTAATCTGCGGATACCGGGTGGAGGAAATCGAGGATCCCTTAATCCGGAATGTCAGGTATCTGGATAAGCTGGTTGATGAGCTTGCCAAAGGCAGGAAGATGGAGAAGATCCTGCGTGGCTGAATCAGAATCATGACAGGCAGTTGATGAGGTTCCGGCTGACAGGCGGGAAAGACTGCAAATGTAAACCGGCTACATCATTTCAGCCTGCCTGTTATAATAGTTTGTGCTTTCGAAAATCTTGTCAGCGTTGGCGGCAATGAATCCGGGGTACTGGGTGCCGTCAGGCCGATTATACCGGAGGGTAAACTCATAGAAGCACGAGGGAATCTCATAGACCCCGTCTGTAAATTCAACGGGCCGGATCTCAGCCAGGGTTGCAGACTGCTCAAGCAGTTCCCCGGGTGTCCCGTAGATCTCTCCTCCGACAGTCGTCAGGAGGTAACCGTTTCCCTTGATAAATTCATTGACCTCCTGTAAGGTTGAGAACTGCTTCAGTTCATTGACTTTAACAGCGAAGTGGTTGGCGCGGTAGCCGTATACCAGCAGCCAGGCTGCGTATTCTGATTCCTGGCGCAGCCTGTTGTAGGTGTCAAATGCAATTTTACCCCATATGCTGCCGCCGTACGTCAGGTCAGGGGCAGCATAAACGCTGGCAGCCAGGCTGTCCAGGTATCCGCGGACGGTCGTCTTCAGGTAATCACTGAACTGATCTGTCAGAAGTTCGCTGATAAACACCTTGGGTGCGCCCGGATCATACTTATGTTCAAAATGCTTGCCTCTCAGCTTTTTGGCCCTGAATTCATAGTTCCCGCATGCTTCATACCCGTTTTCGGTAAAGAGCCGGGCAATCACATCAATGTTCATCCTGGGGTCATCGAATGTTCGGAGGGCGATGTGGTCATGTACAACCTTCTCGCCCCTGGCTGTTAAAAGATCATATATTCGCTTTGCACCGGGATTTTCCGTGGAATAGCGATTCCAGAACCTGTTAAATATCATAGCTGTATCCATATCTTCATACTCATCTGTGATCAATACTCCAGATCTGATTCAAATCCTGCGGTTGCTTGCAGCAGAATAATTAACTGCATTGTCCAAGCAGAACCCAGATAATTATAAAAACCACAATAGTGCCCAGACATCCGCCGCCTAATTTCCATGCCCCGATACCTGCCAATAATCCTCTGAATAGATTGTTCATTGTGTGTGGATATTTGTGTTAACTGATCATTTTCAATTCAGTAAGCTAAAGATAGGTATACTTGACCAATTTTCAGTCATTGCAACTATAGTTTTCATGCCGGTTCTGAAACTCGGATTACGACGGTGTACCCGGATATGTCAATCCTCATTCCGGTTGACTGCCAGGGTCCGGTAACAGATACGGCAGGCAAAAAGAGGAATAATCTCTGACCGGAGTGCAACGATTTGTTTTTTTTAAGGTCTGTATTCAAAGGGACTTGATCAAAAAAATCCTCATGAACACATTCAAGCTGGCGTTTCGACCTCTGTTCCGGAAAGGAGAACATACAGTCACCCGTATCATATCACTCTCAGCCGGACTGGCTTTTGGCATATTGCTCATTGCCGAAGTATTGTATTATTACAGTTACGACAGCTTCTATCCGGATGCCGGACGAATTTATGTTGTTCATGAGAATTTCAGACCGGACAAGTCATCGGAAGACATGATGAGTCATCCGAGGGTCAGCGGCGCCATCGGACCCGGTCTGAAGGCTGAGGTCCCCGGTATTGAAGCGGCCTGCCGACTGAATTCGATAGGCACAAATGTATTTTATGCTGAAGACCTTAACAGTTACGAAGCAGACGTGTCCCTGAGCGACGAATTTCTCTTTGATGTTCTGCCCCGGCAGGTCGTCATGGGGAATCCGGCTGAGATTCTGAAAACGCCACTGGCATGTATGGTATCGGAGAAAATTGCTAAGGCGATAGGTGGAGACGTAATCGGGAAGGTGATCACCCTGAAGAGGTATCCCGACAAGAAACTGACAATTGCAGGAGTATTCAAAGAGCTGCCGGAGAATACAAACTATCATTATGATTTACTCATCTCGATGGTATCAACGAAGCATTTTACCTGGGACGGAACAGATAACTGGATGGGTAATGACAGGTACTATACATGTGTAAAACTTGAGCCCGGTGCCGCTCCTGAGAGCCTTGCGCCTGCAGTACGGAAAATGCAGGAGGTACATCAGGATATTGTCAGGCTGGAGACGGAGTACGGAGGGAGTATCCTTAAGTATTCGTTTTTGCCAATAAGGAGATTATATTCCGGAGGTGTGACGGATATGATAATCATTCTCAGCACAATTGCAATCGCTGTGCTTTTCGTTTCGCTGATGAATTATATTCTGCTGACCCTCAGTGCACTTGTAACCAGGGCAAAGTCATCTGCCATCCATAAGACATTCGGGGCGCAGGCCAGAACGTTGCAACTGATTGTCTTCGTCGAAACCCTGATACTTTTCTTCATTTCAATGGCCGGAGCTGTCCTGATCATAGCAGCATTGAAGCCGGTTATTGAATCACAGCTCGGGCACAGTATCGCTGCCGTGATGAACCCTTATGTTATATTACCGCTGCTGGCAATTGTTACATTACTTGTACTGATAACCGGATGGTTCCCGGGCAGGTTTTTTTCGCGAATTCCGGTGGCAACCGTATTCCGGTCATACAAGCAGAAAAACAACAGGTGGAAACTTGCTTTGCTCTTCGTTCAGTTTGCAGGCGCCTCGTTCATCCTTACCCTGATGATCTTCGTAACACTGCAATTCGGCATGATGAAGAACGCAGACCATGGGTACAATGTGGATGGAGTCTATTACGGATCTACGGTTGGGATGGATGGTAACAGGCTTCAGACCATTCTGAACGAACTTCGGGCGTTGCCCGAGGTGGAAAATGTAGGCCTGGGTTACGGTCTCCCACTTAACGGCGCTTCGGGTAATAATGTAAGACCACATGACGGACAGATGGAGTTGTTCAATGTTGCTGATTTTTACGAGGCAGATGAGAATTTCCTTTCGATTTTGGATATTAAGGTATCAGCCGGACAAAACTTTTCACCCGGCAATACGGCTGTAAATGATATTGTGATCAGTGAGAAGGGGTCAGATATGCTGAAGATGCACTTTGGCTGGACGGACGGGGTCGTGGGAAAACAAATCCATATAACCGAACACGGATCAACAACTGTCTGTGGCGTTTTCCCCGATTTCATAATCAATTCAATAGCGGAACCCGACACGCGGCCTGCGGTTTTCTTCTACCTGCCAGAAGAAAGGTTCGTACAAATGAAAATCGAGAAACCGGCTTCTTCATTCCTGATACTTGTCAAGGTGCGTGAGGGGTTGGAATCTGGTATGAAAAAGGAGATTGCGGATGTAATGAACCTGGGAATGCCTCAGAAAGATGCCACCGTCAGGAGCCTTGAGGAGGATCTTGAGAACATGTATAATGCCCAGAAGGGGTTCCGGAATGCATTGATGGCGGGGAATGCGGTTATTCTGGTCATCCTGGTTATCGGTCTGCTTGGTTATACAACAAGTGAGGCCGGCAGGCATCAGAAGGAACTGGCCGTCAGAAAGATAAGCGGCGCCACTACTTCTGATATCCTTAAAGTTTTTATACTTGAGCTGGAGTACATTGCCATCCCATCTGTTCTTGCAGGCCTGATCGGGGTTTGGTTTACCGTCGACAAATGGATGCAGAATTTCGCGGTAAAGGTTCCGATGCACTGGGGATTGTTTGTCCTTTGCAGCCTGGCAATTCTGTTTTCAGTAGCGCTTGTTGCGGCAGTGAACTATTACAGGTTTGCCAACAGAAACCCGGTTGAGGCGTTAAGGTACGAGTAGGGGGGGTGTGGTTATTCGCGAGCTTCCGGTCTGAAGTGATTATTCGCTCGCTGGAGCTCGCTCATGATCACTTTTCGGGGGGGTGACTATAAGAAAAAGCCCGGTACTCGCTGCGCGAGCTTCCGGTCTTTAATTTCTTTCTCGCTCCTGAAAGCAAGCTTTCGTCGCTCGAAAAAATTAAAGCCCGCTCCACCTTTCGGCGGGCCGGGCTTTTTCTTATGTCGGGGTAGCAAGATTCGAACTTGCGGCCCTCTGGTCCCAAACCAGATGCGCTAACCGGACTGCGCTATACCCCGAATCGGCGATGCAAAAATAGAAAGATTTTTGTAACTTCGGCCTCCCGGATAGTTTTATTACGGGCATTGAAACCATTTGGCACCAGGTTTGTTATTACTGAATTAAATGACTGAAAAAATGAAAAAAAAACTCTTTACCATGGCAGCACTGATGGCCTTCATCCTGGCACCCGCCCTGTCTCAGAAGTCGTTCTACGACTTTACCGTCGAGTCCATTGACGGTCAACAGTACAGCATGGCTGACCTGAAAGGCAAAAAGGTGATGATAGTGAATACTGCTTCAAAATGCGGCCATACTCCCCAGTACAAGGACCTCGAACTGCTCAACAAGGCATACAAACAGAAGCTGGTCATAATCGGATTCCCGGCGAATAATTTCATGGGCCAGGAGCCCGGAAGCAACGAGGAAATCAAACAATTCTGCGACAGCAGGTACGGAGTGACCTTCCCGATGATGTCAAAAATTTCCGTCAAGGGCGATGACATGCACCCCCTCTACAGATGGCTCACCAGCAAAAGCGCAAACGGTGTGCTCGACTCGGAAGTATCATGGAACTTCCAGAAATATATCATAGATGAGAACGGCAAACTCGTGGGCTTCTTCAAACCTGCAGTCAAACCTCTCTCTGACGAGGTGGTTAACTGGGTTACAAAGGGACAGTTTATCCAGGCAAAATAAATTCTGACATACAAAAATTGACGGCCGGCACCCCCGGCCGTTTTTTTACTGCCGGCACCCCCGGCCGTTTTTTTTTGCGCCACAGCCAGCGCCATGCAGTGTAAATCCGCCGACCGGATCCCCAGCAGCCGCAAACGTTTTAATCAGCCTCACGCCGAACTTTTTGTTTAACCTGTTGTTATACATAAAAAATAAACGTCATGGCAGATCTGAGAACACGCTACATGGGCATCGAGCTGAAGAACCCTATTATTGCTGGTGCCAGCAACATGGTGACTGACATCCACAAGCTGCAGAAACTGGAACAGGCCGGTGTTGCAGCAATCGTCTACAAATCTCTCTTCGAAGAGCAGGTACAACTCGAGAATCTTGAGCTATACGAACTCAAAACTGAGTATGAGCACAGACACGCCGAACAGGTGACGCTGTTCCCCAACTCCCATACAGTGCCGGAATCACCTGAAGACTATCTCCTTCACCTGAAGAAAGCCCGGGAGGCTGTATCTGTTCCCTTTTTTGCCAGCCTCAATGCCATTAATGACGAGGTTTGGGTTGAATACGCAGTAAAAGCAGCAGCAACAGGTGTTGACGGACTGGAACTGAATTTCTATTCGCTCCCTGACGAATCGGGCAAGGATCGTGAAACGATCGAAAAGAAACAGGTGGAGACCCTTCGCAAGGTAAAAGAGGCCGTGAAGATTCCGGTGGCTGTGAAGCTCACTCCATACTATACGAACACGCTTAAATTCATATCTGAGCTTGACACAGCCGGCACTGACGCGGTTGTTGTTTTCAACAGGCTGATTCAGCCCGATATCGACATATACAGTGAGAAGCATACAATGCCGTATAACCTCAGCAGCAGCGAGGACAACAAGCTCCCGCTCAGGTTCACCGGCATGCTGCATGGTAATGTCAGGTCGTCCGTTTGCACCTCAACAGGAGTTTACTCGGCAAATGATGTTATAAAGATGATCCTGGCCGGGGCTGATGCGGTGCAGGTTGTCAGCACACTCTATCGCAACGGGGTTGAAGTTGTAGAATCCATGACCGGGGAGATTGAAAAATGGATGGACGGTCACGGTTACAAGGACCTTGACAGCTTCCGCGGGAAACTATCAATGAAGAAATCAGCTAACAAGCTTCCCTATACACGTGCTCAGTATATCGATTTCATGCTGAACTCAGGAGACATAATGAAGAAGTACCGCTCGCTGAGCTGAAACAACCGGTCCCGGGCATTGCAGCCGGCGGTACAAATGTGCCACCCCGCGACAGACATAAAAAGTTTCTGATAAATGATTCTTCCGGCGCTGTGACGGGTGCCGTGCTCAACTGCCAGAGATGGCCCTGAGCAACAGCCATGAAGAAATTGACGAGAGACGGATGGCCTCACTGAGACCGTCCGTTTTTGTCAACAGCCTGTCGTTACCGCGAAGCATCCCGAGGTAGAGTCCGGCACAATCCTCAGGTGATATTTCCCCTGACACCTCAGTCTCCGGCAAATGCCTTCTGAAGAGAGGAATAAGTATCTGCATCTCAGCCTTCTGAAGCTTGTCCCTGAGCTTCTCTATCCTGCTGTGCCCCTGGGAAAAATCCTTCATCAACAACGGATTGCGCATGATCAGATCGCCCAGCAGTTGCATCCTCTCCTCACCATAACGATGAATGACTGTCCCGAGTTCCCCGTCAGACCGTGCCAGTGAGCTCAGTGGTCCGGTGATCTGCCTGATCTCCTTCTCAACCACTGCGTCATAGATCTGGGCTTTGTTCCTGAAATACATGTACACAGTACGCCTGCCACGTCCGGCTGCAGCCGCTATCGTCTCCATGGTGGTCCTTCGCAAACCCACGGTGGCAAACAGCCCGGCAGCGACGTCAATTATCATATCACGTGTACTCTTTCTAGCCATTGCACAAAATAAGAAATATGTGCAAAGTTAGTAAAGCGAGGAAATTATAGTTTAATTTTAAGGGTTTATTCATTAAACGGACAGTAATGAAACGGATTTTGCTAGTTTTTATGTGTCTGCTTCCGTTCACGGCAGGCGGACAGGTTATTGTTGACAAGCCTCTGAGTGCTAGGCTTACAGGGTATGACATTGACGTTACCCTTGACCCGGGGAAGCACACTGTCAGCGGCCAGATGACGGCGTGGTGGGTCAATCACTCATCCATGCCGGTAGGGGAGGCGATGATGCACATGTATCTCAACGCCTTCAGCAGCAACAAGAGTACTTTTGCCTCCGGAGGAAGATGGTCTGCATCCGGTGACGACGGATGGGGCTGGGTCAAAATCAAATCCATGAGGGACGGCAGTGGCAATGACCTCATGGGATCCTGTGGGTATGTTGCACCTGATGACGGCAATGAAAATGACAAAACGGTACTGAGGGTTGTCCTTCCTGAGCCTGTGGCTCCCGGAGACACTCTTGTACTGAAGATTGATTTCATCTCCAAGCTGCCATCACCGATTCAGCGGACCGGATATGATGATGATTTTCACTTCGTTGCACAGTGGTTCCCGAAGTTTGGGGTCTATGAGACGGCTGGCATGCGGCAGCGTGAAACTGACGGTTGGAACTGTCACCAGTTTCATCCCAACTCAGAGTTCTATTCGAACCATTCTGTTTACAACGTGTCCGTCACCCTTCCCTCCGAATTTGTTACAGGCTCAGGGGGAAAACTTATTGAGGAGATTGATCTCGGCGGTGGCCTTAAGAAGGAGGTATGGAGGGCTGAGGATATAGTAGATTTTGCATGGACCGCATGGCCGGGATACAAGGTCGTGACCAGGAAATGGAACAATGTTGACATTACCTTCCTGACCAGTAAGATGGGTCTGTCAAAGGCTGAAAACCACCTGGATGCAGTTGTTTATGCGCTTGAATATCTTACTGAAAGGGTAGGGCCTTATCCATGGCCCCACCTGACATTTGTTGATCCTCCTCTTTCCGGCTCAGGGGCAGGAGGCATGGAGTACACTACTCTGTTCACCACCGCGGGCAGCGGCAGAGTGCCGTCATTCATGAAGATGCCCGAGATGGTCACTATACACGAGTTTGGCCACGCCTACTTCATGGGTATCCTTGCAAGCAATGAGTTCGAAGAGCCATGGCTCGACGAAGGGGTTAACTCATATTGGGAACAGCGAATAGTTGACCATTATTAC
>MTKZ01001191.1_pt2 | contig 12464 bp, 16 predicted proteins | sample 1042781 | NCBI WGS metagenome assembly MTKZ01 (sample SAMN06212207, study PRJNA360539) | anaerobic digester metagenome | biome: Wastewater treatment plant; material: sludge; isolation source: anaerobic digester fed with sludge from wastewater treatment plant | place: Denmark: WWTP Viborg ...
TGTGAGAGAGGGGTGTCGCGTCTTCTCCAGGTTCACTGCGATGTCCGCATCTCCCGTCAGGAATCAGGTCCCAACTTCAAGGATTTTCTCAATGACATGGGTTCAGCCGCTTCCCGTGCCAATCGCCTCGCCACTTCTCTCAAAATCCCCCTCGATGATGAGAATTAATAAAAAAAAATACGCAAACCTTACAAAATGTGATTTGTTTCTATTTGTTCCCGCAGTTATCGAAACCATGAATCCGAATGAAGGTTTTCAATTTCTGGTAATCACCTACACTTATTAATCATTTAGTTACATGGACACAAAAGATATTAAGTACAATCTAGGCAGAGATTTCTTTTCGAAGTACTATAAAAATAAAGGGAGCGAAAAATGGCTGGAAAATATACCCCTCTGGAACAGTATTTAAGAAATTTACCAAATGAACAAAATGAGATTACTCTCTCCTTTGCACAAATTGAAAAGCTCATCCAGGATACGTTGCCGCGTTCCTCAAAAGAACACAGTGCTTGGTGGTCGAACGAAATTGATGGTAGACATGTCCAGGCTCATGCTTGGATGAACGCAGGTTGGTTGGCATACGCGGATCAAGCAAGAAGGTTGGTGCGTTTCTTGAAAAAGGAGAAATAATAATGGATTTAATCTTACGGAACATGCTTCATCAGGCGTTGAGAAATATATTAATCGATCGTTGCGAAGTATTAAAGCTTGCCTGTGAACAAAGGTCAAAATTCGAGGGGTGGTTGAAATTTGAATTAGCGTTCGCTTTGTCTAACTGCTCTGATACTTCAGAACTCGTTCTTGAGGACAGTTACCCATCCAACGGTAGGTCTGACTTCTCGTTTGTTTATAAAAATGAAAAGTATTTTGTTGAAATGAAAACAGCAAATACCAACTGGCGGGTGGCTGGAGTTGAAAACCTCCACCGTCCTGTTACAAAGAATATCTCCGGGATCATTGAAGATATTCAAGTATTACAAACTAAAAGTCCCCCTGCGCACGGTCTTGCGGTATTTGTGATTTTTCCGATCCCCGAAAGATTGTTGCGGGAAACCCCGGCGCAGTTAGAATTTCACCTTGATCGCATAGAACGGGAAACGATTTTTGAAAAAGGAAGTTTACAGAAGACAATGGAATTTGTTCCAATATCCGAAGGATACGGCGTGAGTGTTTTTGTTGTGAACGTTATTTGATTGAACATAGATTCAAGTACGCAAATGGGACATTCCCCCAAAAGCCCTATTCTGTTTGATCTGTGTTATCTGTGGTCTGCACTTTAAACTTGAGCCACACGGGGATGATGGCGAGCAGCGAGACGACGGCGGTGATGGCGAAGGGGAACTGCGGGGAGATGTTCTTCCACAGCAGGCTGCCCAGGTAGGGGGCGGGGAGGGAGATGAGCCCCAGGCTGGTGGAGAAGAGACCGAAGGCGGTGCCGCGCAGGTGGGCGGGGACGACCTTGCTGATGAGCGACTGGTAGGCGGGGGCGATGAGACCGATGCCGGTGCCGGCGACGGCGAAACCGGTGAAGTAGACCCAGGCCGGGCTGGCGGGGGGTACCAGGGCGATGGCGCCGATGGCGAGTGAGTTGAGCAGGAAGCCCGTGGCGATGCCGATGCGCTCGCCCTTTTTATCGGCCAGCCAACCGCCGGGCACCATGAAGGCCATCATGAACAGGCCGAAGACGCCGTTGAGCACGCCGATGGTGGAGATGTTGAGCGCGGCGATCTGCTCCATGTAGAGGCTGAGGAAGTTGAGCGACATGCCGTAGGAGATATCGCGCACGCCGTCGGTGATGAGGATCCAGGTGATGACGCCGCCGGCGACGAGCGTGCCGAACATGGTGCCGAGGTTCTTTTTGAGCCCGGCGACATTGAAGGGGGTGCGCTCGTAGGAGACGGCGTCGTGTTTGCCGGACCAGGCCATGGCGATGCGGATGAGCATGGCGACGATGTAGAGGGCGGCGGAAGCCCACAGCATGGTCTTGAAGCCGTAGTGCTCCACGATCCAACCGCCGGCGGGGGGACCGATGACGGCGACGATGCCGTAGAGCATTTGTGAGACGCCGAAGACGCGCGCGCGGTTGTGTTCATCTGATTTTTCGGCGATGAAGGCGTCGAAACTGGGGCCGACGAGGGCGCCTGCGCCTGCCCCCACCGCGGAGGCGAGGAGAACCCAGCCCCAGCTGGAGGATCCGACGAGGATGAGGGCGCCGATGGTGCCGAAGAGGCTGCCGATGGCGATGGCGCGCAACCGGCCGAGCGAGTCGGAGACCCAGCCGCCGAGGATCTGCAGGACGAGGGGCACGACCTGGGAGAGGGTGTAGAAGAGTCCGATCTGGGTGACGGTGGCGCCGAGGCTCTCGAGGTAGAGGGAGAGGAGGGGGCCGTACATGTTTCCGCCGAGGTTGGCGAGGATCATGGCGACCATGAAGGTGATGAGCACCGGCGAGAGCAGGCGGGTTTTGGGGGCGGGTTGGGAGGTCATGAGTTATGTACGCGGCGGGGCGGGTTATGGTTGCAGAGTAAGACTTAACACAGATACATGACTCACACAACGAGTCAGTACACGTAGCACAGAAATCTCAGATATCACCGATGATTTTTGTAAAAAAAGAATCTGTATGATCTGTGTCATTTGTGTCATCTGTGGTTATGCCCGTATGCCCAATACCTGTAAGACAGCGACGAGGGGGGTGGCGGGGTCGTCATCGTCACGGTGGCGGATGAGCTCGCGCACGACGCGCAAATCAAGGCCGGCCAGTTCGCGGCGGGCGTCCTCTTCGTCCATGAGCAGGTCGCGCGTGGTGGGGCCGCCGCTGCCGAACTGAGGCTGCCGCGGGCTGAACACCTCCAGGATGTACGCGCCGCCGGGTTTGAGGCCGGCGATGACGCGCTGGTGCAGCGGGGCGCGCTCGGGCGCGGGCATGTGGCAGAAGAAGTTGATGATGACATCCCAGGCGGCGAGCGCGATGGGGTAGTCATTGAGGTCAGCGGTGATGGTGGTGAGGGAGACGCCGCGCTCGCGCGCCAGGCGGCGCGCCTTGGCCAGCCCCACAGCGGAGCAATCCACCGCGGTCACGTCAAAGCCGAGTGCGGCGAGGTACACGGCGTTGCGCCCCTCGCCCTCACCGAGGGAGAGCACTTTTTTGGCTGGCGCATCACCCGGGGCCAGCTGCGCGGCGCAGTCCTCCAAAAAACGGTTGGGCTGTGTGCCGAAGCGGTATTCATCAGTTGCGTAACGGTCATCCCACATAAGGTGACATTATAGCGCAAAGCGCGGGCGGGGCATAAATAGGTCTCAGGTCACATGGGGCAATCCCACCGCGGGGGCTGACGGTGGACAGGCGGGTCGGGTACAATAAAATTTGCCCCGCTAGGGGACTTTGGAATTTGGAGAATAAAAATGCAGATCGTGACGGATAGCGGTACCGATATCAGTTTTACCCCGCTGGAAATGAAGGAACACAATGTGCACGTGGTACCGTTGACGGTGACCCTGGGCGGAAAGTCGTACCGCGAGGGGATCGACATCAAGCCGGATGAGTTTTACGACCTGCTGGACGCGGCGGAGGGCATGCCGGTGACCTCGCAGCCCGCGGCGGGGGAGTTCGCGCTGGTGTACCGCGAGCTGGCGAAGAAGGACCCGGATATCCTTTCCATTCACATCTCCTCGGGGTTGAGCGGCACGGTGAACTCGGCGCTCGCGGGGGCGGCGATGGTGCCCGAGGCGAGTGTGACCGTGATCGACACCAAGACCTTATCCGTGCCCGCCGGCTGGCAGGTGGAGGCGGCGGCGCGCGCGCTCAAAGCAGGGTGGGAACCGCAGCGCGTGCTGGACATGATGAAAAAGGTGGGCGATGACACCCACGTGCTGTACACATTGAAGGAACTGAAGTATCTCATTCACGGCGGGCGCATCAGCCATCTCAAAGGGCTGCTGGCCTCTGTGCTCAACATCAAGCCGATCATCGGGGTGGAGAAGGAACGCGGCACGTATGTGACCCTGGGGCAGGCGCGCTCGTTTGCCAACGCGGTCAAAGCCGCGGTGGAGCAGATCACGCGCCGTGTGGAAACCGCCGTGCCCTTGCGCGCGCAGGTGGTGCACGCCTCGAACCCGGAAGGAGCGCAGCAATTAATGGAAGAAGTAGCGGCGCGCTTCAAGGTGGACTGGGTGCCCGTGCGGCAGCTCTCGCTGGTGCTGGGCGCGCATGTGGGGCGCTCGATGATCGGGGTATGCTACGCGCCCGCCGAGGAGTTCGCCGGATTACCGGACTGAACGCTTCAAAAGGTTGTAAAAAACTGATCGCATGGTTATAATCATTTAATCAGCACCATACTCCAGATGGTCCGGGCATGGCCGCCGCACTATTCACGTAAAACAGCCTGGACAGGGGATCTAATTAATGCGGCATTGTTCTGAACGGGTGCCTGTAACGATCATCGCTGTTATACTCGCCGCGACGCTATTCCTCGCGGCGTCAGGCTTTAACCTGGCGCATCACACGTACCAGGCGTCAGCCCAGGCCTCACCCACCTGCCTCAACCGGGTGAACATCCCGTTGGAAGAAATGCACTGGATCTATGTGCCGGAGACGGCCAGCCAGTTGAACACGAATGAGAACCTGTTCTACCTCGCCGGGCAGCTGATCAGCAACGGCATTGTGGACCCGGGGGTATGCCCGTCAGGCGGGCTGACGCAAACCGGCTACGCCAACGCCTGCGGCATGGACGCGGCGAAGGCGGATGTGATCGCGGTGCAGAACCTGATGAACCAGCCGATCCTGAACCAATGGGAGACCGTGGGGGTGCCGCCGGTGCTGCTGAAGATGATGATCCGCACCGAGTCACAGTTCTGGCCGAACCTTCACATGCAGACGCATTACGGTTACGGGCACATCACCAATATCGGCATGCGCAACGCCCTGCAGTGGAACGCCGACCTGCGCGCGAAGGTGTGCAGCGACACCTCGCCGATCAGTTGTGAGCTGAGCGTTCTGGCGGCGGACCAGATCCTGGCGTCACTGGTGGCCACCTGCGTCACCTGTGATTATGGCATCGACATGGCCAAAGCCGAGCGCAGCATCGATATTCTGGCAGAGACGGTGCTGGGGTTTTGCTTCCAGACGCAGCAGCTGGTGTTCAACGCCACGGGCTGGTACTCCGGCATGGTGGTGGACTACCCGACGATCTGGAAGCTGACGCTGATGAACTACAACGCCGGTTCAGAGTGCGTGTTCGACGCGGTAGCCAGCGCATTCAAGCGCACAAACGGTCCGGTGAACTGGACTGATATCAAGGCGGCTGCCAAGGACGAGTTATGTGTGCGCGGCGTCACCTACGCGGATAACATCACGGCCAAATACTTTAACTTCCCGCCAAAATAGGATTAGAGTTGGATCAATTGAGTCCCGCGAAGGTCAATCTGCGCGGGATTTGAGTATTTTCAGGATCTCGTCGCGGGAGTTGAGGAAAGCCTGCACGACCTGCGGGTCGAAGAGGGTGTTGCTGGAGCGGCGCAGGAGGTCAAACGCCTCGTTGATGTCGATGGGCTCCTTGTACAGACGGTGCGTGGTGAGCGCATCGAACACATCGGCAACGGCGCAGACCCGTCCGCTGAGGGGAATGGACTCGCCGGCGAGCTGGTTGGGGTAGCCATTGCCATCCCAGCGCTCGTGATGGGTGAGCGCCACCACAGCGCCAGCGCGCAGCACGGGAGAGGACGCGTCGCGCAGCATCTTTTCGCCGGTCAGCGTGTGCTGCTCCATCACCTGCCACTCAGCCGGGGTGTACTGCCCCACACGTTTGAGCAGCTCGTCAGGCGTGAACGATTTGCCCACATCGTGCAGTTCGCTGGCCAGTGCGAGAAGTTCAGCCTCGGCCTTAGCCAACCCGAGCGCGCAAAAAATGGTGTAGGTGTATCCCTTGATATGGTGCAGGTGGGTGCGGTTGTCCCACTCGGCGGCTTCGGCGGTGTAGGCGAGCAGGGAGACATATTCAATGCTTTCGCGTGAGACGGCAGAAGAGATAATAGAGGGCATAATGACAACTTCTTTCTAAAGATTGTAATGACTCTGTAACTCTTTTGTAGCATCTTTTGATTGAAAAGTCTATCGAAAAAGGGTAAAATTATCTTACAATATTTATAGGTTCTTTTCATTGGTATCCCCTACAAGAGGGATCACTGATCGCAAAGCAGCCATTGTATTATCGCCACCCGGTCGATCATGATCCAAGGCGGTAGGGGGTAAACATCTAAAGCAATTATGGGTTGAGAATGATTATAGACAAACGAGATAAGGGGTTAACAGCTCAGGCATTGGTCGAAGTTGCGCTGACTTTGCCTTTAATTTTAATATTGATACTGGGGGCGATGGATTTCGGGCGAATGTTTTTCACCAAGCTTGTACTCACTAATGCTGCCCGAGAAGGCGCCAATTATCTGGCGTATTATCCGGATGACAAGGACGACTCTTACGCTGTCACACACGCGACAGTGATCGCTGAAGCGAGCAGTTCCGGGGTCAGCGTAATCGATTCCGAGATCTTCATCCCGGCAGATGGAGAGGATGGGGATTGTTGTACAGTAGGAGAAGCCGTTGAGATACGGATCGTTAAGGCGGTTCCTTTGATCTTTGGCGGTTTCCTTAAAACAGTTGGACTAATGGAAGAAGATACCATGGACATTACCGGTAAAGTCAGGATGGTTGTGCAAAGATGAAAATAAAAAAAGCACAGGGTCAGTCGATCATCGAATTTGCACTAATTTTTCCGATCATCTTCTTTCTGATCACAGGGTTCTTTGACCTGGGTCGGGCGGTTATTTACTACACATCTCTGTCTCACGCGGTGAGGGAAGTGACACGAGCTGCCATTGTGGATAATGCCGCACTAGAAGCAGCAAGAACAACTCCGTGCTGTAATCCGCTGGTCGCGATGGTAAAAGAGAAAGCCATAGGTTTAAGGGGGGATTATTTCACCAGCATCATCATCGACCCAGAACCGGATAGCGGATCATTCGAAACAGTTTTGGTATCGGCAGAGTATTCATTTGATCCGGTGACACCCGGAATTGAACTATTACTTGGTGGAGAAGACGGGATCATCCTCAAAGCCCAATCGAAAATGTGGGTCGCTCCTGGATCAAAATGACCGAGCGAGGTGTAAAATGAGCAGAACCCAGAGTAAGGAAAAAGCCCAAACCCTACCCATTTTAGTCATCGGAATACTGGTTATTATCATGATGGGCGCATTATTATTGGATGGCGGGGATCTTTTCTTAAACAGACGAGAAGCACAGGCAGCCGCTGATGCGGGAGCACTGGCCGGGGCACAGCAGATCTGCCTAAACACAAAACTACGCAAAACCAATTATTCTGCCTACGAGTCCAAAGTGATCGAAGCGGCGACGCGTTACGCGCAGATCGAGAACCTGGCGACTTCGGTAATTGCGACCCTGGACAGTAATGTCGAAGGATCCGATGTCATCCGAGTTGAAGTGGATGTGGCTAATGACTCGTTCTTTGCAAAAATATTGGGGGAAAACACACTTACAGCCGGAGCAGTAGCGGAGGCGGGATGCTTTCCCCCTGAGGGGAACTATGTAATGCCCATCGCCTGGTCCTGCCGGCCCCCGGTGGGGGGAGCAGTTTTCGACCCTGAACTGGGCTGCAAGATGCAAGGTTTGTACTGGCCGGGTAAACTGGAGGATCTGCTCTCAGGTGAGATCAGCCAGATGCCCATTGAAGGGAACATCGGGAATTTTGAGATGCAGGGAGACAATATTGTAAATGTGGATACTGGCAAGCCTCCCAAACAGATCTATATTGTGATGGACAAGCTAGGAGTAAACATCGAAACATTATGCAAAGAAGATTTCTATGTTTCTGATCCTGGTTGTACCACAGCTGAATGCAAGTCAGCGATCACATGCGATCTGAATGGGGATGGTAAAAATGATATCGAGGGCGGAGGGAACCGCGGCTGGCTGGACTTGAACAATGGCGGCGGCGGAGCCTCCGATCTGCGCAACTGGATCATCAATGGCCTGGACTTTATGATCGAGCGCCACACCTGGCTGGCCGGGCAGACCGGTACAGTTACGAGTGTTTACGATGCAATGAGGGTCAGGGTAGGCGATGTGGTGCTGATACCTGTGTTCAATGCTATCTGTGATGACAGCAGTCCACTTTCAAACGCGACATGTATGAACGATGCGCACGCTGATCCATGGGAGGATGAACCGGTCAGCGGGGATATTGATGAGAACGCCGGACAGAAACCGAAATTCCACGTGATCGAGTTTGCTCCATTTTATATTTCCTGTGTGCATATAGGTAAAAAGGATAATTGCCCGGGTTTTAATCTTGCGCAGGAAATGAACCCTGATCCAAAGAACCCCAATAAATCTCTAATCCCGGATAACACTCCCACAGTAGAGGGATTTTTCCTGGAAGGATACGATTTCCCGTTGACCACCGAAGAACCATGCCTGGTGAATTTAGGGAATTGCCTACCTTCACTTACAAAGTAATTTCAAACCGGTTTTCAGGAGGCACGCATTGTCCAATAAATCCAAAGCCATTTTTATCGTCCTTGCAGGGCTGGCACTTGTCGCGATTGGCGTACTTGCCAGCATCATGCTCATCCAGCGCACGCAGGCACAACGCGCTCCTGCCGGAGAAGAAACCGATGTGGTTAAAACGGATGTGGTGGTGGTGACGCGCGACCTGGCGCTGGGCGACGCGCTGACCGCCGCCGACCTGACCACCGCCAGCGTGCCGGTGGAGGTTGCCCCGCGCACCGCGATCACGAAGATTGAGGACGCGGTCGGGAAGATCATCAAGACCGACCTGGTGCAGGGGGAGATGGTATTGGGGCACAACCTGGCCGACCCGACCAATAACAACGGTGACCTCAGCTTCATCCTGAGCGAGGACCATGTGCTGCTGGCGTTCCCGGCGGATGATTTGATGAGCCGCGAAAGCATGATCAAACGCGGGGATATTGTGGATATTTTCGCGACATTTGAGCAGAAAGTGAAAACGGTGGGAGAACAACAGGTGACCACCACGGGGGAACCGCTAGAACCGGAAATGCGCACCTTCACCGTGGATTCATTTCAGCGGGTGAGTGTTACGGCAATGGTGCTGGAGATCATTGACCAGGAGGGCAACACCACCCCGCTGACAGGAGCGGCACCCGCGCAGGACCCGAACGCGCCGGTCGAAACCAGGACGCGGGCGTACCTGCTGGCGCTGGACCCGCAGGACGCGCTGGTGCTCAAGCATCTGAAAGATACGGAAGCGATTTTTGATATTGTCCTCAGAAACCCGACCTCAACCACGCAGTTCGATCTGACACCGGTCACAGAGGAATACATTATTGAACTTTACGGCCTCGAGATCCTACCCTAAGCAACGGAAAGGTTAATGAATGACAGCTACGTCAGCCCAATCGACCATCCTCCTGGTATCCAAAAACGAGGTGATTCTCGCTGATACGCGCACCACGTTAAGGCAGGAGGATGATTTTTACCTGATCGACAAAAAGGTGGAACCCTCCAATCTACTGCAAACCATCGCAGAGACACAACCGGATATCCTCCTGCTGGAATATGGCTTTCAACCGCAAGGCTTTTTTGAACTGGTGGACCGGATCGCGACGGATTACCCGATGTGCGCCGTGGTGGTCATCCTGCCTGAGCAGGAGATGGTCAATTCGGAACGGGTGATCCTTTCAGGCGCGCGGGCATTTTTGATCTACCCGTATAAAACGGATCACCTGGTGAACACGATCAAACGGGTATTGGAGCTGATGGAACGCAGCCAAACCTTCCCGATGCCCACAGCCGTGCAGGATTCTGTGACCAAGCCGCGCAACACGTTTACTGTGTTCAGCCCGAAGGGCGGAGCAGGTTCAACGACGGTGGCGGTGAACCTGGCGATCTCCCTGCAAAAGCAACTAAAAGAGGACGTGCTGATCATCGATGGAAAGCATTTGTTTGGGCATGTATCNNGGCACGCTCGACCAACGCATGATCAAACAGGTTGTCGTGCGGCATGTTTCGGGAGTTTACGTGCTGCCGAGCCCGACCTCGATCACCGAAGCACAGGGGATCAGACCTGAAGATCTGTGCAAGGTGGTGCTTGCTTTACAACAGGTGTTCCCGAATATCATAGTGGATGGCGGAAATCACTTGAATGAAAACACGGTCACCTACATGGACCTTTCAGAAAAGATCCTGCTGGTGCTGAACCCAGACCTGGCCTCGTTGCGGGACGTGCGGCAGTTCATGGAGGTGACCAAGACGCTCTCTTATCCGCCGGAGAAGACCCTGCTGATCCTGAACCTGATCGGTCGCAAAGCGGACGTGAAGAGAGAAGAGATCGAGAGTATCCTGAATATGAAGATCTTTGGCAGGATCCCGGCGGACGAGAACCTGGCTTTGAGCTGCCTGAATGAAGGCATCCCGATCATCCTTAAGAACCCGCGCCATCCGATCTCCAAGGCGTATGAGGAGATCACAAGTGGACTGGTGACGTTAATTAAGGATATGAACGCGGAGTACCTGGCCGCGATGAAGAGCGAGAGCACGGAAATCTTGAAGAAATCCTCAAAACTGGGTTGATTACGAGGGATAAGTGTTGATCAATGACCTGACCACTACCATACTGATCCTCGTTATCATCCTCTGCGCGGTCGGTTTGCTCTTCATGAGTATTGCCCTGGTGCGATTGCGTTCAGCGTCATCGATCAGGGGCAGGATCCTGGATTATGTGCAGACCGGTGTGGATGATGGGACCGGGCAACTGCCTGTTGAACGAAAGGTCGTTTCGGACGAGAGCCTGGGACGATTCCGCAAATGGATCAATGATTCCCTGGGGGTGTTGTCCTCTGAAAAACTGCGCCTCAAGATCTCGAGCGCGTACTGGGAAATTTCGGATACTGAATTTATCCTGATCCGCATCATTGGCACCATTCTGGGATTCGCGCTGGGATGGCTGGTAACAAGCAACATACTGGGGGGGATCTTTCTCGGCGGCATCGTGCTGCTGGTGCCCCCGATCCTGCTTGACCAGGCGATCATTCGGCGGCAGCGGAAGTTTCATGAGCAGCTGCTGGATGTGCTGGTGATGATCAAGGGGGCGGTACAGGCGGGTTACAGTTTGATGCAAGCCCTGGATATGATGGTGGAACAGGTCAATGACCCTTCAGCCGCGGAGTACGGGCGGGTGCTGCGCGAGGTGCGTTTCGGCATCCCATTAGAACAGGCGCTGTTGAATCTCGCGGAAAGAATGGAAAATGATGACCTGCAGATCGTGATCACCGCGATCATTATAAACAGCCAGGTTGGCGGCAACCTATCGACAGTGCTGGAGGCAACGATCAGCACGATACGAGACAGGCTGCACCTGTTCGGGGAGATCCGCTCACTGACGGCTTACGCGCGGTTCGTGGGCAACTTCCTCAGCCTGATGCCTTTCATCACCGGCGTCGCTGTGTTCCTGATCAACCCGGAATACTTTGAACCGGTAAAGACCGAGTTGTTTACGCAGATCGCGTTTGTTATCGCGCTCATCGGGGTGATCATTGGCAATATCCTGATCAGGCGCCTGGTGCGCATTCGGGTTTAAGGAGAGAGCAGGCGATGAATTTTAAAATTCCGGACACGAACCTCCTCCTTTTAATGCTCGGAGCAGTGGTACTGATATTAGGGGTGGTGCTGATCCTCTACGGGCTCACCACATGGAAGAAGCGCGGCTCCAAGATCGCTAATCGGCTGGATCAGTACGTGACGCGCGAGAGAGAAACCACTGAAAAACGCCCGCGACGGATTTTCCTGAGGGAAACCAGCGGGTCACTGGCAAGCAGAACGATCGGCAGTTGGAGCAAAGCGCTGTTGAAGTTTATCGGGCGATTCACCCCAACCAAAACGATCAATTTCCTGGAACACCGGTTGGGAATCGCCGGTTACCCGGGCGGAATACACGCCGGGCAGTTCTACGCGGTGCGAATTCTTTTACTGGCAGCAGGTTTGTTCGTTGCTTTCCTGATCATTAGAGATGTTAAAACGCTCACACCAACCAAAGGGCTCATGGCAGCGATGGTGCTGTTTATCTGCTACCTGCTGCCCACTTCGTGGCTGAATTCAAAGGTGAAAGCCCGGCAGAGCGAGATCCAGCGGGGTCTGCCAGACGCGCTGGACATGCTCTCGGTATGCGCCGCGGCAGGGTTGGGGTTTGATCAATCGCTGCAGAAGATCAGCGACTACTGGGAGACCGACCTGGGAGCAGAACTCAAGCGCACGATCCATGAAATGGAAATGGGGGTTTCACGGGCGACCGCGCTGACCAACCTGAGCAACCGGCTGGATGTGGATGAACTGACAAATTTCATCACCATCATCATCCAGGCGGAAAAAATGGGCATGAGCTACGCGGACGTACTGCACAGCCAGGC
>MTKZ01014259.1_pt1 | contig 12464 bp, 6 predicted proteins | sample 1042781 | NCBI WGS metagenome assembly MTKZ01 (sample SAMN06212207, study PRJNA360539) | anaerobic digester metagenome | biome: Wastewater treatment plant; material: sludge; isolation source: anaerobic digester fed with sludge from wastewater treatment plant | place: Denmark: WWTP Viborg ...
CTGTAAAATTGAGATATAAAAATCTTTACCTCGTCATTGCGAGGAACGAAGCAATCTCATCGCTAAATGGACTTGGTATAAACCAGATTGCTTCGTGCCTCGCAATGACGATGAATAATAGTCGGCTGATAAGCAATCGTGTTCCTCTCATACTAGAAAATCATGACCATGTTTCTTTAAAAATAAACCCCGCCGCGTCGGGGTGGTGTGCTCGCAATGACGATGAATAATAGTCGGCCGACACGCAATCGTATTCCTTTCGTATTCCAAAATTATGACCACGTTTCTTTAAAAATAAACCCCGCCGCGTCGGGGTGATTTGCTCGCAATGACATAGCATCCATATAACCGTCATTGCGAACGAAGTGAAGCAATCTCGACTTTCCGTAATCGCTCTTACCGGTCCTGCCCGTCCTACTCCATGCCGACGGCTTTGGGAACGGAAGGCGCAACGCCATCGGCCGCATTTCCATCTTTTCCCCGGGGACGGAAACGGACCTCGCTGCGGCGCTCCGGATGCCTCGGGGTGATGGTGTTAAAAAAGTCTCGGATGAAAGCCAGGTCCTTCTCCACATCACCGGTACAATAATAAAGCGGCCCGAAACCGCCGGCTTTCCGCCCGAAATCGAGGTATCCCAGGGCGATGGGCACGCCCGCTTTCAGCGCGATGTGGTAAAAGCCCGCCTTCCAGTAGTCCACCTTGGCGCGGGTGCCTTCAGGCGCCAAGGCCAGAACCAGACCGTCCCGCTCGTGAAATACCTGAACGGCTTGTTCCACCAGGCCCTGATTACGATTACGATAAACCGGTATCCCCCCGACTTTTCTGAAGAACCAGTTGAGGGGAAAGGGCCAGCTGAAGATTTCGGCTTTACCCAGCCAGGCGCCCTTCATTCGATAGACCCATGAAATAAACAACGCCATGGGAAAATCCCAATAGGAGGTGTGGGGAGCGATGATTACCACGTATTTGGGCACCGTGGGGGGCGCACTCTCTACTTTCCACCCGAGTATCTTTACCAACAGCACCCCTATGATATGAAGGAAGATATTGACACGGCCCACTTTTTGAAATTCTGTCCGGCCTGTTTTCATTGCAGTTCCTTTTCAAGTGCGCAGCGCCATCCTACGGCCCTGCGCTCGTCCCGTTATGATACCCCAAAAGGCGTGAAAAAGTAAAGGATTGTTTAACATCAAACATTTATGGGACGGCGCCCTGTGCCGGGTATCTTCATCGGTACACCAGCGTGCGCACCCGCCGGTGTGGAGCCGTTTGGGGTTCCGTGACCTTAATTTTGTATCGAACCCTCAAAAAGTATCACAATAGGGGGTGGAGCGACGGGTATCCCTGAATGTTCAGCAACCCGAGCCGGACATTTCGGCCGCCGCCGGAACCCCGGTCGTTCCTTCCAGACAACATCCAGCGAAGCGCGGCGGCCCTACGCAAGTAACATCATGAACCACTCCGGAGAATGACTATGAAACATCACCCCGTCACCTTGTCCCGTCGCACCTTTTTAAAAAGCGCCGCGGCTGCGGCGGTATTCCCCGCCATCATCCCCGCTTCGGCGCTGGGCCTGGACGGCACGGTAGCGCCCAGCAACCGTATCGTCATGGCCTCCATCGGTGTGGGCGGCCAGGGCTCGTATGACACGCGCGCCTTGATGAGCATGCCTGAGGTGCAATATGTGGCCGTATGCGATGTGGACCGCAACCATTGCGCCACGGCAAAAGGTATGGTGGAAGAACACTATGCGGCGAACAAGCCCGACGGTTCCTACTCAGGCATCCAGGAATACCATGATTTCCGCGAGGTGCTGGCGCGCGACGATATCGACGCCGTCATGATTGCCACGCCCGACCATTGGCACGCCGTCATCAGCGTCGCCGCGGCGAAGGCGGGCAAGGACATCTACTGTGAAAAACCCCTTGCCAACTCCATTCCCGAGGGCCGCGCCGTGGTGGACGCCGTACGACGCTACGGTCGCGTATTTCAGACCGGCAGCCATGAGCGGTCCCGCGATAATGCGCGCTACGCCTGTGAATTAGTGCGCAACGGCCGCATCGGCAAACTGCACACCATCCGCGTGCAGATGCCCGTGGACCGCGTGGAGGAATACGAGCAACCGCCCTCCCCCATCATGCCGGTTCCGGAGGGTTTTGATTACAATTTCTGGCTGGGCCCGGCGCGGGAAGCGCCCTACACGGAAAAGCGCTGCCACTTCTTTTTCCGCTATATCCTGGACTACAGCGGGGGTGAAATGACGGACCGGGGCGCGCATATTATCGACCTGGGCCAGCTGGGCAACGGCACGGACGATACCCTGCCCCTCAGCGTGGAGGGCAAGGGCACCTTCGCCAAGGAAGGGCTCTTCAACACAGCGTATGTATATGACTTCGCCTTCGAGTTCGCGAACGGCGTGCGGCTGCTGGGCGACAACCGGGGCCCGCGCGGCATCCGCTTCGAAGGGGAGGATGGCTGGATTTTCATCCACGTCCACGGCGGCAACCTGGAGGCGGAACCCCAATCGCTGCTGCGGGAGGTTATCGGACCCGATGAACTGCACCTGGGACGCAGCCTGGGACATCACTATGACTTTATTGAATGTGTCAAATCCCGGGGCGAACCCAAGGCCCCCGTCGAAGTGGGCTACCACAGCGCCACCATGTGCCATATGGCCAATATCGCCATGCTGCTTGGAAAGAAACTGCACTGGGACCTGGAAAAAGAGCAGTTCGACGACCCCGTGGCGAACCGGATGATGCAGCCTTCCATGCGCGCGCCCTGGGTCATCTGAACCGGTAACCTTGTATCTAAAAAAACGGAATAAAGGAACCTCATGATGAAATCCTGTCTTATACACGTATCCCTGAAATACACCTGCGTTGCGGTGCTTTCTATCGCCCTGTCGGTTGCCGGCCTTGCGCAAGGCATGGAAGAATCCTTGAAAAATGATTTCACCGCCTTGCGGGGATATGACCTGGGCGCGTCTGAAATCCCCGTGCGCACTATTTCCGAGGCGGTCCGGGCAACGGCAAGCGATCCCGACGGCGCAACGGCGGCGGAACTTGAAACGGAACTCATCGCCGTGTTTACCGCAGACAGCACCGGAGAGGCGAAGCGCTTCTGCTGCCGCATGCTGGGAGAAATCGGCGGCCCCGCGAGCGTGTCGGCCCTGGCAGGCCAGTTGAATACTCCTGAAATGTTCAACAGCGTGGTTACCGCCCTGGAACAGATCGCCCTGCCGGAATCCGCCCGGGCGCTCATGGACGCGCTGAACGGGGCGGAAGGCGAGCGTTGGTTTGCCTTGATGGCGGCCCTGGGGCGCCAGGGACTGCCGGAATCCGCTTCCGCGATACAGCCCTTCCTCGCCGCCACGGACAAGGACCAAGTCTATGGGGCCTCCCAAGCGCTCGCAGCACTTCAAACCCGGGATGCCTGCGAAGCCCTCTCTGCAGCGTTCCGGGCCGCAGATGCCGCCGGACAAATCCTTCTGGCGGACGCGTGCCTCCAATGCGCGGCATCATGCCTGCATTCGGAACAACAAGAGACCGTCCTTGAAAATCTCAACGCCCTGGCCTCCCCTTCATTCCCGTCCCATATCCGCCTCGCCGCGACCCGCCTCCTGGTCCAGGCGCAGCCCGAACAGGCGCAGACCCTGTTGACAACACTCCTGCGTGACCCCGACCCAATCCTCAGCGACGGCGCGTTGATGCTGGCCCGTTCGGAAACCACACCCCAGGTCACCGAAGCGCTCGCCGCCCTGCTGGGCGAAGTGCAGGATGAGCGCAAAGCCCCGTTGCTGGAGGTGTTGGGCGCGCGGGGCGACAGCGCATGCCTGGCCGCCGTGCAGCCCTATGCCGACCATGAATCGCCGGCGGTGCGGCAGGCGGCCCTGCGCGCGCTGGGCAAGCTGGGCGATGCCAAGTTGACGACCTTCCTGCTGGGACGGATTGTAACCGGTTCCGGGGAAGAACGCCGTATCGCCGGGGAAGCCCTGGCCCAGATGCCCGACCCGGCCGTCAATGCGTCCCTGATTGAAAACGCCATCGCCGGCGGTGACGAAGCCCTCCGGACCGCCGCGATTACCCAGTTGGTCGCGCGCCGCGCCGGCGAAGCGGCGCCGAACCTGCTGGCCCTGGCAGGGAACGCGCCGCCCGCGGTGCGGAGCGAAGCAACCGCAGCCTTGGGCACGCTGGCGCCCGAAACCATGCTGAACGATCTGTTACAGTTCGTGCTGGCGCCGGAAATCGAAGGCATTGAGGCCGTGCTGCCTCAAACACTGGCGGCCGTTGCCCAGCGACGCGCGCCGGGCCCGGAATCCACCGACGCGGCCGGTCCTGTCATCGCCCTGTCGCAACAACTTCGCACCACTCCCTCGGACAGCCTTCAGCGAACTACCGCGCGCCGCCTGTTACTGGAAACACTGGCGCTTATCGGCACGGACGGGGCCTTCGAAGAGTCCCGTGCCCTGCTTGCCGACAGCGACACTGAAGTACGCAAGGCCGCCATTGACGCCGTGAAACGGTTTCAGCGACCCGACGCGCTGGCCGAATTGAAGGCGCTTACGGAAAACGAAACGGATGCGCCCCTGCGCGCGCGCGCCTATTCGGCATACCTCGCTTCCCTGTGCAACGCGAAAAGTTTGCCGCGCGTGGTGGTTGACGAGCATCTGACCTACGCCTTCGCGCAGGCACAGGACACGGCTTCCCAACGCGAGTTTCTGGCCGCCGCGGCACAACTGCCGTCTTTGGCATGCCTTCGCCTGATTGAACAACTTATGGAACAGGAAGCCCTCGCCGCCGAGGCGGTTCTCGCCGCGCTGACGGTCAGCAAGGCGCTCACCGGCGCCTGGCCGGAAGCGGCCCAGGCACGGCTGAAGGCCATCGCCGAACAGGCGCCCACCCCGGAAATCGTCCACGACGCGAAAGAGGCGCTGAACTTTATGCGCAAGCACAAAGACTATATGATGACGTGGGAAATGGCGGGGCCGTATTTCGAAGAACAAACCCAGGCCTCGGTACTCTTCGAACGCTCCTTCCCGCCTGAAACGGACAGCGAAACGGCGAACTGGCGCGTGTTACCGCTGCTGGTGGACGCCGACCCCGCCTTCGCTCTCGAACTGGACCGCGTTGTCGGCGGTGAAGAGCGGGTCGTTTACCTCCGCACCTTTGTAACCGCCGCAGCCGACGCCGATGCGATTCTTGAACTCGGCACCAACGATGGGTGCCGCGTCTGGTGGAACGGGAATCTTATCCATGCGTTGAATGCGGGGCGTCCGCTGGTCCCCGGCGAAGACAAACTGCCCGTCCATCTGAATCAAGGCGTCAACACCCTGATGCTGTCCGTATTTCAGCAGGGCGGCGCCTGGCGCGCCACGGCAAGACTTACCGATCCCCAGGGTCAGCCGCTACAGAATTGTACCCTGTCATCCATAATGCCGGAAAAGTGAAGGGAGAAGGTCCAAACTTCCCGTTGTTTATAGGCGCTTGAGGCGCCGAGTTCGCTGACAATTTATGATGCGTTCTGACAGGACTGGGATCGCTGTCCTCCCTGGCGGCTAACGCGGGCAAGATAGACCATGATGTTAGCCCTGCCGGCAAAGATGCCAGCGGTCCCAGCGGTGTAATAACCGGAGAGTAGCGCCAAAAGCGCCTCTTCTTCCGGACGAAGTCCCGGAGGAAGCCTAGAATACCTATACGCGCAGTAGGCGTACCTTCCCAGGTGCGCCATAGTGCAGTACCATGGACGCCGGCAATGTTTCATGGCGCACCTGGGAAGGTACGCCTACTACACTGAAACGACAAACATGTTAACGTAATTTCCGAGGCAGAGGACGTCGGCAGTATTTCATGGCGCACCTGGGAAGGTACGCCTACTACACTGAAACGACAAACATGTTAACGTAATTTCCGAGGCAGAGGACGACGGCAATATTTCATGGCGCACCTGGGAAGGTACGCCTACTTACCCACCTATGGTTTGTGTCCTTCCAGGTGGGCCACAGCGAGGGCCAATTCATTAACGAGCGGGTCATTGTCCTTTCGGGCCGCCTCCAGCAGCGCGTTTGCCTTGTCGCGGTCCGAGTGGCGGTACAGGATGTCGTACAATTCCTCAAAATCGGGGGCTATCGCCGCCAGCAACTTCAGCGCCTCTTCCGCCTCGTCGTGGCGTCCTGCGCCGACAAAGGCGCGCCAGCGCACCAGCTGCACCCAGATTTCCCGGCGCCCGACAAGGACCTGCAGCCGCGCGAAGGGAAGCGCGTCCTCGTACCGTTGCAGCGCGAGCAGGCTTTGCAGGAGCAGGTACGTAATATAGAAGTCATCCTGAAGCGGGGCCAGCGCCCGGCGGTAGGCCTCCACCGCCTCGGCGTGGCGGCCCATATCGGCATAGACAATGCCCAGGCGCATATACAGCCAGTTGAATTCCGGCCAGACTTCCGCCGCCTCCTTGAACACCTGTATCGCAGCCTCGGAAGCCCCTGTGTCCGCCAGAGAAGTGCCATAAGCCTCCGCACTTTCCGGGGACACCTTCGGATTCAACGCAAATGCCTTTTGAAAATAAGGCACCGCCTCCGCATGGGCCTCGCGCCGGTGCATGGCAAAGCCCAGGAACAGGTAACTTTCCGCACAATGAGGCGCCACTTCCACCGCCGCCAAGCCCAACGATTCCAGGAACGCGCTGTCCATCTCATAGGCGGCATAGTGCAGCACGGTCCGCAGCCGGGCGCATTTGTCAGTATCGTTGGAAGTGTTTCCCAGTATGCTTTTCATGACACCCGCGTCGTCGAGGTCAATGGGGCATTCCCGGGCAAAGGTCAGCAGTTCATAGGCGGCCGAACCGTATTCCCGTGTGGCGCGGCGGAAAACCGCATCCGCGGCCTCCCCCCTGCCATGAGCGGCAAGCGCTGCCCCCAGCCGCAGCCAGAACCCTCCGGACTCATCCGACAGGTACCGTATGTTGTCCAGAAACGCTTTTCCCGCCTCCAGCGTTTGCTCCGGCTTCAGGAAGGGCAGCATCGGACCGAAAAGCAGGTTTTCCGCGGCGGTGGACTCCTGGACTCCTCTGCCGGAGACAGGATTCCTGTGAAGACGGTACAAGGCCAGTTTCCGCTCCCCGGGATAATAATACCGGTCATACGAAAGGGAGCGCTCCAAAAGTCCCCGCACGAAAGGGGTCTCATCAAAGTCGGTGGTCAGCACCAGCAACACCCACACCTGTCCGGCCTTTTCTCCAAAGGCATTTAAAAAGGAGGCGGCCTCGTATAACGTGCTCCGTTGAAAAGCGGCAGCCACAGGAACAGGATTCTGCCGGTCTTCATTCCAGCGAAGCACGGGCAGCCAGAACGGGTCCTCCAGAAGCAGAACGGAGTCCCCACCGCTCTGTGCCTGTATCTTTTCCAGGGCATGGCGCCACGCGGTACGCGTTTCCGTGGGAAATGCCAGGGAAAGCTGATACCCGAAAAGCGCCACCACGCCCATCAACACCGCCCGGTAAGCCGCCCTGCCGCGAAGGCCGGACGCGAACGCGCCGAACATCAGGTATAAGGCGAAACTGCTGTACATCACATACCGTGACCCGTATATGGGCCGCCACAGCCAGGAGACCGCGACCATGAGCACGGCGGGTAAAAGGGCCCACAACAACAACAGTATCCAGGTAAAAGACAGCCGCAGGTTGCCGCGCCGCCACTGAAGGGCCGCACAGGCCGCGGCGGCAAGGAACGCGCACAGGGACGCCGCGATGAGCGCGGCATCAACATAACGATGCGCCCCCCGGACCGAAGCGCCCGCCGTGCCCGGCAGCCAGTTCCATGCCCGGGACGAGGGGAAAAACGCGCTGGCGGAAAGGGTGGTGCTGTCCCGGGCCAGCAGGTGCTGCACGACCATGGTCAGTGAGGGGGCGCTGTAGTAGCTGTATAAATCCTCGGCCTGCCGGGGAATCCGGGCCACCCATAGCATGAGCCCGGCCAGCAGGACGCCCTGGACCAGCGACCAGCAGATCAGACGCCTGCTGAGCCGCCGTTCCTGCAGCAGCAGGACAAGTCCCTGCACCGGCAGCAGAAACACGGTGAAATAATGGCTCGCCAGCAGTCCCGCGTTTGCGAAGACGTTGAGTATCCACCAGCCCCGCTTCCCGCCATGGATTCCTTCCGCCAGGCTCATCATCGCCAGCAGCGTGAACAGGGATACCAGCGCGTACATCCGCGCTTCCTGGGCATGGAATACATGTAGCGGCGACAAGGCGAAACACAAGGCGGCGACCAGGCCGGCCCGCCGCCGTTGCAGGGGTTCCATAAACCTGAAAACAGCCAGCGCCAACCGGTAACACAGCAGAATATTGACGATGGAAATGCAGGCAAAAAGCATACGGATGGCGGCAATGGAAGTCCCCGCCAGGCGCGCCCACAGATAGATTAACGCCGGCGCCAGTGGCGCGCCGTAGGGATAGCGGGAGCGCTGCTCTTCGAAAAAGACGTTCCAGTTCGGCGCTTCCACGCCGCCGACACAGGCATATTCCTCCAGGTCGACAGACTCGCCGCCGATATCGTGCAGGCGCAGCAAGGCGCCCGAAAGAACAATCAATACCAGCAAAACAAAGAGGGCGCTATCCCCTGTTGCACCAATGCGTTTAGTTCTTTGAAAATGCACCTGCATTCCGTTCGCCTTGACAGGATACGTATTGTTACAGCATGACAAACTAAAACTACCCGACCACGTAGGCGTACCTTCCCGGGTGCGCCATAGTACGGTAAGACACCTTATTATAGTGTTGCCGACGCACCTGGGAAGGCACGCCTGCTAAAGACGTCTTGTTGTCTCGATGCATCAACAATTGTACTACCCGACAAGGCTCTCTCGTTTCCAAATTCCATTCTTGTAATTACCCACATCTTTCTGTTTAGGATAGGGTATTGAGATGCCGCCATATGTATTCAGAATCCCAACAGGATTCCATATCATAGCCCAGGGTTGCGGTACCCCGCTACCCTGGGAAAACGATGTTTCTCCTTCGCTCTTTTCTACTCCAACGGAGTTACGTCGGTTTTCCCATACGGCAGTTGCACCACTGTGCCGCAACCCCGTTGGGGTAACCGGGAATTGGGGCAATTTCCAACCCAGGGTAGCGGGGTACCGCAACCCCGGGCTTTGTTCTTTAATCCCGTTGGGATAATGAATTCAAACATTCGCTTTTGTCCGCTACTATTCATTGCCAAAAGATGGGGGTAATGACAAGAATTCCATTTGGGAACGAGAGAAAAATAGCCTACGGCCCGGGGGTTCCCAGATATCCTTCGCTCCAGAATACAGGCTCATAACCGTTGTCCGAGACCCAGCCGAGAGCGGCCCGCACCTTCTCCTTGATATCCGGTTGATAGTAGTGTAGTTCTTCCCGGAAATACTGCTCATGAATGAGCAGTTCCACCAGTTCGCTTGTATGCGGTGATTGCGCCCGCTCGTCCAGCCGGCGGACAATATCTTCCGGACTGAGACTGTTCACCACCACCGCGCAGGGAATAAACGTGGCCCCGGTGTCGCGGTCGCGCCAGGCCGGGCGGCTGTTAACATAGGCGCATTGCTCCGGCGTCAGGTAGTAACCGGTCGTACAAGCCCCGTCATGTACATCAAATATGCCGATAAGAGTTTCAATGCCGCGATCGCGCAGCGCCCGCACACCATCCCGGGGACATTCCGCCCAATGAACCGTGGTCGTATTGCCCATCACTTCGTTGCCCGCAAAACGCCGGATATGGCCGCTGACCAGGTCATAGTCATGGGCGATTTGCGTATAGGAAGCGTTGCGGTACGGGCGGTCGGGCTTGTCCTGCAGCGCGTGGAAGGTAAGATGCAGCCAGTTCGCGTTGGCGCGCCATTCCTCCTTCCAGGCGTCGGGCATCTGGGTAAGGTCGAACCCGTCCGTCTGATAGTAGATGTTTACATGGATTTTGGCGCCGTAGGTTTCATGCATCTCTCGCCAGAAGGCCAAATACCAGTGGTCAAAAAGGGAGGGATACTTTTCGGGGTGAAGACCGAGGTCTTTTAGAAACTGTATGTTGTCATCCACCGAAAACCGGTATCGTTTCCTGCTGCCCTTGTTCCAGCACACGCGCGCTTCGGCCCGCGCGGTTCCAGCGGCGGCGGCAATGGAAGTGTACCGGGCGGTAAGCGACACCGGACAGGAAAATGCATTCCCGTCCCTTTGGGCAGGCGTGCCGTTAACTTCGACCGCAACACCTTCGGGCGCGGTGCCGCGCACGGTTATCCTTATCCCCGCGTCCGTTTCTTCCCCGTCATGGCGGGTCAAAACGTCGCCATCACGGGGAAAGGTGATTGCAAGGGTCCCGTTTTTTTCTTCCCTCGCAGGCGCCGTGGAATCCTCTCCCGCAAGGGGCAGCGCCGTCAGTACTGCCGTGGCTAGAAAAACCATGCAACAACCCTCTTTAACCATGGTACCTGCATCCTTATCCTGTCGCCATAATGGCATGCCGTTGCTGCGATGCGTTTCGTTCCACTAGGGATTTATAACGCATCGAAAGCCGATGTTCTTTTGCCGCACATTTTGAAAGAAACCTTTTCTTGCCGTTGTAATCACTTCCTCTTTTTCGGACTCATAGCAGCCGCCGCGCACGGTTTTGCGCGGACTGGTTCCCGGCGCCGCCTGCCCGTTCCGCTGCTGGGCATAGGGCACGTAGGGGTCCAGCGTCCATTCATAGACATTGCCGGCCATATCAAAAAGGCCGTCCGGGGTTTTGCCGTCTTCGTGCATGACCACAATACTCGGCATGCCGAGATACTTGCGATAGTTGCACCGGGTAGTGTCCGGCGGCAAATTGCCCCAGGGAAACTTCCGATTCTCCCGGCCGCGCGCCGCGAATTCCCACTGCATCTCCGTCGGCAGCGTCTTGCCGGCCCAGGCCGCGTACGCCATGGCTTCATCCCAACTGACACCGACCACGGGCTGTTCCGGGCCGTTCAGCTGGCCGTCATGCCAAAACCGCGGCTCCTGCGCGCCCGTTTCCTCGAGGTAACGCGCGTATTGGAATACCGTAACCGGATACCTGTCCATCCAGAAGGGGTCCACATACACCTCCTGTTCAGGCGCCTCTTCACGCACGGCGTTATTACCCATAAGAAAAGCGCCTCCCGGGAAATACGCCATGCCTTCCGTGGAACGGTCGGAAGAGGCGTTGACCTCATTTTCGGAAAACGAGGTCGGATGGTAAGCGTTATCATAGGCGGACTTCAACGCTTCACGGAATTCCAACGCAGATTGCCAGCGTTCACTTTTCTCCGCGTTCACCGCCTTATTGATAACGGCAAGCACGTCCGGGGCAATATCTTCCCGCGTTATTTCCCGTTCAACCGGGTGCTCCGTGGGCGCCCGAAGGGTCAGCATTTCGCGAACCACCAGTCCCGTGCTGTAAATGTCCGCCCGCAGGTCCACGGGACGGTGGTAGATTTGTTCGGGTGAGGCATAGGCGAAGGTGCCGATAACCTGCTTGCGTCTGATGGCTTCCTTTTGCCGGGACACATCATAAACGGCATCTTCTTCTTCCACCGCTTTCGCGAGTCCGAAATCCAGCACCTTCACCTGTTCATTTGCCATGAGCATGATGTTTTCTGGCTTGATATCCCGGTGCACCACCAGCCGATGGGCATAATGCAATGCGTCCAGTATCTGCAGGGTAATCGCCACAATCAGCCGGGGAGCCATATAATATCGTTGTTCCCTATGGCGCTGCAGCAGCTCACGCAAGGAACTTCCCTTGGCATACTCCATGGAAAGGAAAAGAACACCGTCGCCGGTAAGGGAAACATCATGGACGGCGATGATATTCTCATGACGTAATCGCCGCGCAATCTGGGCTTCCTGCAGAAACATGCCGCGCGCCTTTTCCGTGCGCAGAATGTCCGGCCGCATAAATTTCAGGGCGACCCCCTCTTTGACCAGCGTATCTTCCGCGGCGAAAACGACCCCCATCCCTCCTTTCCCGATATAGGAAAGAAGTACATAGCGCTCCCCAATCTTGTCGCCGGGTTTGTACTTCGCAATGGTGTCCGGCAGGGATATTTTCGCACTGGGCACCCGAATGGGATTGCCGCAATTCAGGCACTGCCCTTCCCTGCCCTGTATGGACGAAGGCACTAATATCTGCAGGCCGCAATAGGAACATAGTACCGATATCATAAAAGTAAGCGTATCCCCCGTTTTCTATAGAAGGTTCTACCGTAGTACCTATTATAACGGGTCAGGCGGGGAAGAAGCCAAAAAAGACCGTTCGCCCTGTGGAAAGCGTCAGACAATTCCCTGTGTTTCTTACAGTAAATTCAGCCTTCCTGAACTCGTCGGAATATACAATGGCACTTTTTATGAAAACACATAGACTGAGTAAAGAAGGGACTGACTGCCAAATAGCCCCTGAGTACAGCGTATAATCCTGTTTTTCATGCTTGCTATTTGGTAG